>OFFP01001364.1_pt1 | contig 16714 bp, 13 predicted proteins | sample 1521431 | NCBI WGS metagenome assembly OFFP01 (sample SAMEA3504104, study PRJEB24116) | mouse gut metagenome | biome: mouse gut; feature: mouse-associated habitat; material: faeces | place: Denmark | collected 2011
GTACGGTGGTGTGGGAGGTCGGTAGATAAAATAATTATCTACCTCCTACCCGATTGTTATGGATCAAATTGTTCTCTTTATTCCTATAGATTGTCAAACACAATCGTTTCTTTCTTTAGTTCTTCTACAACGTTCTGATTTACGCCCATGCGTTTTGTGATATCTTCCATATCCAGAACAAGGTCTTTGGTATTTCCGGCTACACCGGTGATTCCGTGTGCACCCTCATCGATCGCAGTCGTAATTGTGCCGATCGAATCTGCGATGTCGGACATGGAATGTTTGAGCCGTTCCGTCTGTTCGTGAAATTCATCCATGGTCTTGCGGATGTAGGCAGCGTCTTGGCGGTATTGACTGCCAGACTGCACAAATGCTTCAAATTCGGTCAGGACAGACTGGCTCATATAGTCGATCAGGTTTTGCGCGTGATCGGAGAGATTATAGACGGCTGCAGTGACCACACTGTTGATTTCCTGAATGCGGTTGGCGGTATCCTGGCTGGAGTGGGCGAGGTCGCGTACTTCTTTTGCTACGGCGGCAAAACCTTCTCCGGCAGTTCCGGCATTGGCGGCTTCTACGGAAGCGTTTAAAGAAATCAGCTTTGTCTGTTGGGAAATCGCTAAAATTTCACCGGTCAGCGCTTGAATTTGATCTACGCTCTTGCTTTTCTCAATTGCGTCATTGAGGGAATGTAAAATTTCGGATGCTTTTGTACTTGTGGTTTCGGCGCTGTTTTGAGCGGATTGTTGCATCGCATTTGCGCGGTCGTTCATATCTGCGGCATAATCGGTGATCACGCCGCATTCTTTAGCAATATTCTGGACGTCATGGCTGACATTTTTGGCACTTTCATTGATGGATGAAATATTGCCCGCAACCTTGCGGATAGTCTCAGAAAGCTGTCCGGCAAGGGAAGAAAGTCCTGCCGCGCTCTTTTTGGAAGCATTTGTCCTTTTTAACACTTCTCCCGTCATATGGTCGATTTGTCCGGAGCTTTTCTGAATGGTTGTTAAAATGCTCTTTATCGGACTGACGACATATTTTGTAATCAATTTTATATCTCCGAACACTAAAAGAAGACAGGCGGTGGCGGCGGCAATGCCGATAGCCAGGGATATGACATATGTGCTTGCGAGCTGTTTTCTTGCTGCTTTCGTCTGTTTGTTGATCGAATCGTTCAGAGCGTCGATATCAGATTCCATGGCGCCTGCGAAAGCGGCTACATCCCCGTTTGCAAGGGCATAGGCATCCTGCGTTTTATGGCTTGCGCTGGCGCAGACAAGATGAACCAGCGCATGTTGAAAAGAATCATAATCCGAAAGCAGCGATTTGTACGGTTTCTGTTCACTTGGCGTGACGTAATCGGCATATTCCGAAAGCTGCTTTGACAGGCGCGTTTCTTCTTCTTTGATCTGTTCGACCAGTGAGATCATCGTATTGTAATCCGTGGCAACGATATGGCTTAACGCCATTTTATGTATATTCATAGAGGATTGGCTGATTTCTGCCAGACGGCTTTTGCCGTCCATGTAATTGTCGGCGATTTTGGAAGCGCTTGCATTTACGTTTCGGATGTTGATCACGGAGAGGATATTGGACAAGAGAGCCACAATGCCCAACAGGGCAATCGGTATGATTAAACGATGTTTTAAACGAATGGTTTTCATGTTCATGGGTACTCCTTTTCTGTCTGTAGTCAGATTTTGTTTCCTTATGGTGCGACGATGCCTTCTACCATGGTATCAAGCTGTTCCTGCAGGTTTTGTTCCGTCGTTTGTTTATTTAAAATATTTGTGGTAAATGCAGTAACCGGTTCCCAGAAATTGCCTCCGATCCGCTGCAGGCAGGAAAATTCAGACTGATCAATCAATGCGGCGATGGCGGGGGAAGACTGAACTTCTTTGGAAGCCGCAGCATTGATATTCGAGGGACCCTGGCCGCGCATCTGAAAACGGAGCTTTTGATTGTCTTCATTTGCGATCCATTCCGCCAGTTTGTTCGCCCATTCTTTTTCTTTGGAATAGGCGTTTACGCCGATTAATTTGTAGCCGGAAAACGAAGCCATGGGAATCTGCTGTCCGGCGCAGGTGTAAGAAGGCAGTTTTGACGCGCCGTAACCGCTGCCCCAGGCTTCTTCTACCGCTCGGGCGTTCCATACGCCGTTGATCCCGGCAATGATCGTGCCGTTTCTGACACCTTCCAAAAAGCCTGCGTCATCCGTGCTGAGAAAACCCGGATGATCTGCAATGCCAAGCATGGCTTTTGCCACGTCATATCCTTTGACAGGACCTTTTGTATCGTTCCAGGTGCAGTAATTGGTGATACCGTCGTCGTTTAATCCCACGGTCAGGCCTGTGTTGCCGAAAAAGGAATACACATACCAGCCGGAAGACCATTCCATAGAAACTTTTTTATTCTGCGATGCGGCGACAGCTAGCATCTGGTCAAAAGATGTGATATCGGTTTCGGAAAAATACTGTTTATTGTAATATAGAAAATATCCGTTATCTGCCGTCAGAGGAAGCGCATAGAGCGTGTCGTTGACCGATGCTGCAAGGACGGCTTCCGGCAGATTGGATGCTTTGATGTTTTCCGGCTGTTCCACCGGTTCCAGCGCGCCGGCGGCAACCAGAGTGTTTAACTGGTCGTCTGCAAACGCAAATACATCCGCGCTCTGTTCTAAATCTCCCATTAATGCGTTTGTACAGTCACTTTCGCTTTGCGGCGTGTACGTGATGTTGAATTTTGCTTCGTTTTGGTATTTTTTTTGAAATCCGTCAATCAGTTCTGCAAGCAGCGCTTCGTCCTCTTGGGCGCCCCATACAGTCAGGCTGACCGTATCAGAGTCTAAAGCCTGCGTATCATTGACAGAAGTCCGGAGAGTCTGGTTTTTGCCCTGACATCCGGATAAAAGCACAGGAAGCAGAAGAGCCGGAAATAAAAGGTTGATAATTTTCTTCATAACATTCTCCGTTCATTGTAATATTTTAATGAAAATATACCATTTTTTTTTGATTTTTGCAATCCTATTGTCATTTGGGGTGTCAGAGGGCAGGGAAGTATGTTATGATAAAAAGAAACCGGGAGGAAGCTATGTCAATTGAAAAAGTAAAAACATATTTTAGACAATATGGAATGGAAGGAAAGATTTTAGAATTTGACGTTTCCAGTGCAACCGTCGAGCTTGCCGCTGCCGCTTTGCAATGTGAGCCGGCGCGGATTGCCAAATCGCTGTCGTTTTCGGCGGATGGATCTGCGATTTTAGTTGTGGCTGCCGGGGATACGAAAATCGATAATCCCAAATATAAAGCGCAGTTTCATACGAAAGCCAAAATGCTCTCACAGAAAGAAACGGAAGAACAAATCGGACATGCGGTAGGCGGTGTCTGTCCTTTTGCCGTCAACAGCGGCGTCGACGTATATCTGGACGTTTCTCTGAAACGGTTTACGTCTGTCTTTCCTGCCTGCGGGAGTTCCAACAGTGCGATCGAACTGACGATTCCGCAGCTGGAACAATATTCCGGATATAAAGGCTGGATTGACGTCTGCAAGGGATGGGAATCGCCGGATCTCTGACCGCAATCGGATGAAACATAGAGTTATTAGTAGTTATTATAAATAAGATAAGATATATTAATTATACTTATTTATATAAGCGTGGTATGATAAACCTGCCCGCAGAGGAAGGGAGGACGGCAGTTCTTTTTGTTCTCTGAGGACAAGTGTGCCAGAAAGCAAAACAATGGAGGAATGACTGATGAGTAATGTAAGACGAGTATACGTGGAAAAGAAGCCTGCCTTTGCGGTACAGGCCAAAGAATTAAAGGCGGAAATACAAAGTTATCTTGGAATCAAAACCGTAGAAGACGTACGTGTGCTGATTCGTTATGATGTGGAAAACATTTCCGATGAAACATATAAAAAGGCGCTTCGCACTGTTTTTTCCGAACCTCCGGTGGATGATGTATACGAAGAGACGGTAGAAGCGAAAGAGGGATATGCGTTTAGCGTAGAGTTTCTTCCGGGCCAGTTTGACCAGCGTGCGGATTCTGCTCAGCAGTGCGTGAAATTATTAAACGAAACCGAAGAACCGGTGATTCGTTCTGCGACGACATACCTTATTACCGGAAAACTGACGAACGAGCAGTTAAACGCCGTGAAAGAGCACTGTATCAATCCAGTGGATTCGAGGGAGGCTGACGAACAGAAACCGCAGACGCTGATCACGGAGTTTAAAGAGCCGGGCGATGTGTTGATTTTTGACGGATTTATCGGGAAGACAGAGCAGGAATTAAAGGACTTGTATCAGTCATTAAATCTTGCCATGACGTTTCAGGATTTTCTTCATATACGCAATTACTTTGAACATGAGGAAAAACGCGATCCTTCCATGACGGAGATCCGCGTACTGGATACGTACTGGTCCGACCACTGCCGCCATACGACGTTTCTGACGGAATTAGAAGGGGTTTCGTTTGGCGAGGGAGATTATAAGAAGCCGATGGAACAGGCCTATGCAGACTATCTCAGCGCGCATCGGCAGATGTATGCCGGCAGGGACGACAAGTTTGTCTGTCTGATGGATATTGCACTGATGGCAATGAAGCGGCTCAAAAAAGAAGGGAAATTAGACGATCAGGAGGAATCGGACGAGATCAATGCCTGCTCGATTGTCGTTCCGGTGGAAGTGGACGGCAAAACGGAAGAGTGGCTCGTGAATTTTAAAAACGAGACGCATAACCATCCGACCGAGATCGAGCCGTTCGGCGGCGCGGCGACCTGCCTTGGGGGTGCGATCCGCGATCCGCTTTCCGGGCGGACGTATGTGTATCAGGCCATGCGCGTAACGGGAGCCGCGGATCCGACCGTATCGGTCAAAGATACGATGAAAGGAAAGCTGCCGCAGAAAAAACTGGTCCGGGAAGCGGCGCACGGCTACAGTTCCTATGGCAATCAGATCGGGCTGGCGACGGGATATGTCAAAGAAATCTACCATCCCGATTATGCGGCAAAGCGTATGGAAATCGGCGCCGTAATGGGAGCGGCACCCCGGCGTGCGGTCCAAAGGCTTACTTCCGATCCGGGAGATATCATTATCCTGCTGGGCGGACGTACGGGGCGCGACGGCTGCGGCGGCGCTACAGGCTCGTCCAAAGCGCATAATACGGCTTCCATCGATACGTGCGGGGCAGAAGTTCAGAAAGGAAATCCCCCGACCGAGCGGAAAATCCAAAGACTGTTCCGCAGGGAAGAAGTCAGCTATCTGATCAAAAAGTGCAACGATTTCGGTGCGGGCGGCGTTTCCGTCGCCATCGGAGAGCTTGCGCCGGGGCTTAGGATCGATCTGGATAAAGTTCCGAAAAAATATGCCGGGCTTGACGGTACGGAGATTGCGATTTCCGAATCCCAGGAGCGTATGGCGGTTGTCGTTTCGCCGGAAGATGCGGATTTGTTTTTAAATTATGCGAAGGAAGAAAATTTAGAGGCAGTGCCGGTAGCGGTGGTTACACAAGAGCCGCGTCTGGTGCTGCAGTGGAGAGGAAAAGAGATCGTCAATATTTCCAGAGAGTTTCTGGATACCAACGGCGCGCATCAAACGACCTGTGTGTCCGTAGAGATTCCGTCAAAGGCAGATTGTTATCTGGATGAAATTGCGATTCCCGCAGTCAAAGAGGCGGCAGAGAACGGGAATCGGAAAGAAGCGTGGCTGGCAGAGCTTGCCGATTTAAACGTCTGCTCCCAAAAGGGACTGGTGGAAATGTTCGACGGTTCCATCGGCGCAGGCAGCGTATATATGCCTTACGGCGGACGTTATCAGCTGACCGAAACACAGAGTATGGTGGCTAAGCTTCCGGTGGCAGAAGGCGAGACAGACGCCGTTACGATGATGAGTTACGGTTTCGATCCGTATTTATCCTCCTGGAGTCCATATCATGGCGCGGTCTATGCCGTGCTGGAATCGGTAGCCCGCATTGTGGCAGCCGGAGGAGATTATCGGAAGATCCGTTTTACATTCCAGGAGTATTTCCGGAGAATGTCGGAAGAACCTTCGCGCTGGAGCCAGCCGGTTGCTGCGCTTTTGGGCGCATACAGCGCGCAGATGGGATTCGGGCTTCCTTCCATCGGCGGGAAAGACAGCATGTCCGGCAGTTTTAATGAGATCGACGTTCCGCCGACGCTCGTATCGTTTGCGGTAGACGTGGCAAAAGAGAGCGATATTGTGACGCCGGAATTGAAACGGGCAGGAAACCGCCTGATGCTGTTTACGATGGAAAAAGATGCGTATGATCTTCCCGTTTATGCGCAGGTGAAAAAACTGTATGGGACGATTCGCAGTCTGATTCAAAGCGGCGCAGCCGTATCTGCTTATGCGTTGGATAAAGCGGGACTTGCCGCTGCGTTAAGCAAAATGGCGTTTGGAAATAAACTTGGCGTTACTATCCAGGATACGGCGGATATGGATATGCTGTTTGCACCGGGATTTGGAAATATTGTGGCAGAAATTGCCGCAGAACGGGCAGAAGAGGTTGCCGAACGGCTGAAGGAGGAAGGATTGAATGCATATGCGGCGTTTGTCGGCATGGTCAATGACCAACAGGCATTTATCTGCGGCGATATGGAGATTTCTATGGAAGAAGCGATTGGTGCATGGACCAATACATTAGAAAAAGTATTTCCGACTCATTCCACAGATGACAAAAGTAAAGTAGATACGGATATCTATCGGGGAGGAACGGTGTATGTCTGCAGGCATAAAACAGCAAAACCCACCGTATTTCTTCCGGTATTTCCGGGAACCAACTGTGAATATGACAGTGCAAAAGCATTTTTGGCAGCGGGTGCAAATGTCGTCACGAGAGTATTTCAAAATTTAAATGAGGAAGATATCCGCAGTTCGGTCAGGGAATTTGAACAGGCGATCGACCAGGCGCAGATCATTATGTTCCCGGGCGGATTTTCAGCCGGAGACGAGCCGGAGGGATCTGCCAAATTCTTTGCAACGGCATTTCGGAATCCAAGGCTGACAGAAGCAGTAAACCGCCTGCTGCATGAACGGGACGGACTGATGCTTGGGATCTGCAACGGATTCCAGGCGCTGATTAAGCTTGGGCTGCTTCCGTACGGAGAGATTACGGAGCAGAAAGCAGATTCTCCGACGCTGACGTACAATACGATCGGACGCCATATCAGTAAGATGGTCTATACAAAAGTCGTGACCGACCGCTCGCCGTGGCTTACGGGAGCAGAAACGGGCAGCGTATACTGCAGTCCGGCATCTCACGGAGAAGGACGTTTTGTTGCGCCAAAGGAATGGATTGACAGATTGTTTGCGAACGGACAGGTGGCGACGCAGTATGTCAATGAAAACGGAGAGCCGACGATGGACGAAGAATGGAATGTCAATGGTTCTTATGCAGCGATCGAGGGAATTACAAGCCCGGACGGGCGCGTGCTTGGAAAAATGGCGCATGTGGAACGACGCGGCAGATCGGTTGCCGTCAACATTTACGGGGAACAGGACTTAAAGCTGTTTACGTCGGGCGTTCGGTATTTTCAGTAGCAGAAATTTTTAGAGGTAAAAAAGACCGGTATCTGTTGGGCGTTGCCGAACGGATACCGGTGCATCGTTATCGAAAAGATATGGCTTTTGCGGGACATGTCTGCCTGCAGGAGCCGCAGTGTATACATTCCGGATGATTGGCCTGACTGACCGGATCAATCTGCATCGGACAGATAGCTGCACAGGCGCCGCAGCCTGTGCATTGATGTTTGTCTACCCGGTAGCGGAAGACGGCTATGGGATTAAAGACGGAATACACGGCGCCGAGCGGGCATATGTACTTGCAGAACGGTCGGTAGATCAGGATCGACAGCAAAATCGTCACTGCCAGAAGCACGGTTTTCCATGTATACAGCCATCCTATGGCGCTGCGCAGGGACTGGTTTTTTAGAACAAGGGGAATCCCGCCCTCTAACGTACCTGCCGGACAGATCAGCTTACAGAAATAAGGCGCGCCCTGTCCTAAGAGATCGACAAGAAACATCGGCAAAAGTATAACAAACACTGCCAGAATCACATATTTTAATTTCCTGAGTAAAAAATCTCCCCGGAATGTTTTTATTTTTTTCGGGAACGGAAGTTTGTGCAGCAAATCCTGTATGAGTCCGAACGGGCAGAGAAAACCGCAGACAAACCGTCCCGTCAATGCGCCGATAAACATCAGAAATCCCGCGATATAAAAGGCAAATTTAAAATTCCAGTGACCGATCACTGCCTGCATCGCTCCGATGGGGCAGGCGCCGAGGGCGCCCGGACAGGAATAGCAGTTTAGTCCGGGAACGCAGAGATTTTTTAAGTTTCCTTTATAGATTTTACCCTGAACGAAGCCGATCAGATAGCTGTTGGTAAGCAGCGCCCAAAGCGCCTGAATCCGATGGCGTTTCCATTCGTGTTTTTTCTGTTTTTTATCCAATTCCAATACACTCCAGACAAATATTAATCGCTTTTTCTAAAACAACGGAAGCTTCTCCCCGGTAAATGCCGATTCCCATGCAAATGAGACCGATGATGGCAAGACAGACGCCAATCCGGGAAGAACGAAAGAGGCGGCTCATTGTGCGGCTCCGTTTAATTCCGTTTCCACAATGCGTTTCCATTCTTCCAGCGAACGGCTTCCGGAATAAGTTTCTCCGACAATATTGCCTTCTTTGTCTACAAAGAACGTTTCTGGTACCGCCTGAATGCCGGCAAGCCTTCCGTTTAAATAACCGGCGTCGGGAATCAGGAACGGATAGGTAACTTCTGTGGTTTCTGCCAGAAGCTTTGCTTTTTCCACTGCGTCAGAATCTGCGCCGCCCTGACTGTTAATCGTATCCAGGGCAATGCCGACGACGGTTACGCCCTGGTCTTCCATTTCGTTTTTCAGCTGTTCCAGATCCGGGATTTCATTGATGCAGGGGGAACACCAGGTGGTAAATACATTGACCATAGTCAGGTCATAATCGGCAAACATTTCCTGCGTATAGGTTTCTCCATGGATATCCTGCATAGAAAAATCCCCCAGTGCAAAGGAATCGGAAGCGTTCTCAGCAGAGTTTGAGCCTGCCTGTGTGTCCTGTACGGAAGGGTTCGCCTCATTGGAGGAAGCGCTGTTGTCGCCGGAAGCACAGCCGTTTAAAACAGCCATACAGAATAAACCGGAGAATACTAGGGCAGGAACATAATATTTTTTTGATTTCATGGTCGTGAACTCCTTTTTCAATTGATGATCATACAGCTAGGATAGCATAAATATTTGAATACTTTTTGAATTGTTACAGAAAAAAGCCAAGGGACGGCTGCATAAAACGATACCGTCCGTTGGCTTTCCGTATGTTGTTAGGATGTCGGTATTCAGGAAACAACGGTTCCGTGCGAGATTACTGTCTGAAGTTCCAGAGTATCCTGTTTCAAAAGCAGCAGATCCGCAAATTTTCCGACCGAAATGCTGCCGTAATCACGATCCTCTCCGATGGCTTTCGCCGGGTTGATCGTCGCGCATTTTACGGCGCTTTCAAGCGGGATTTCCATCTGTTTTACGGCTGTTTTCATGCATTCCATCAGGTTTGTGGCAGAACCGGCAATCGTGCCGTCTTCCAGTGTGGCGAGACGTCCCGTTACCTTCACGTCAAGTCCGCCGAGAGAATAATCTCCGTTTGGCATTCCGGTCGCCATCATGCTGTCGCTGATTAAGATCAGGCGGTCGTCGCCGAAGATCGAAAACGCCGTACGAACGGAAGACGGATGAATATGGATGCCGTCGCAGATGATTTCGGGCGTTACTTTTTTGGTATCGTATGCAGCGCCGATTAACGCCGGTTTCCTGTGCGTAAACGGCGGCATGGCGTTGAACAGGTGCGTCATATGGCTTGCGCCTGCAAGAAATGCTTCTCTGGCAGTGTCATAATCGCAGTCCGTATGTCCGAGCGACATCCTGACCTGCGGAGAAAACTGACGGATAAATTCGATCGCGCCTTCCGTTTCGGGAGCGATCGTGGTCAGTTTTACCAGGCCGTCTCCGGCGTCGATCAGATGCTGGAACATTTCTGCATTGGGCGGCGTCACGTATTTGGGGTTCTGTGCGCCTTTTTTGCTCATGGCGATAAACGGTCCTTCGAGATTGATGCCGCAGAGTCTTGCGGTAGTTCCGGGTTTCCAGGAATCCCGATAGGATCTGGCATTGTCGCAGACAGCCGTCAGCGCTTCTTCGGAAAGCGTCATGGAAGCCGGGCAGATCGATGTGATACCGGATTTTAATTCATACTCTGCCATAGCGTTTAAAGCTTCCGGCGTAGCGTCGCAGAAGTCATGTCCCACACAGCCGTGGAAATGGATGTCCATCAAGCCGGGAATCAGATAGCAGCCGCTTCCGTCGATTACTTCGGTATCCGAAGCCGTATCGGCGATGCGTCCGTTTTCCACATAAACGTCTTTTTCTGTAAAACGGCAGTCTTCTGTAAATACAAGGGCATGTTTGATTACCATAGTCTTGTTCTCCTCCGTTTCGTTTAGCCGATCTGTTTGTTGTATTCCGATAAAGCCGCTTCGTCAGCAACCAGCGTAACGTCCGGATGCATCTGTAAGATCGAAGCGGGAACTTCCGGAGTTACCGGTCCTAAAAATGCCTTTGCGATGATTTCCGCTTTATTTGCGCCGCTTGCGATAATCAGGATTTTTTTCGCCAGCATAATGGACTGGATGCCCATGGTATATGCCTGGGTCGGAACTTCGTCGATGGATGCAAAGAATCTGGAGTTTGCTTCGATCGTGCTCTGAGTCAGATCTACGCAGTGCGTTCCTTTCGGAAAGTCCGCTGCCGGTTCGTTGAATCCGATGTGGCCGTTTAAGCCGAGGCCAAGCAGCTGTAAGTCGATACCGCCGAGCTCTTTGATGATGTTGTCATGGTCTAGGCATGCTTTGTCACTGTCTTCTTCCATGCCGTTTGGTACGTGGGTTCTGCTCTGGTCGATATTGATTTTATCGAACAGGTTTGTCTTCATAAAATACCGGTAGCTTTGATCGTTGTCAGCCGTCAGTCCCCTGTATTCGTCCAGATTGACGGAAGAAACACCGGAAAAATCAAGATCGCCTTTTTTGTACCATTCGATCAGGTTGGCATATGTGCCAAGCGGTGTAGAACCCGTTGCCAGACCGAGCACGCAGTCCGGTTTCATGATCACCTGTGCGGAAATAATGTTTGCCGCTTTGCGGCTCATGTCATCGTAATCTTTTGCCTGAATCAGTTGCATAATAAAAATTCCTCCTTTTTTATGTGCTATAGTTCTATTATAGTATATTTCTGGAAATTCTCAATCCCAAGTTTGAGAATTTTAGTTATCTTCTTCCTGATCTTTGGACATAGAGTAGACGGATCGTTTTCTTGCCATTTCGTCATTGGCAAGGTACTCGTCATACGTCGTGATTTTGTCGATCATCGTTCCGTCCGGCAGAAATTCGATAATGCGGTTTGCCGTTGTTTCTACTACCTGATGGTCTCTGGAAGAAAAGAGGATCACACCGGGGAATTTGATCAGTCCGTTGTTTAGCGCCGTAATGGATTCCATATCCAAATGGTCGGTCGGTTCGTCTAAGATCAGTACATTGGATGCTTCGATCATCATGCGGGAGAGCAGCACGCGGACTTTTTCCCCTCCGGAGAGCACGCGCATTTTTTTGACGCCGTCTTCTCCGGCAAAGAGCATTCTGCCTAAAAATCCGCGGACATACGTAGCGTCTTTAACTTCGGAAAACTGCGTCAGCCAGTCGACGATGATTAAATCCGTATCAAAGATCTTCGTATTGTCTTTGGGAAAATAAGACTGGGATGTCGTGACGCCCCATTTAAAGCTTCCGGTATCCGGTTCCATTTCTCCGGTGATAATCTTAAAAAAGACGGTTTTTGCAAATTCGTTGCCGCCGACAAACGCCACTTTGTCGTCATGTCCGAGAATAAAGGAAATATTGTCCAATACTTTGACGCCGTCAATGGTTTTGCTGATATTTTCCACGGTCAAAACTTCGTTTCCGATGTCGCGGGACGGGCGGAAGTCGATATAGGGATATTTACGGCTGGACGGACGGATTTCATCCAGCTGGATTTTTTCGAGCGCGCGTTTTCGGGACGTCGCCTGTTTGGATTTTGACGCATTTGCAGAGAAACGGGAAATAAATTCCTGCAGCTCTTTGATTTTTTCTTCTTTTTTCTTGTTGGCTTCTTTCATTTGCTTTACGATCAGCTGGCTGGATTCATACCAGAAATCGTAGTTGCCCGCATAGAGCTGGATTTTGCCGTAGTCGATATCTGCAATGTTAGTACAGACTTTATTTAAAAAGTAGCGGTCGTGGGAGACGACGATCACCGTATTTTCAAAATTGATCAGAAATTCTTCCAGCCATGCGATCGCGTCCAAATCCAGATGGTTGGTCGGCTCGTCGAGCAGCAGAATATCCGGATTGCCAAACAGTGCCTGTGCCAGCAGGACTTTGACTTTTATGGCGCCGGGCAGGTCTTTCATCATAGAAGCGTGTTCTTCCGTGGGGATACCCAGTCCGTTTAAGAGCATAGCCGCGTCGCTTTCTGCATTCCAGCCGTCCATATCGGCAAATTCCGCTTCCAGTTCGCTTGCGCGGATGCCGTCCTCGTCCGAAAAATCTTCCTTCATATAAATCGCGTCTTTTTCCTTCATAATGCTATAAAGGCGTTCGTTGCCCATAATAACGGTATCTAAGACGGTGTACGCGTCGTATTTAAAGTGATCCTGCTGTAAGAACGAAAGACGCTGTCCGGGCGTGATACTGATATCGCCGTTTGTGGATTCGAGCTGTCCGGATAAAATTTTTAAAAAGGTTGATTTTCCCGCGCCGTTTGCACCGATTAAGCCATAGCAGTTGCCTTCGGTGAATTTGATGCTGACTTCTTCAAACAGGGCTTTTTTGCCCACACGGTATGTTACATTATTTGCACTGATCATGTGTAAAACCTCGTATCTTCCTGATTTTTAAGTAGTTAGGCCATCGAATCTTATTATACATAAAACCGTTACAAATGCAAGGGCTATTTGCCAAAGCAGGAAAGGAGCATGTAGAAAGTAATGTTTGTAAACAGGTATGTTGTCACGGATGCAATGATAAAAGAATATGTAAACCGGGTGGTTTACCATAAGACAAAGCGGACGGGAGTTTTTTTCTCACTGCTTTCGGTTATCATGTTTTTTATTTCTTACCGGAAGGGCGACGCAGTATTTATGGGGGTATACGCCGTTTGTTTTTTAGTTCTGGCAGGCTCTTTGTTTGCGCTTTGCCCGATGGCGGTAAAACAGATAAAAGAGAGTGGGAAAAAACTGCATAACGGGAAAAGATATGAAACGGTTGTGCGGTTTGGGGAGGCTATTACAATGGAAGAAGGAGCGTGCGCGATTACTGTAGAATACGGGCAGATTGAGCGGATTTATTATCTGGAGCATGCCTGCGTGCTGATGTTCGGCAGGCGCAACGGGATTTTACTGGATCCGAAGGGATTTACGGAAGGGAGTTTTACAGAATTTAAGGAATTTATCGAAAGCAGGGTAAAGCGCATAAACTAAATATTTTACAAATTTCATAATCGGGAAGAAAGTGCAAGATATCTAAAATTCTTGCCAATATAATAATAGGAATCGTGGATTTGGTTTTGTATAATGCATATATCAGATACAAATATCAAATCAAAAGGAGGAACGGAAAAATATGAAAAAACCGATTTCAAACGATTATTCTGTCATGTATTGGCTGCAGGTATGGCGCTTTCCCTGGTTTTTCCCGCCGCAGATGTTACAGCTGCAGATACGGCGGCCCGGCAGACGGCGGCTTATACCTGGGAAAACCACGACAGGCAGGTGGAATATCCGCCGGAAAAAACAACGGCGCAGAGCAATACTATGCAGCAGGGGTACGGACCGGAAAAAATGCTGGACAAAAACAATGAAAGCAGATGGGAGGCCGCCTGGAATAACCCGCCCGAACAAACGGAACTGATCCTGCGTCCGGCGTCGCGGGAAACAGAGTATTTTACCGGCATAAAATATGTTTCGCGCCTGGACAACAATATCAGCGGTTCCATGTCGCATTATAAGCTGTATAAAACGGAGGACGGGATAACCTGGCAGGAGATACCCGGTATGGATCGGGATATCGTACAGAAGCTGGGCACGTTTTATATTGTCTTTGATAAGCCGGTGAAAGCAAAAAGAATCAAGCTGAAAAGCGACGTAAAAGCCGTGTCTGAGCTCCGTCTTTTGTACGTGCCGTCGGAGCCGGAAGATTATGCCGCTTTAAAAGCGGAAGCAATCGACTTACGGGAAAAAGCAGGAGAAAAAAGCGGGGAAGATATCGGGCTGTGGAAGGGGATATTCCGCTTACCTTGGAAGGCATGTCGGCTTCGGCCGGAAATGAACAGGCCGCATCGGGAGCGGAAGGGCCGGCTTTTAATGTTTTGGACGACAACCATGACACCATGTGGCATACCGCATGGGACGGAAGCGAACGGGACGTACAGTGGATTTCGATTTCCCTGGGAGAAGCGCGCCTGGTAAACGGGCTTCGGTATCTGCCGAGGAAAAGCAATGAGAACGGATTGATTACCAAGTATGAAATTTATGTAAGCCAAGATAACGGCCGGACGTATCAAAAGGCCTGCGAAGGGGACTGGGAAGCGGATCATTCCTGGAAGACGGCAGAGTTTTCACCGGTTATGGCAACAGACGTAAAACTGCAGACGGTTGACGCTCTTTCTGCGGCGGAAGGCAAACAGTTTGCTTCTGCGGCGGAAATCCGGATTACAACGGCCGAAGGGGAATATGAGGCGCTGCGTACAGTTTGGGAAGCAAACAGCCAGAGGGTAAAAACGGAATATACAACAGAAACCTGGGCTGTATTTGAACGGGCCATGCAAAAAGCAGAGCAGATTTTAACACAGCAGACGGCGGATAAAACGGCGGTCCTTCTGGCAAAGGAGGCGCTTGTGCGGGCGGCGGATGCGCTTAAAAAAGCCGAAATAAAAAATCCCGATAACCCTCCCGTAAAAGAGCCGGAGGATAAAAATCCGCAGAATCCTGCCGTACAAAACCCTGTTACCGCACAGCAGGGAAAGCACTACCGGGCCGGAAATTATTTCTACCGGGTAACCAGCGCCAAAAAACAGACGGTTCAGGTTACGGTAGGAAGTGCCAACACGGAGCTGATTTACAGCTTTGTGGCAGCCATTATTCCCGCGGGAAGCGGGGAGGCGGAAGGGGCGGATCCTGTTGGCACCGGGCCGTTTTCTTATGTTTCCTACGAGCCTTTAAAGGGCATCACCATGGCGAAGAATCCTGATTACTGGCAGGAGGGGCTTCCCTATCTGGACAGTGTGGAATTCAAGATCATGGGCGACGGGGATACATCTCTGATGGAGCTCCAGGGCGGTACCGTTGATTTCTATGCCTACCTGACGGATTCCCAGGCCCAGGCTCTCAAGGACAGCCATCAGGTGATTTCCTCCCCCACCAATATGGTGCAGGCGCTGTTTCTGAACAATGCCGTGGAACCGCTGAACGATGTGCGGGTGCGCCAGGCCATCAGCTACGCTTTGGACAAGGACGAGATCAACGGCTTTGTGGGAGGCGGAAACGGTACTTTGATCAGTTCCGCCATGCTGCCTACTCTGAAGGAGTACTATGTGGACCTGAACGAGACTTACGGCAGCGCGGCCAATGTGGAGAAGGCCAAGGAGCTGATGGCAGACGCGGGCTACGGGGACGGATTTGATATGGAGATCGCCATTGTCTCCACTTACCCGTTCCACATGCAGACCGGGGAGGTCATCGTGGAGCAGCTGAAGAATATCGGCATTAACGCCACCATCAAGGGCATGGAGAACGGCACCTGGCTTGACGAGGTGTACAACGGACGCCAGTTTGACGCCACGATCACTGCCCTGACCTGCGATATGACCCCCGGATACCTGATGAACCGCTTCCAGACCGACTCCAAGAAGAATTTCATCAATTTCCAGAGCGCGGCCTATGATGAAAATTATGCAAAGGCCCAGGCTGTGTTGGATCCCGAGGAGAAGGCAGGGTATTACAAGGAGCTGCAGAAGATTCTCTGTGATGAGGCGGGCAGCGTCTTCATCCAGGCTCCTGCCAATATGACGGCGATCAGCAAGCGCCTTGCGGGATATAAGTTCTATCCCGTATACGTGCAGGACATGAGTACCGTGTACATTGTAGAATAAGGTGGTGGCCATCGCGCAGCGAAGGTGAAGTTTCGAAAGCAAGGAAGCGCTGAAGAAACATCACCCTTAAGAGCCATCGCGCAGCGATTAAATTAGGAGGCAGCAGTGTGAAATACTTAGGTAAAAAAATCATTACTCTCATTATGACATTGTTTCTGGTTTCCGCGGCTGCCTTTCTTGCCTTTCAGATCATTCCCGGGGACGTGGTTTCCTCCATTTTGGGCACGGAGGCCACGCCGGAACGGGAGGAGGCGCTTCGGGAGGAACTGGGCTTAAATGACCCGCCCCTGGTGCGTTACGGGAACTGGGCTGCAGGGGTGCTGAGGGGAGACCTTGGCATCAGCTACCGGTATTCCAAAAATATGAACGAAATGATGCCGGTGGCGGAGCTGATCGGGGACAAGCTTCCTGTGACGCTGTGG
>OFFP01001366.1_pt1 | contig 16707 bp, 15 predicted proteins | sample 1521431 | NCBI WGS metagenome assembly OFFP01 (sample SAMEA3504104, study PRJEB24116) | mouse gut metagenome | biome: mouse gut; feature: mouse-associated habitat; material: faeces | place: Denmark | collected 2011
AAAACGGTAGAGTTTTGTTAGTTGCAGGCACATACTGTTCACGGTGCCTTGCACCTTGCTGCAAGGCATCCGGCCGGTAAAATAGCGGTTGCATACATCCAGCCCCTCGCCGTCAGGCGACTTTTTAATGGGCTGGATGCGTTACAGTTCGCGGCCGGTTGGGCCGTGAACTGTAACTACTGTTCACGTTGCTCCTGGATATCTACAATCTCTTCTATCAGAATCTCCGTTTTGTCCTCCAGAATTACGACCCGCTCATGCTCCTTTACTTTTTTAATACGGCCGGTCACAGATGCATAGGAGCCTCCCGCTTTCTTCGGATCCGGCACAAAGTACGTAAAAGAAATGGCAGGGTTCCTGCCGGCCTGCTCCTGTATCCTGCCCAGTTCTCTGTCAAGCTCCGCCCTGCGGTCCTCGTCCAGTTCTGCCCGCTCTTCGGTCAGCCGCTCGGTCTCCCTGACTGCCTCGTGATGACCGGAAAGCGCCGCAAAGGGCGCAAACTGTGCTGCCCGGTCCAGGACCGGCATGGGCGGATGGGTTCTGGAAACGGGATGAGGCAATTCGATCATGTCCTGGTATTTGTACATGTCCTTATGGTTCATCATGCTTCGTACTGCCTGACTCATGCCCTGTGTCCTCCTATCTGCTGATTCCGATCAATGACCGTGGAGCCCTCGACCAGATTCACACCTTTTAAAATTGCATTTTTTCCATATTTCTTTTTGATATCCAGCATGGCATGCTGAAGCTTCCTCTCACGCCTCTGCTCTGCCTCTTCCTTCTCACGCTTCTGTTCCATCAGAGCATAGTCTGTGAATAGGTCAAGCTGTTCAAAAGCGGGCGTATTGGCCGCGGTACTCTCATCCATCACACGGTTCGCGCTGATATAAATCCGCCGGATCAGAAAGTTCCGGTTGATGATCCTGTCATATAAATCCAGAACTGCACTCACAATATACTTTGTAGACGAGGTTTGTCTTTCCAGATTGGCGGTCCCATGAGCATGCTTTGGCATCTTCCGGCCGTAGCGGTCTGTCGTCACCTTCGTCTGTTCCGGCTTGTGCACCGACGGATCGGACATATTTCCGATATCATAACCGACCGTCAGAACCAGCTGATCCGTAACCAGCCCCTTCTCTACCAGATCCAGTACAAGCTGTTCCGTCATCTCCCGAACGACCATTCTCGCCTCTTTAGCAGAATAAGGATGATGCAGCACCTGGCCGGACCCCACGCTGCTCGAGCCTGGCCTGTAATTCTTGATATCTGCCATAGTACAGGGTTCCCACCCCCATGCATGGTCGATCAGCAGCTCTGCATTGACCCCGAACAGACGATAGAGCAGGTCTTCATTGTAATACTCTTCCGGCTTTCCGATGGAACATCTGGCGATGTCTCCCATCGTGAACATACCGTACTCCTCCAGCTTCTTCGCGTAGCCTCTGCCAACCCTCCAAAAATCTGTAAGCGGCCTGTGAGCCCACAGAATCCGGCGGTAGCTTTTTTCATTGAGCGCAGCAATCCGCACCCCATCCTTATCCGGAGGAATATGCTTTGCCACGATATCCATGGCTGCCTTACATAGATAAAGATTTGTCCCGATTCCTGCCGTAGCTGTGATTCCTGTAGCAGTATAGATATCCTGGATGATCCTTCTGGCAAACTCACGGGCTGATACCCCATACTCTATCGGCTGGAAACCGTCCGCCGCATCGGGACATGCATGATGGGGCGCCTTTTGGACACAGGTATCGAGATACTGGGTCACATCCATCATAATCTCGTCAATGGAATATACATGGCAGTCTTCCGGAGCTACATATCTCAGATAAATCTCATATATCTTTGTGCTGTATTCGATATAGAGTGACATCCTGGGCGGCGCCACGATATAGTCAAGCGCCTTCTCCGGCGATGCCTTCAGTTCCATATCGTCAATGGCTGATCCCTCAAGCCTGCGGTCCAGCGAACGCATCTGTCTCTCTGCATTGACTTCTCTGACCCTTTGCACTACTTCAAATAGTCTTGCTCTTCCTGAGATTCCATAGGCTTTGAGAGATGGAGACACCGCCAGACAGATGGTCTTCTCTGTTCGGCATAAATCTGCCACCACCAGATTCGTCGTCATCGGGTCCAGGCCTCTCTCCACACATTCAACAGACGCATAAAAAGACTTCAGATCAATCGCAATATATACAGGATTCTTCCGAATCATACTCATCACCTCATATCCATTTTGAAACTTCCCCAAACAAACATTTGTTCTTTTTATTATATCAGAACTTACGTTTGTTTTCAACAGGATAAAATTGTATTTTTATATGGAAATATTTTGACTTTTATATTATCCTTTATACTTCTAGTATATAGACATTATATCTCGTTTCAAGTGCATCGGTATCTCTGTACAATAGAAAAAAAGGCAGCAGCAGAGTATATTTATAAACGGTATACTTTGAAAACAATATTCTAATAAAAGACAGGCGGTAGATATTTATGAAGAAAAATAACATCACAAATAATTTTGACTTTACTCCCATTGGGCTGGAAATTAAAAAAGCCAGGGAATCCAGAAAAATAACCAGGGAAAAATTGGTGGAACAGCTTGATATCTCTACACGGCATCTGCAGGCAATCGAAATGGAAGGAAGACATCCCAGTTTTGGCCTGCTGGTCCGTCTGGTCACAATGTTTGATATTCCCATAGATCAATACATATTTCCTGATAATACAGGTTCAAAAAGTGTGGAACGAAAACGGCTGGATCTACTTCTGGACAAACTGGATAAACAGGATCTGTCCATTATTGAAGCAACTGCTACAGGGCTGTTTCAGGCAAGAAAAAAAGACAGATAAGTCAAATCCTTCGCGGCGATCAAACATCTGCCTCATTGTTGATGCGGACGTCACAGCATCTGTGCCGTCCTGCAGCATCATTGACTAAATTCAACACAGCGATGGTGTAAACAGCAGGCAATCTTTACTCATCATCCCCGTGTCCCGGATCTTCCCTCAGTCTGAGTACACCGTCCACCAGAATCCGGGCGTCATCAAAAATATAGTCAAACGCCCCTGCCTGGTACATATTGATCACAACCATCCCGATAGGTACCGACAGGATCAGCCCCAGCACGCTGCTGACCCGGTAGCCCACATACAGCAGAAGCAGCGTCACCAGCGGGTTCATCCCCATACTGTCCGCCACCAGCTTTGGCTGCAGAACCTGTCTGACAAGCTGGGTAACTGCATAGAGCACAAACAGGAGAATCGCCGTCTTGTAATCACCCACCAGAAATTTGTACAGCGCCCATGGGATCATTGCCGTTCCGGTTCCAAAAAACGGAAGGAAATCCAGAAACGCGATAAGGAATGCGATCAATGCAAAATAATTAATCTTTAAGAGCGCCAATCCCATCATGAGGATCAGGAACACAACTCCCATGATCTTGAACTGTGCTTTAAAGTATCCTCCTACCGCATACCGCAGATTGTCCATCACCAGCGTCATCCGTTTTACAATGGCCTGCGGCATCACCTTCTTGGCCCAGCTCAGGACCTCATCCCGTTCCACCGTGAAAAAATAAGCAGAAATCACCGATACCAGGACCGATACCAGGAAGAACGGCAGACGCATCGCCAGGTTTCCTGCCGCAGTCACCGTAGGCTCCCCTATCTTCGAGATCAGCTTCCCCATATATTCGTTCAGGTTCGACATCATGGTCTGAAAACCACTCCGCACCTCTTCCGGAAGCCGCGCGAACAGTCCGGACATGGACCAGCCGATCTGCGTAAGCCCTCTGGCAAGCTGGTCATACAGATCCGGCATATTTTTCAGCAGATCACCGACCTCCGTCACGAGCCTGCTGACCGCAAGATAGATCGCCAGGACGATCAGGCCGATGACCAGTACCACGATCAGAGCCGACCCCAGCTTCTTCACGATTTTAAAATGCTTTTCCAGCCAGTTGACTACCGGTGCGGCAATCGCCGAAATACACCATCCGATCACGAAGGGCATAAAGAATACGATTGCCTTCACTCCTATGATGATAAATGCGGCGGTCGCCAGAAGGCTGAATACCAGGCTTACCGCCACCTGCCAGTCTGGACGGCTATTTTCCATAAACTATACACCTCTGTCCTGCATTTCATCCGGATTTCTCTGCCCGGACCATCTCTTTACAACATTTCACCGAATCTTCTCTTACTCCGCTTCTTCCTGATCCAGAAAAGATTCTATGACTTCCCAGATTTCTTCCCGCCCCTGCTTTGTGACGGACGAAAACGCGATCACCTTTGTTCCCGGGACCAGCTGCAGCCCTTCTTTGACCACCTTGATCTGCTTCTGCACCTGGCTGCGTTTCAGTTTGTCCAGCTTAGTCAGAATCATGATCGGCTGAAAGCCTTTATCCAATATCCACTCATACATCATCCTGTCATTTGCGGAAGGCACATGCCGGATATCGATCAGAAGAAAAACTGCCTTCAGCCTGGCAGAACCGTGGAGATACCGTTCCACCAGCTTTCCCCACTGTGCCTTTTCCTTCTCGGAAACCTTGGCATAGCCATATCCGGGAAGATCCACCAGATACAGCTCCTCATTGATATTGTAAAAATTGATGGTCTGAGTCTTCCCCGGTGTTGCTGAGATCCGTGCATAGGACTTCCGGTTCATCAACGCATTGATCAGGGACGACTTCCCTACGTTGGATTTTCCTGCGAAGGCCACTTCCAGCTTCTCATTCTCCGGAAGCCGGCTGGTGATTCCACATACGGTTTCCAAGTTCACATTTCTGATTACCATATATTTCTCCTGTCTGTTATAGTGTTGCGTTATTTTACGGCACAAGCGCCCGTTCCAGGACTTCATCCATATGCTCTACCGGGATGATCTCCAGCCCTTTTGTGATCTCTGCGGACAATTCCTCCACATCCACCTTGTTCTTTTTGGGGATCAGTACCGTCTTGATCCCCGCGTTTTTAGCCGCCAGAAGTTTTTCCTTCAAACCGCCGATTGGCAGCACCCGGCCCCGGAGCGTCACCTCACCTGTCATCGCAAGATCCGCCCGCACCTTTCTGCCTGTGACTGCGGAAAGCATGGCCGTAGACATTGTAATCCCGGCGGACGGTCCGTCCTTTGGAACCGCACCCTCCGGAATATGTACATGGATATCATGCTTTTCGAAAAAGTCCTCCGGAATCTCATAGCGGCTGCTGATCGAACGGATATAGCTGATCCCGGTCCGGGCGGATTCCTTCATCACGTCTCCAAGCTGCCCGGTCAGCATGAGCTCGCCTTTTCCCGGCATGATATTCACTTCAATCTGGAGTGTATCTCCGCCCACGCTCGTCCATGCAAGTCCCCGGACGATTCCTACCTCATCTGAATCATTCGCCATCTGATAGGAATATTTCTCTTTCCCCAGATATTTCTGGATATTTTTTTCTGTAACGGAAATCTTTTTCTTATCCTTTGTCAGTATTTCCTTTGCGGACTTCCGGCATACATTTCCGATCTCCCGCTCCAGCTGCCGGACCCCGGCCTCCTTCGTATAATTCTTTGCCATTTTCCAGATAGCCTGCCTGCTGAAGGTCAGCATATCCGATGTCAGTCCGTGCTTCTCCAGCTGCTTCGGAATCAGATGCTCCGCTGCGATATGAAGTTTTTCATTTTCTGTATAGCTGCTCACCTCTACCACTTCCATACGGTCCAAGAGAGGCCGCGGTATGGTCTGCAGTGTATTGGCCGTAGCCACGAAGAGTACCTCCGACAGATCCAGCGGCACTTCCAGGTAATGATCCCGGAATTTACTGTTCTGTTCACTGTCCAGTACCTCCAGAAGGGCAGAGAAGGTATCTCCCTTATAGTCTGTACTGATTTTGTCAATTTCATCCAAAAGAAGGAGCGGATTTTTCACACCTGCCATGCGGATACCGTTTGCGATCCTCCCCGGCATGGCTCCCACATAAGTCTTTCGATGTCCGCGGATCTCGGCCTCGTCCCTCACCCCGCCCAGCGAAATCCGTACATAAGGCTTTTTCAATGCCCGCGCCAGAGACTTTGCAATGGACGTCTTACCGGTTCCAGGAGGTCCTGCCAGACAGAGGATCGGGCTTTCCCCTTTTTTCGTCAGTGTCCGCACCGCAAGAAATTCCAGCACCCGCTCCTTGACCTGTTCCAGTCCGTAGTGATCCTCCTCCAGCACCTGCTCCGCAAATGCAAGGTCCGAGCTGTCCTTTGCCGCCTTGTTCCATGGCATCTCCAGGATCGTCTCGATATAAGTGCGGAGCACGCCGCTCTCCGCCGGACTGTTCAGGGAGCTTTTAAACCGGCTGATCTCCTTTGCCAGCTTGTCCTTCACTTCCCTGGGCGCTTTCAGCTTTTTGACCGCCTGCTCAAATTCTTCCGCATCGGACAATGTGGTGTCATCGCCCAACTCCTCCCGGATCAGCTTTAACTGTTCCCTTAAGATATATTCCCGCTGGTGCTTGTCTACCCGTTCTTTGACCTTGGCCCGGATTTCATCTTTGATATCTATGATCTGAACTTCGTTGACCAGCTTAAAAGCCAGCATCTCATACCGCTTCCAGAAATCTGTCTGATTCAGGATCTCCTGCTGATCCACATAATACAGCGGAATGTTTGCGGATATCTCATCTACAAGCTCCTTCAGATCGCTGATCTCCAGGATCCGCCCGACCCCTTCCTTGGACATCTTCCCATTTTTCGCGGCATAATCCACAAAAATGTCTTTCAGACCGCGTATCATAGCCTGTCCGTTCAGATCCGCCGGCGATTGTAAATCCGACTCATCCAGAATCTCCACTTCTGCCCGCAGATATGGGGTCTCGTATTCTATACTTTTCAGGATTCCTCTCGCCTCTCCTGCTACCAGGACACGAAGGATCTTCTTCGGCAGCTTGATGATCTGTCTGACCGAAGCCACCGTACCTACCTCATACATATCCTTCGGACCCGGATTTTCCACATCCTGTTCTCTCTGCAGTACGAGAAAGATCTTCTGATCCTCCACCATTGCCTCCTGCACCGCGGCGACCGACTGTTCCCGGCTGATATCGAAATGCACCACCATCTCCGGCATGATCGTCATTCCCCTCAGCGCGACCATCGGGAGGCTTTTGATTTCACTCTTCATGTATCGCTTCTCCTATTTGTAATCAATTTCCGTATCCTATGCACATCATAATACGTTTTTCTGTCAAATTCAATATGGAAAAGGCAGGTACCTGGTCCGCCCATAATACCCGCCCTCTGTATTTTATTTTCCGCCCTCGGAAAAATCCTTAACTTCATCGGGCGAACTGCGCCCGTTCCGAAAAAACATGCCTGACAGGATGTCCTTTGGAGATAGTCTTAGAATATACTATGCACTCTGGGATGTCAAAAATGACCTGCGTTCCTCTCCGTCACATTCATATAAGGGCTGCCCGGTCCCCTTTACCACATCCTTCGTGATCCTGCATTCCTTGATCGTCTCATCCGACGGCACGCGGAACATGGTATCCATCATGATACCTTCCATGATCGCCCGCAGTCCTCTGGCGCCGGTCTTTCTTGCAAGTGTCGTCTCTGCAATGGCAGTCAATGCGTCCCTGTCAAATACAAGGCGCACACCGTCCAGTTCCAAAAGCTTCTGATACTGCTTCACAATAGCGCTCTTCGGCTCGGTCAGTATCCGGATCAGCGCCTTTTTATCCAGCATCTCCAGAGATACCGTAACCGGAAGACGGCCCACAAGCTCCGGAATCAGGCCGAATTTTACCAGATCCTGAGGAAGCACTTCCCTCAGCAGCACATCTACATTGTACTCATGCTGGGTGGTGATCTCCGCGTTAAAGCCGATGGACTTCCTGTCCAGCCGGGTCTCGATGATCTTATCGATCCCCTCGAACGCCCCGCCACAGATGAACAGGATGTTAGTTGTATCAATCTGGATCAGCTCCTGATGGGGATGCTTTCTTCCTCCCTGGGGCGGAACCGATGCAATAGTCCCCTCTATGATCTTCAAAAGCGCCTGCTGTACGCCTTCCCCGGATACATCGCGGGTAATCGACGGATTCTCTGACTTTCTTGTAATCTTGTCAATCTCATCAATATAAATGATACCGTGCTCCGCACGCTCGATATCTCCGTCCGCAGCCTGGATCACCTTCAAAAGGATGTTCTCCACATCCTCTCCTACATATCCCGCCTCTGTCAGAGCCGTAGCGTCTGCAATGGCAAAGGGAACATTGAGTATCTTTGCAAGTGTCTGTGCAAGAAGGGTCTTCCCGCATCCCGTCGGTCCCAGCATCAGGATATTGCTCTTCTGCAGCTCCACGCCCAGATCCTGCTCTGCCAGAATCCTCTTGTAATGGTTATACACCGCAACCGAAAGCACTTTTTTCGCTTCTTCCTGTCCGATCACATAATCATCCAGAAATGCCTTCATCTCTTCCGGTGTGAGCAGATTGATGTCAGCAAACGGATTTCTCTCATCGTATTCCAGCTCTTCTTCAATAATCTCGGAACAGACATCCACACATTCATCACAGATGTAGGCTCCGTTCGGTCCCGCGATCAGCTTACGGACCTGATTCTGCGATTTATTGCAGAAGGAACATCTTACAATCTCATCCATTACTTTTCCTGCCATTTTTACTTTCACCTCATATTATAATTGGGTATACACAGCTGTCCGGCTCCCCGCAGAGAAAGCCGAACAGTCACACACATTCTGATTCATCCGGTCACCGTGAAGCCTGCCGGACTGCTTTTCATTTTTTAATGCTTCGCAATGACCTCGTCTACCAGTCCATAATCCTTTGCTTCCTGGGCGGACATAAAGTTATCCCTCTCCGTGTCCACCTGGATGACCTCAAGGGACTGCCCTGTATTGGCCGCCAAAATCTCATTCAATCTCTTTCTGGTACGCAGAATATGTTCTGCAGCAATCTGGATCTCGGTTGCCTGTCCTCTGGCACCGCCGGACGGCTGATGGATCATGATCTCCGCATTGGGCAGGGCAAACCGCTTGCCCTTGGCGCCGCCGGAGAGCAGGAAGGATCCCATGCTGGCCGCCATACCGATACATACGGTAGACACGTCGCACTTGATATACTGCATCGTATCGTAGATTGCAAGTCCTGCGGTCACAGAACCGCCTGGGCTGTTGATATAGAGCTGGATATCCTTGTTAGGATCATCCGCTTCCAGAAACAAAAGCTGGGCAACTACGATGTTTGCCGACACGTCACTTACTTCCTCTCCCAGAAAGATGATCCGGTCCTTTAATAATCTGGAATAAATATCGTAAGAGCGTTCCCCCCGGCTTGTCTGTTCAATGACATAAGGTACTAAACTCATTTAAAATTCTCCTTCTTTCTATACTGCCGCACGCACACAGCGGCCGACCCGGGCGCGCCTGGGCGCACTTCTATAATTATTCTTCCACTGCCGCATCTGCGATCAGGGTGATCGCATCCTGTACCGCGATGCTTTCCTTCATCTCTTCGATCCGCTTCTCACCCATATACTCTCTGAAGCTTTCCGGATCTCTGCCGTATGTCTCCGCCATCTTCTTCAGTTCTTCTTCCAGGCGTTCCTCGGACACAACGATATTCTCGGCTTTTGCAACAGCTTCCAGCACCAGCCTTGTACGGATGGTCTTCAGTGCCTGAGCTTCCAGATCCTGCTTCATCCGCTCTTCTGTCAGCCCTGTCATCTGGAAGTACATCTCTTTTGTCATACCCTGCATCTGGAGGCGGTAACCCATATCATCCTCCATCTGCCGTACCTGCAGGTCGATCATCGGCTGCGGGATATCCATCTCGGCATTCTCCGCCGCCTGGTCCACTGCCTGATCCTCAATCTTCTCCCGTGCCTCAGCCTGCTTCCGGTCTGTCAGCTTCTTCTCTACTTCCTGTCTGTACTCTTCCAGAGTCTCGCACTCGGAGACATCGGATGCAAATTCATCGTCCAGCTCCGGCAGTTCCTTTTCCTTGATCGTGTTTACCACGCATTTGAAGAGCGCATCTTTTCCTGCCAGCGTTTTCTCGTGGTAATCTTCCGGGAACTTCACATTCACTTCCACTTCCTGGTCAATCTCCGCGCCGATCAGCTGATCTTCAAATCCTGGGATAAATGCGCCGGAGCCGATGGTCAGCGGATAATCTGTCCCCTTGCCGCCCTGGAATGCTTCCCCGTCTACGAATCCTTCGAAGTCCAGCGTGATCATATCATCCTTCGCTACGCTCCGGTCTGTCACTTCTACAGTTCTTCCGTTGCGCTCACGCTCCCTCTGAATCTCTGCGTCTACATCCTCCGGAGTCACTTCCACAGGAACCTTATCTACCTTGAGTCCTTTGTATTCTCCCAGTGTTACTTCCGGCTTTACCGCCACTTCCGCTGTAAAGATAAAGGGCTTTCCCTTCTCCATCTGTACCACGTCTACCTCAGGCTGGGACACAATATCCAGCTCACACTCGTCATAAGCGTTGCTGTAAGCAGTGGGGATCATACGGTTGATGGCATCATCGTAAAAAATCTCCACTCCGTACATCTTCTCCAGCATCTGGCGCGGCACCTTTCCTTTACGGAATCCCGGGACAGAAATCTTCCCGCGCTGCTTCAGATATGCAGCCTGAATCGCCTTCTCCACTTCCTCAGCGGCAACCTCGATCGTAAGCTTTGCCATATTATGCTCTAACTTTTCTACCTGTAGACTCATTTTCATTTCCTCCTTGACTTTGCATATACCCGGCCGTATGCAGGCCAATCTATATCATTCTTCTATTCGCATTTTCCGTTCACACTCCATGGGTGTTCACAGTCATTAAACAAGTATAGCATAAGAGTTCCTTGATTTCCAGCACTTTTTACAGGAAATAACCTCTATTTAATCGCGGTAAATGATGGAACGGCTGATTTCTTCCGCCTTTTCCTCTCCGCACAGCAATGCGGTCAGCTTCAATGCAAACGGAATGGCGGTTCCCATCCCCCGGCTGGTGATGATATGCCCGTCCGCACAGACCTGATCCCGGACCACCTCTGCGCCCTCCAGCTTTTCTTCAAAAGTCGGATAGCAGCAGGCCTTCCGCCCTTTCAGAAAGCCAAGCCTGCCGAATACGCTGGGCGCCGCACAGATTGCCGCAATATAACTGCCTTTTTCATGATATGCCCGGAGCAGCTCCTGCAGTCCTCTGTGATTCATCAGATTCCGCGTTCCGGGCATTCCCCCAGGAAGCACCAGCATCTCTGTGTCTGAAAAATCCATTTCTTCGAACAGGCAGTCCGCCTGCACATCAATCTGATGTGAGCCGTGAATGGTTTTCTCTCCTGTGATGGACACCATATGCACCTGGACTCCTGCCCTGCGCAGGATATCCACAACGGTAAGTCCCTCGATCTCTTCAAATCCGTCTGCCAGAAATACACTGATCTTTTTCATGCTCTGTCCATGCTCCTTTTCTCGACCATTACTAAATTCCCAATATTTCCTTTACCATATCTTTCATCTTGTCTGCATCGCACTCTCTTGTGTGAAGGATCTGTGCGCTGCGGATTTCCTCGATAGCATGTGGGACCGGCGTTCCGGAAGCTTTTTCCAACTCATCGATCAACGCAAATTCCTCCATGCTGCCGTATTTCTCATCGATAGCAGTCATCACGCTCTTTACAAACTTGTAAGGACTTGCGGTGGATGCCACAAGGTTTTTTGTCCGGTCTTTGCTTTGCTCCCGGTAGTTCCTGCAAACATGGGCCGCTACTGCCGTATGCGTATCCATCACATATCCTGTGGACTGGTAAGTATCCCGTATGGCTGCCCGGGTCTCTTCCTCCGTAGCAAAGCCTCCCACAAAATCCGAAAGCCGCACTTTCATTTCTTCCGTGATCTCATATCTCCCCTCGGACTTCAGCGCTTTCATCAATTCTTCGTTCTTCCCGGCATCCTCTCCGGCGATCGTATAGATCAGACGTTCCAGGTTGCTGGAGATCAAAATGTCCATAGATGGGGAGGATGTCAGCACAAATTCCCGGTTCTTGTCATACGTTCCTGTCTGGAAGAAATCAAACAGAACTTTATTCTCATTGGACGCACAGATCAGCTTTGCAATCGGCACGCCCATCTGCTTCGCATAATACGCAGCCAGGATATTGCCGAAGTTTCCGGTCGGAACCGTTACATTGACTGTCTCGTCCGGACCGATCTCTTCGTTTTTCAGAAGCTTTGCGTAAGCATATACATAATAGACAACCTGAGGAACGAGCCGCCCGATGTTGATGGAATTTGCAGAGGAAAACTGGAATCCCTTTTCCGCCAGTTCCTTCTCCAGTTCCTTGTCCTCAAACAGCGCCTTCACACCGGTCTGCGCATTGTCAAAGTTTCCATGGATGGCAATGACAGCAGTATTGTCCCCTTTTTGGGTCACCATCTGAAGCTCCTGGACCCGGCTCACCCCGTTTTTCGGATAGAACACGATGATTCTTGTCCCCGGCACATCCGCAAACCCGGCCAATGCCGCCTTTCCCGTGTCGCCGGAGGTCGCCGTCAGGATGACGATCTCGTGGGTCACATGGTTCTTTCTTGCCGATGTGGTCATCAGATGGGGCAGGATGGAAAGCGCCATATCCTTAAACGCGATCGTTGCCCCGTGGAACAGCTCCAGATGATAGGTAGCCCCTACCTTCACCAATGGAGCGATGACTTCTGTGTCAAATTTGGAATCATAGGCACATGAGATACAGTGCTTTAACTCTTCCGCCGTAAAGTCTGTCAGGAACTGCTTCATAACAGCATAAGCAGTTTCCTGGTAAGACATGTCTTTCAATTCCTCCATTGTGACATCCAGCTTCGGCACGGAAACCGGAACGAATAATCCGCCGTCCGGAGCGAGCCCTTTCAGTATCGCCTCGGAAGCCGTAACCGCATGCTGTGCATCCCGTGTGCTTTTATATAGTAGATTCATCTCTTCCACCCTTTTCTTTTTCTATTTTTTCCGCCTTTTTTCCATTGATACAGCTATCGAACCTAGTACATCATTGCATTAATAACCGAGTAAATAGTGACCGCTGTACTATTGGGATGCCTTTTGGGTATACTTTACCAGCCCGCCTGCGGCGATCAGCTTCTGCATAAATTCCGGGAACGGCTGTCCCTGAAATTCGGTGCCTTTTGTGCGGTTGTAGATCTTTCCGCTGTCAAAATCCACTTCCACCTCGTCTCCTGCCTCGATCCCTCTTGCCGCTTCCGGACATTCGATGATCGGCAGTCCGATATTGATTGCATTTCTATAGAAGATACGCGCAAATGTCTCCGCGATCACACAGCTCACTCCCGCTGTTTTGAGACAGAGCGGCGCGTGTTCTCTGGAGGAGCCGCAGCCGAAGTTCTTATTTGCCACGATCAGATCTCCCGGCTGTACCTTGTGCACAAATTCGGGGTCTATATCCACCATCGCATGGCTCGCCAGCTCCTGTGCGTCAAAGGAATTGAGGTATCTTGCCGGAATGATCACATCCGTATCTACATTATCTCCATATTTAAAAACGTGTCCCAATGCTTTCATGACTTGTCACCCACTTTCTCCGGATTTGCGATGCATCCTGCGATCGCACTGGCTGCCGCCACTTCCGGGGAAGCCAGATAGATGAGGGAATCCACGTGTCCCATCCGACCCACAAAATTGCGGTTCGTCGTAGAAACGCACTTCTCCCCTGCTGCCATTACGCCCATATGTCCGCCCATGCAGGGACCGCAGCTCGGCGTATTCACCGCGCAGCCCGCATCCACGAAGATATCCAGAAGCCCTTCCGCGATACACTGCTTATAGATCTTCTGTGTGGCCGGTATCACCATCACGCGCACGTCCTCATGCACCGTCTGTCCCTTAAGGATCGCCGCAGCCTTGCGCATGTCCTCCATACGTCCGTTGGTGCAGGATCCGATCACAACCTGATTGATCTTGATAGGCTCCATCGCCTCGATCTCGTCAATGGTCTTCGCGTTGCCCGGAAGATGCGGGAATGCAACCGTCGGGCGCACCTCTGCAAGATCGATCTCAACCACCTCGTCATACTCGGCGTCAGCATCCGCCTCATAGATCTTATATGCCTTCCTTGCATGTTCCTTCATATATTCCTCTGCCTGAGCGTCAACAGGGAAGATCCCGTTCTTCGCTCCGGCCTCGATCGCCATATTCGCCATGGTAAAGCGGTCGTCCATAGACAGATTCGCAATACCGTCCCCTGTAAATTCCATGGATTTGTAGAGCGCGCCGTCAACGCCGATCCGGCCGATAATATGGATAATGATGTCCTTGCCGCTGACATAAGGCCCCGGCTTCCCTGTCAGTACGAACTTGACCGCGCTTGGGACCTTGAACCAGAGTTCCCCCGTCGCCATGCCCGTCGCAATATCCGTCGTACCTACGCCCGTAGAGAATGCTCCAAGCGCCCCGTATGTACAGGTATGAGAATCCGCCCCGATGATACACTCGCCGCCGACTACCACTCCTGCCTCCGGAAGGATCGCATGCTCAACCCCGGACTTCCCCTGTTCGAAATACCAGGTAAGCTCCTGCTCTCTTGCGAATTCCCGGATCGCCTTGGAATTCTCTGCTGATTTGATATCTTTATTCGGTGTAAAATGATCCGGCACAAGAACTACCTTATCCTTATCAAATACCTTATCCGCCATCTCCTTAAATATCGGCAGAGCCATCGGCCCCGTGATATCATTGGCCATAACTACGTCAAGCTTCGCCTCGATAAGCTGGCCTGCTGTTACGGAATCAAGACCCGCGTGAGCAGCCAGAATCTTCTGCGTCATTGTCATTCCCATCACGACATTCCTCCTGTTCATCTGTTCTGATCTGATATTTAACAATCATACGTGGTATTCTACCACAGATGCACTTACTTGACAAGAAGTTCGGTTATTGTAACCCGGCGTAAGCAAGTCAGTCTGTAACAGTTCAGATACCTTCACTGTTACAGTCAGTCTTCCTTTCTTCTCATGCGTGCCCTCAGCTCATTAAGCATCTCTCCATGATGCCGTGATTCCATCCGCGGAAATGCTCCAAGCAGACGTCTGGTGATCCGTGTAGTGCGTTCCGAAAGTTCTGTATATCTTCCCTTCAATTCTGCATACTTGCTGCGAAGCTCTGCCGCGATCGCTCTCTGCTCTTCCCTGTAACGGTTCTCCCGTATCTTCTCTTCCATGCGCTCGATCCGCTCTTCTATGAATCTCCTCTGTTCCTCCGACGCATTCTCAAGCTTCCCGCGCAGTTCTGCAGCCGACTCCTCCAACTGCTTTCTCGTTTCCTGAGACCGTTCCATCGTCTCCATTACATTCTCATGGATATTCTCACCCAGCTTATCAGACATCTCCTTCAGCTCTCCGGCAATCTTCTCCATCATCTCCAGCCTCTTGTTAAGCTTCAGAACCTCCGCCGCCGTAGCGCACATATCGATCAGTATGACCGCCGTCAACAGTACCGCCAGTACGATCCCCAGCATAAGCGGAATCATCTTGACCCCCTTATGGATCACAGGATGGATCATCCTTACAATAGCCACGCAGGCAACTCCCCACACGAGGGAGAACGGCAGACAGACATATCCCCCGATATTCAACGGCTGCTCCGAATAATCCCACCATTTGTGATGAAAGATCCTATCCATCAGGTATCCTGTCATCCCTTCTATAACGGTAACCAGAACCGTGGATACGATATACAGTGCCGCTAACCCAAGCTCCTTCGGCTCTAACAGGAGCACCACGCTACCGACCCCTATCCCGTATACCGGGCAGACGGGACCGTTCAAGAATCCCCGGTTCACAAAGCTCCTCTGCTTGACGGTTGCAAATGCCACCTCCGTACACCACCCCAAAAAACTGTATATAAAAAAATACGAAATAAAATAGTATATCTGCATCTTTCTCCTCCGGTACATTAAATGAACGCAGCAGTTCAGCCAGGCCGCCCTGTTGCAAAAATTTACTTCTGCATAACAGTATACTTCACATTGCCATCCTCGTCAAATAGTGCTATGATAGACTTGTAATAGATAATAAGAATCAATAACATTTACAAGGAGCGCTGTATATGACACTTAAACAAGGGAAAAATCATCTGACCTACCGTGTCAGATCCATAGATATTGAACTACAGCTGGAACGGCGTTTAGAGGCGCTGGGGCTTACGGAGGGCTCTCTGATCACGGTACTGAACAATGACAAGAAAGGATCTCTTACCGCCAGATTCCGCGGCACCCGTTTTGCCCTTGGCAGACGGATCGCAGACCACATCGAAGTTACGGAGGTGAAAGAATTATGAACAGTACCGTCAACGTAGGGTTTATCGGCAATCCCAACTGCGGTAAGACTACTCTCTTCAACGCATTTACCGGAGCCAATCTGAAGGTCGCCAACTGGCCCGGCGTCACGGTGGAGAAAAAGGAGGGGCAGGCAAAGCTGGAGGAGCTGTCCTTCACGGTGGTGGATCTGCCGGGGATCTACTCCCTGTCCCCCTACTCCATGGAGGAGCTGGTGGCCCGGAAATTCATTCTCAACGAGGAACCGGACGCCATCATTGACATTGTGGACGCCACCAATCTGGAGCGGAACCTGTACCTGACCATGCAGCTTCTGGAGCTGGAGCGGCCGGTGGTGCTGGCGGTGAACTTCATGGACGAGGTGGAGA
>OFFP01001367.1_pt1 | contig 16694 bp, 12 predicted proteins | sample 1521431 | NCBI WGS metagenome assembly OFFP01 (sample SAMEA3504104, study PRJEB24116) | mouse gut metagenome | biome: mouse gut; feature: mouse-associated habitat; material: faeces | place: Denmark | collected 2011
CGGGCATTTTGAGGACTATACCCGCCTCTTTATTGAGATTCCCGATCCCGCGGCATCGGTTTTTACGGAAGAATCCGCAGAACCCCGCCCCCGGGAAGGCACATTCCATATACAGCCCGCCGGCAGGTATATCCAGGCTTTTCACAAGGGGCCATGGAAAGAGATCCCCCGCAAATATCGGGAAATCCTGGATTTTGCCGAAGCGCAGAACCTGACGCTGTACGGCTTTTCCTATGAAATGGGAATCAATGAAAATGTGATCGAGAGGATGGAGGATTATATTACGCAGATTGAAATTGGGATAAAAACACCCGATCCGTTTTATTCAGAAACAAACATGGCTTATGTAAAAAAATCTGTACAGGAACTGAAAGCCGGAAAAGGGAAATCCCATGAACTGATCGAGGTGGGCGATGAGTGAAAAAATATGGTCTGATGATGCCTGGGATGATTCCCTCTACTGGCAGACACAAGATAAGTCGTTTATCCGGCAATGAGGCTGGTCATCCTCTGACCAGCCTTCGTCTTTTTCCCTAATCGGATTCCATATTTCCCAAGATTACTCTTCTTTCGTAAACCGTTCTTCCTCCGGATATTCCTTCTTTTTCACAACCACGCAAATGACCCCGTAGCATACAACGATAATCGCCGCATAGACGGCCGCATAGATATAACTGCCTGTCAGCTTCCACAACGCGCCTGTCCCCACAATGCCTCCCAGCACTGTAGAGGAAAAAGCGTTCGTACCGGTAACCGCTTTTCTTGAAACCTCCAGCTTCCTTTCCCAGACCAGCCGCGCCAGGCCAAATACGGGAAGGATCATAGCAAACATATACAATAGACGTTCCGCTTCCATAGCGACTCCTTTCTGCCGCGTAAAAACGGCTGAAACGAATTGAAATTTGTTACGTTCATTTTACTCTGAACCGCCGGATATGCGGGACAGAAATTCCTCGTACCGCAGAGGGATTCCAAGCAGGATCTAAACCTGAGCGGCAGGCAGATGCTACAGAAGCTCCTCTTTCCATTTCTCCCAGGCTATTCTCTCTTCTGTGCCGCCAGCCACTGAAATCTGGTAACTTCTTTTCCATCTGCAATAACTGGCTGTCCGTTGAAATCATAGTTTTCTTCATCGTTAAGTCCGATTGTCCAACATCCATGATCCACCATAGGAAAAGGCGGACGGTCATTAATGTAGGTTAGATGTACGTTTCCCGCGCCTGCGGATACCAGCCTTTTATAAGTCGGAACCGAAGTTTCTTCCGGATCCACGATTTTGTCCGTCATAGCATGAAGCATCCAGATCGGTACATGTCTGATCGCTTGAATCTGCTCATCTGAAATTGTATCATCATAAAGTGCCTCACACATCGGATAAGCCCCGGCAAAATAATCTGGGTAATCAATAACCATACGCATCGTCATGAATCCACCATTGGAGCATCCGCCTATATAGATCCGTTTCCTATCCACAGCGTGGTTCTCCACAAATTCATCAATAAGCGCTTTTAAAGCATCGCAGTACATACTTTGTCCTGTATGTCCGTATGTATGTGTGCCGTCATCCATCCACATGGTCGGACACTGCGGAACTAATACCCATGCTCCTCCAAAATACTCCTGTATCTTTGAAGAGGATAAGGCTACTACATTATTTCCCATATAGGCGGTTCTTGGATCCTGGCCTCCTTCACCTGCCCCATGGAGCCAAATGATCAGAGGGCGCGTATCTTCCGTATCTGGAGAATAATAACCAAACTGGAGCGGAAGTTGTACATAGCTGGAACGCCCATGAGCCCACCTTTTCGTTTGCGGACAACGAATTTCTCCCAATTCATCAAAGACAAGCCCTGCCAGTTCTCCAATCTCCCGGATTTGCGTCACACGGTAAATTGTGTCTATAAACTTGCTGGAGTCTAATGTTCCGACAATCGTCCTGGAAAGAAAGTCCTCCATATCCATCTCCAATGCAACATACTCTCCGGTACACTTTGCTTCTCCTCCCGCATCACAGGGATATGCCGCAAGTATTTTTCTGTATCCGCTGGATTTTTTTATTTCCTTTTTATACCATACAGGGCAAGTATATATAATTTTCCCTTCTTCATCCCTGCGCTCCACATACACACTAAAACAGTCTGCCGTCACGTCTTTTATGTCCACGCTCTCCGGCAGGTGCAAGATCAGCCGTCTTACTTGAGCCCCATTATCATTTACATACCATTCTATATCATACTTCATCTTCTCAACCTCCTGAATATCGGCCTTTTCAAATGAGAATTTCAAAATCCCATTACATAGCCTATGTTTTTTTCATATTCTCATTTTGTATTATGATTCAATTTTCTCTTTTGGACTGCCTATTTACACATTCATCTCTCTATGAAAGGCAGTATGTGACCTGCAACTAACAAAACTCTACCGTTTTCAGCACCACGCTGCCGCTGACAGCTTCTATTTTGATGACGACACGTTCCCCGCTTCCGGTTTTTCCTGCCGGAATCGCCGTGATTTCATTGGAAACAGGTACGCTGCCTTCAAAAATGATCTTCTCCCCCTCGGAAACCCGGATCTGATTCTCTCCCGCTGCCATCCCATGGAGCCGCACCGAAACAGGCTCCTTTGCCTCTCGGACCGTATAACTTGCGCAGTCGCCTTCCTCCAGCCGGAGCCAGATGTGGGGATAGTCGCCATACTTTTCCGGATGGGGATTCATCATAGCAAGTCCGCCCAGATCGTTTGGCATATATCCCGGTTCGTAAACCAGATGCATCCTGTCCTCCCGGCGGTAGCCGCAGTAAAGCGCATAAGGCCACGTCCCGCTGTACTCCTGGTCCGTATCGTATCCACTGGCCAAAACCCGGATTCCCGGGCGCCGCAGCATGGCCGCCACCCGGTCTATTTGTTCCGTGCAGTTTTCCAGTTTGATATTCTCCAGCAATTCATCAAAAATCCTGATTGCCTTTGCATAGCCCGGTTTCGCCGTACCTTTCGCACAGTAATCCACGATCTGCCGCCACCCTTTTGGATCGGGGCTGCAAAAAGAAACCGAATAGGCGGCATCCACGCCCTCCAGCGCTTTCGCACACCAGATATTGTAGCTGATATGATACTCCATCATCATTTCAAATGTCACTGCCATCCAGGCGCTGCCTGCCTCGGGATTTGCCGGGCTGCTCCCTCCGGTCTCCCCCATCCACACCGGCACATTCCACTGCGCCCGTTTTTCCAGGATCGGTCCGAACAGGGCCAGATCCGGAAATGTCTCATAGCAATGGGTACAGATCGCCCAGTTGTGATATTCCGGATCATAATCGTGGTCAAAAATATCCAGCCGATTTGCAAAACGGTTTCCCTGTATAAACAGAATATGCTTTTGATCCACCTGGCGGACCGCCGTCACGAGCCGGTCATAGAATGCTTTCAGTTCCGGGATCAGGCAGTCAAATTCCGGCAGTGAAATAGGCTCGTTGAGCAGGTCGTATCCCGCAATGATCCAGCGGTCCGCCCAGCGCTCGGCCAACTCCTGCCACAGGCGAATGGTGCGGTTTGCCCCTTCCTCATCCAGGAAGAGGTGGGGTTGGTTGTCTACGCCGTTGTCACAGGAGACTGCGCTCTGCCCCGCACAGGCCGCATGCATGTCCAGAATCACATACAAGCCGTACTTCTCGCACAGATCCAGATAATGCTCCAATAATTGAAAATGCTCTTCGATAAAATGATAGCCCGGCTCCTCCTCCAGCAGAAGCCTCGCATCCAACGGAAAACGGACCGAATTAAATCCCTGCTCTTTCATCTTCCGAATATCCGCCTCCGCAAAATAGTTGTCTACCCACTGCTTCCAGAATTTCTTTTGATAAGACGGGCCGCACAGCTCGGCTACAAACTGATCCATCGTCCGTCCCCGGTCAAATTCGCAGGATCTGGCAAACCGTCCCATCACCCCGCCGAAGGGAGCACCGCCGAATAAAAAACCTTCCGGGTTCAGCCAGTTCGCCACGCCAAGGCCGCGCAGGAGCACCTCCTGTCCCTTCTCATTTATAAAGATCTGTCCGCTGGTTTTCAGCCAGCCGTCTACTGTTTGAAACATATTCAATCCACTCCTCTTCCATATGCAATGATTTCATCTATTTTTATCAGCCTTTATATCCCGCCGTTCTCCAGCAATTTCTCGAAAGAGGATTTCTCCGGCAGCGGCAGCGCAAATCGCTTTTTCAGCCACTCTCCCGCCAGATCCGCCCATTTTGCCGCATCCGGATATACCTGCGACAGGGATTCTGCCGAAGACTGGTCCGAAAGCGCCAGACCGTGGGGGCCTTCCTCAAAAATATGCAGTTCAAACGGAATCTTCTTGTCTGCCAGCGCGTGTGCCATCAGGATCGAATGCTGCACCGGGACCAATTCATCCTCCGCCGTTGCCCACAGAAAGGCAGGCGGCATATGCTCCGTCACATTTCTTGCCGGACTCACTGCTGCCAGAACCTCATCCGAAGGCTCCTCCTCTCCTAGAAACGCCGTATTGGAAGCCGCAAAAAATGCCTGATCCATGGGACTGGCGCCCTTTACGGCCTCTTTCATGTAGATATAATCACTGAGCATATACCCCAGGATGGCTGCCGCAGGACGGAACAGTTCCTTCTCTTTTCCGAAATATCCGCTGATCATATCCGTATGCCAGTTTGCCGCATACATTGCGGCATTGTGCGCCCCGGCAGAGAAGCCGCAGACTGCGATTCGGTCTACATCCACCATCCATTCCCTTGCATGCTCCCGCACGATCAGCATAGCCTGTCCGATCTCCCGCACAGGCACAGGATTCTGACAGTGTGCTTTCGCTGTCAAAGGCTTCGACAGATCCGGAAACGCGCCTGTGCCTTCACAATACGTAGAATATCTCAGTACAAATGCGTGATATCCCATGGAGGCAAATTTTAACGCAATCGGCTCCGCCTCACGGTCCGAGCAGTTAAAATATCCGCCGCCCGGGCAGATGATCACTGCCGGCCGGTCTTTCCCGTTCAGGAGCTCCGGGGAATCCTGCAAAATGTATGTTGTCAGTGTAACATCCTTCCTGTCGTCATATAAATAGATTACATTACTCTGCATTGCTTTATCTCCTTTTCTTTTTTACAGAACAAGACAGCACAGCGCCTGAGCAATCCTGTTCCAAACATTGCATATACAGTCAGCGCCAAACGGCTCTAACCCATATCCGTCACTCCACAGCCAGCTCCGACAATTCCTCAACCGCCTGCCCCAGCTTCTCCGGCTCAAAGGGCAGAAATCCTTTATGGGAAATATCCTCCAGCGTATTCGTCCCCAGCTCCGGATCGCCGGACGCTGCGATTCCCGCAATTGCAGGCGCATATTTTGCCAGCACTTTCATAGCATTTCCATCCGCCGCAATCCGGTTCAACGTGGTATCCTTGCTGTATGGCTTCCGGTAATCCGTCTCCGGAACATAGCAGTATTCATAGGCCCCTGCCCCCAGTGTCATGCTCTTTTCCTGATAGCCCGTTGAAGTCTTTTACCCTGCTATTAGATACAGACGGTCTGAAAAAACTCAGGCAGCTATTTGGTCTCCGCATTACTGTCAGATTCCAACATTCCCGCTGTTTACCCCTGCTCCCGCATCTTCCTCCAGCGGCAGCCAGTCAATGACCTTCTTGATGTACCGGTTCCAGAAATCCCACTCATGGGAACCCGGCCCTTCCTCATAAGTCACATCGACCCTGGATGCCTGCAGCCAGTCGCGGAAGTCCCGGTTCGGCTCCAGCAGGGAATCCTCCACGCCGCATGCCAGATATATTTTCGGAAGATCAGCCTTTTCTTCCAGAAGCTTCTTCACCAGCCATTTCGGATCCTTATCGCTGTCCTTTGCTTTGGACAGATCCCCGAAAAAGCTTTCTGCAAAATCCCTTCTTTCGATAAAGAACGGCGCGTCATTGGTACGCGCTTCCAGCCCGTCGATGAGCATGGCTGACGAAAGTCCGGCAATACAGCCGAAGGTATCGTGATATTTCAGACCATTGCGGATTGCACCGTATCCGCCCATGGACAGCCCGGCGATAAAGGTATCTTCCCTTCTGTGAGAGAGCGGGAACATCTTCCGGGTGATCTCCACCAGCTCATGTCCGATCAATTCCCCGTAGTAATTATGGGAAGCCTCCTGGTCTACATAGAACATATTGTCACCGGACGGCATGACCACAGCCAGGTCCTTTTCCTCCGCCCATCTCTGGATATTTGTGCCCGATACCCAGTCCGTATAATTCCCGAAAATGCCGTGCAGGAGATATAAGGTCTTGAAGGGCTTCTCTTCCCGCTGCGGCATCCCCGGAAACGTAAGCTTGTCCACTGGAAGGATGACATGGAGCGGAACCGTCCGCATTAGTGATCTTGACAGAAAATTTACTTGTATCAGTGCCATTGGTGTTTTCCTCCTTGTCTTTTTGCTATACTTTATTCTAACAGAAAATTTGTGGAAAAACGAACTTTTTTGATTTGTTTGGGCGGGCATCCGGGTAAACTGTTACAGTTCACGGCCCAACCGTCCGCGAACTGTAACGCATCCAGCCCATTGAAAAGTCGCCTGACGGCGAGGGGCTGGATGCACGCAACCGCTATTTTACTGATGTGTTGTTACAGGGAATTCATCATTCTGCTGCAGTATCGGATCAACCCGGTTTTGTCTATATATTTCTGGATTCTGCTTCCTTCTTGACGTTGTTTCACTGCCGGTTCATTTTATCAAACAGTTCTGTTAAAACTTTATTTTCTTCTTCCGGAAGAAAATATGCAACTGAGCTTATCGGCAGTCCTAAAAGTGCTTCCAGAATCCCGTCTTCCCCTTCTGTACTGTTGACACGCTTTGCCAGCAAATTAAGTACCGTCAGGCTGACCTTTCCTTGCATTTTTTCCGCTTCCTTTAAAAGCCCCTCAGGAACAAAGCCGGTCATAGAAGGATCTTTTACCATATAATGAATATTCTTGTCCAGAAAATCGTATCCGTCGTTGTGTTTTGCGAATTCTCTTATTGATACATGTACTCCATATCCTCCTTCCGGCGGAATCGGATCTGCCTGCATTGTTACTGCCTGTTCTAGTAGTATGTCGTGTGCATTTTCCCCAATCTGGATCATATATTCCCCTGCCTCACATCTCCAATCATGAGCAGTCGGATTCCAGTGGGCAAACGCCCTCTTTCCCAATTCGAAGGTCACTTCCCTGCTTTCGCCCGGATGAAGCATTACCTTTGAAAATTCCTTCAATTCACGCACCGGTCGGATCATCTCCACTTTTGCGGGCGAAACATACACCTGAACCACTGCCTTCCCCGCACGATTCCCTGTATTAGTAACCGTCACTGAAGCAGTCAGCGTCTCATCCTCATTGATCTGTTTCCTGTTCAATATCAGATTACTATACTGAAAAGTTGTATAACTCAATCCATGTCCAAAAGGGAAAAGCACGTCCTGTCTCTTGCTCTCATAATATCTGTATCCTACAAACAGCCCCTCTTGATAGGTTACCTTACCCCGCTCACCAAAATAGAATAAATACGACGGATTATCCTCCAGCCTCTTTGGAAAGCTCTCCGGAAGATGACCGGAAGGATTTACCTCTCCGAACAAAATATCTACTGTCACTTTTCCGGCTGCCTGACCGGCAAGATAGGCTTCCAGAATTGCTTTCGGCTGCTCAACCCACGGCATCTCCACAGGTGATCCGTTATGAAGAACCACTACCGTATTCGGATTGGCCCTGCATACTGTTTCTACCAATGTATTATGTCCTTTCGCAAGGCGCATATGACGTCTGTCTACTCCCTCGGATTCCATAGCATCCGTAAGTCCTACAAATACAACCGCTGCATCAGCTTCGCCTGCAGCCTTTACCGCTTCTTCCAGCAGTTCCTTCGAAGTTGAACCGTCTTCCCTGCAGCCGACCGCAAAGCTTACAGACACTCCCGCTTCTTTTGCCGCCTTCAATGCACTTACTGTCCGAAAACTATTGATATGACTGGACCCTCCTCCCTGATAACGCACTTTTTCTGCAAAGTATCCTATAAATGCCACCTTCTTTTCTTTGTCAAGCGGCAGTAAACTTTCATCATTTTTTAGCAGCACCATGCATTCTTCCGCAATTTCCCGCGCCAAAGCATGGCCGCCCTCAAAATCAAATATCACCTTATCCTCTCTCGTTTCTGCTGCCTTCCATGCCAGTTCCAAAATCCTTGCAACGCAGTCATCCAAATCACTTTCTGCCAGCTTTCCCTCTTCTATTGCCCTGATAATTTCTTTATCTGTTTCTTCTGCCGGCATAGTCAGATCACAGCCTGCCTCCACAGCGGCTGCCCTGTCATGTGTTGCTCCCCAGTCACTTGTAACCAGACCTTTAAACCCCCACTCCTTTCTCAAAATTCCATCTATATACTGCCTGTTTTGTGTAGAATAGACTCCGCCGATTCGGTTGTAGGATGCCATTACTGTCCATGGCTGTGCCTTTTTTACAATAATTTCAAATGCCGAAAGGTAGATTTCCCGCATCGTCCGTTCATCCATCTCAGAGGAGCAATCCATGCGGCGGTATTCCTGGCTGTTTGCGAAAAAATGCTTTAAACTCGTTCCTCTGCCCTGACCTTGCACTCCCTGTACAAAAGCTGCACCCAGTTCCCCTGCTAAAAGGGGATCTTCTGAAAAATATTCAAAGTTTCTTCCACAAAGCGGACTCCTCTTAATATTAACCCCAGGCCCCAGCACAATATCTACCCCAAGGGCCTGACATTCTTTTCCAAGTTCTTCCCCCATACGATACAATACGTTCCGGTCAAAGCTTGCTGCAGTTGCACAGGCAGCCGGAAAACAGACTGCCTTAGAACTTGCACATTCCTCCATTCCTCCTACATCTCCTTCTGTAGTACGCAGACCATGCGGTCCGTCGCTTATCCGAACAGATGGAATCTTTAGTCTTTCCACGGCCTTGGTATACCAGAAATTCTGTCCCGAAGTCAACCCTGCTTTTTCTTCCAGTGTAAGTTGTGATACCATTTCCCGAAACATCTTATCTTTCATACCCATTCTCCTTAAATGCTTGTCAAAAGCTGAAATTTATTTTCCATAATAATTCAGATTATATATTTTTTTTCTTGTTTCATCTGCAATTTCAGGATCTATCCCCATAAAGTGAAGCGTGTCAAATTCCTGAAGCGTAATTAACATATTTTCTATGTCATTGGACTGTATTATTTCATAAAGCACAGGAATGTTTTTCTCTAAAATCTCTAATGCCTCCTTATCTTCCCTGAGGTCACCCAGAATACTTTCAGGCTTATAAACGTGTCTGTAATCATTTTTCGGGAAATAAGCAAAATCGTATTTTCCACTGCATAATTGCAGCTTTCCATTTTCACTTATCATTTCTCCGTTTACATTATCTGAGTATGTTAACCCATTACTGGAATATTCAGGAAGCAAAACATCTGCTGTACAGTTAAATGGTATTTCAATATGGATACAAATCAATCCGTTTTCCTGTATTTTCCATTCTGATTTATAAACTCCCATTGCAGAATCATAGCTGCACATTACACCCTGAATCCGTATATCCGGTTTCGGTTCAATAAATGCTTCTTTAAATCCCGGTCTTTTTGGTCGGATTCCGGCAATATATTCATAAAAATACTGCACAACCGATCCATACGCATAATGATTTAAAGAATTCATTCCCGTACCTGAAAGCATTCCGTCCGAAAGCACCGAGTTCCATCTTTCCCAAACTGTTGTTGCCCCCAGATTCACACAGTACAGCCAGCCCGGATAATCTTTATTCAACAGAATTCTATACGCGATGTCCTCCATCCCATTTTCACCTAAAACAGAACATAATAGCGGTGTCCCTGCAAAGCCGCACTTTATCTTATAGCAATCCCTTGTCAGCCTTTCTTTAAATTGCTGTATTAATACATTCTTATTGTTGTAAAGTCCGAACTTTAAAGCAATAATATACGCGGTCTGGGTATCTACAGACAACCGCCCCTTTGGTGTAAAATACTCATTCAAAATAGCTTTTCTGATTTTTCCAGATAATTCCTGGTACCTTTGGGCATCCTCAGTATAACCAAGTACTTGTGCGATTTCAGATGTGATTTTTACAGAATGGTAATAATAGCAGCAGCCAATATAATTATCGTCAGTGCTTCCCTTAAGGCTTTGTTCTGTTATCCCATCCAGCGCAAGCCAGTCGCCAAATTGAAATCCAGGCTGAAATTTATAGTGCCTTCCCTGAGATTCATCCATAGAAACCATATATTCTACCCAATCTTTCATCGTCGTGTAGTAACTTCTGATTTCTTCCGCACACCCATAGCTTTGATATATCTGGTATGGCAAAATAGTCGCAGCATCTCCCCATATGCTGCATGCTTCACTAAATGTACCAAGATCCGGTATAAAATTAGGAATGGCTCCATTTTTTCTTAATTGATGACTTCTGATATCCCTTAAATATTTCCTGTAAAATGCCCGTGTGTCCATGTTGTAACACGCTGTCGCGGCAAAAACCTGAGCATCTCCTGTCCAACCAAGACGTTCTCCCCTCTGCGGACAATCTGTTGGCATATCAACAAAATTCGATTTCTGGCTCCATATACAGTTTTCATATAATTGATTCAACATAGAATTTTGGGTTTTGCAAAATCCTGTCCTCTGGAGATCTGAATATATTACCCTACATTTTATATCCCCTAATTTGATTTCATTTGGCCAGCCGGTCACTCTTAAATACCGAAATCCCATATATGTAAAATGTGGACGGACTGTTTCTTTTCGCCCATCTGAAATATATTCAAATGTTGATTCTGCAATCGTATAATTATCATGGCAGAAATTCCCATGTTGCAATATTTCCCCACACTCAATTTTTATCCTTGTTCCTTTCGGGAAATCTGCAAAAAACTCCATATAGCCAACCATATTTTGTCCAACATCAAGTACCGTTTCTCCGATCGGCGTATGTATGATCTTGACCGGTACGATATCTTCCTTTACTGTCAATGGAAGGCTGTATCTTTCTTTCAATGGTGTTTTTTGCTTCTTTTTTACAGCCTGTTTCCATAGATTTTGTCTGTCATCCCATAATTGACGATTGATCTTTTCTCCGAAGTATATTCCACTGTCTTCAATGTCACTGCCTTTATATTTCCAATTGTCATCTGTACAGATTACTTCAATTCTGCCATCGAAATATTCAACACGGATCTCGGCTATCAGCATCATTTCATCACCAAATATTTTTTCACAGCCGTCTAATCCGAATTTTCCTATGTACCATCCCTTCCCTAATAAGAATTCAATTTTATTTTCTTTTTGTTGAAAGAGCAAATCTGTAATATCATATGTTTGATACTGCAAATTATCCTTATAATCATTTATAAATGGAGCAAGATAATCATTTCCTGCTTTTTTCCCATTAATGTATCCTTCATATACTCCCAGGCCACAGCAGTACAGCCTGGCTTTTTTTATTCCATCTCTTAGATAAAATTTTTTTTGAAATACAGGATGGAATGTATCCTCTTTATCCGTTCCAATCCAATCAGCTTTCCACTTGTGACACATTTTTGCTGTTTCAAAAAAAGCTGTTTCACTAGTCCCATACTCTCCATTTTCACCTTCCACATAAACCTTCCAGTAATAGGTCGTATAAGGCTTTATTTTGAAATCAGCCAATGTCCCTGTTGAATCCAGTTCTTCCCCTTCTATTTGAAAAACAATCTCATGAAACTCCTGATCTGCCGATATGGATATCCTTGCTTTCTTCTGCTGTTTATCCTCTGTTTTACGAACTTTCCAAGAACAGATTATCTCTTTATATTCAAAGCCTATTGGATTCACCATACCATTTATTTTTAAATTATAAATTTCCATTTTCTTCACCTTAAAGCATCTCGGCTTTCTGCAAATTTTTCCGGTAAATCAGTTAATTTATTCCTCACCATGGCGTTTTTTTAATTCTACAGTGATTTCATCATATTCACTGAACAATTTTTTGAACGGGACCAACAAAAATGTTTCTATCGCCAGCATAAGTGCAGGAATACCAAAATACACAAGTACAATTGCTACATTTACCGCGCTGTTTTGAACCTCTGCCATCCCATCAAAGCCGACAACCGCAAGTATGAATGCCGCAATTGCAGTTCCAATCCCCATTCCAATTTTAGTTCCTACGCTTGTTCCCGAAGAATAAACTGCCGGTCTCGCTATACCGTTTTTATATTCTCCATAATCAGCCGCCATCGCATTCAAAGGGCTTAAAATCGCGCACATCGGTCCGTTAAAGAATGATGCGATCGCCGTCATAACCATTACATAAAGCATCTTATCCGGCGCAACTATACAGAGCGTCCCTGGTATGATAGTGAATATATTACATACGATAACCAGTTTCAAAATTCCAAATTTCTTACTGTAAATCGGGCCTAATGCCGTAGAGATAATACACGGTATGTATGAAACCAAGCTCAGCAGGCCAAATGCTGCAGGATTTTTTAAAATATAGATTACATAGTAAAATGTCGCCCCCATTGCTACGCCTGCTGAAATATTCGTTAATAAATAAACGATTGTTACAAGAAGAAAATACTTATTATTAAATAAAGTTACAAGGAATTCCTTTATTGTGACTTTTTCTCTCCCCAGTTCCTCCTGACCATGCCGTTCTTTAATATTAAACCAACAAAACACCAAAATAATTGCACTGATTCCGTTTGCAATCAGACTCAGCTTAAAAAATCCGTCATTACCTAGAGCAACCGCAACATTCAATCCGAAGCCAACTAGCATCTGTACAATAAACAAAGCGGAAAATGCCCATGAACCAAGTTTAAAACGGTCATGTTCGTCTGTAGTAATTAAGTTCACAAGTGTGGGAGAGGCAACGCCGCTCATTGTTCCGAATACCGCAAACACAAGGATGTATAACACTGTTCCATAAATTATTTTTCCTGTCATTGAAAAATCAGGCGTTTTAAAAATCAGGCTGCTGCATATCATATTACCGACAGCGCCTATCATCAGCCATGGCTTCGCTTTTCCATATTTTGTATGAGTTTTGTCAATAATGACTCCCATGATCAAATCTGAAATACCATCTGTAACCCTGCAAAGCAGCATGATTGTTCCAACCACTGCGATAGATATTCCTACATAATCTGTCCAATAACCCGAGATAAACGAAGTTACCAGAATCCCCCCCAAGCCGGCAGCGCTTGTCAGTGCATAAGCAAGCACCTCTCTGTTCGACAATCTTTTTTCTTTGTTCATGATATCCTCCTTAACCATAATATATTTTTTATACGGATATGTTATAAAATCCAACATTCACTTTCAAGGATAAAAAAATATATAAAATCGGCTTTTTTCTATATGCAGTTTGTGGTATTATATTCAATAAAAATATGGAGGATTTTAACTTTGAAACAGACCTGCATTTCCCGGGAAGACATTATCACATGGCTTTCAACGCCTGATAAAAGTGAAATTATTGCCAGAAAACACTATCAAGGGACGCAATGTAATTATAGAATGGATGAATTATTTGGACTTGCTAACGATTTTGAATCATCTACTGATTTAAGAAGTATATCTGAAATTTCTGAGTTGTCAGAAGATGGATATAAATTTACTGAAACAGACTGGATCCATCCTTTTTCCAGCCTTTCCATACACAAACACCCACGCTATTTCCCACCTTTTGACCACTATCATTATTTCTTTGAAATCTGCTATGTAATTGATGGATTTTGTGAACATATTATTAACCCTAAGGCGGAGGCCCATCCACTCACCTTGCATTCCGGGGATTTTCTTGTAATACCTCCCGGAACCCACCATATGATTACAATGAACTCTGACAGTACGATTGTTAATATACTCATCCGTAAGACAAACTTTGAGCAGGTATTTCTCCGCAACATTCCGGAAAATAGTGTTCTCTATCAGTTTTTTGTAAATGCACTATATACACAGAGTTCCAAAAGATACATTCTTTTTCGGAGCAATAATGATTTATCGATCAAAGAGATTTTTTATAATATGGCAGTGGAATATTGTAATAATCAATTATATTCCAATACACTTGTAAATCAGTATCTTTCCATCATCTTCACCATACTGTTACAGAAACACAATCAGTCAATTGAGTTTTCCAATGACTCCAGCCATACTCATTCCCTGATTCCTGCCGTTGTTCAATACATAGAGTACCATTATGCCCACACCAGTATAGAAGATATCGCCCAGCACTTCAATATAAATGCATCGTATCTTGGAAAGGTTTTTAAAGAAAAAACAGAGCATAAGCTGATTGATACTTTAATTAATACCCGCATCGAAAGCGCGAAAAAAATATTGTCCTCTACTTCTATCAGTATCGAACACGTTTCGGAACTTGTTGGATATAATGATACAACACATTTTATCCGAGTTTTTAAAAGAAAAACCGGGAAAACACCTTTGCAGTACCGGAAGTATACATGGCAGAATCAAAGATCAGTATCGCATAGGTAAGCGTGATAAACGCAACGCTTCCCCAGATTCCCATGGGCAGGAAGCCAACATCGTTGATTGCGCCTCCTGCTTGTTTTCATAAGCTTTGTTAGCGTTGACCGTATTGTGGATCTATGTAAAAGGGATCTTGCTATAAGGAGGACATTGGGAAGTATCACAACATGAAGTACGAGGTTTTTGAAGACGAGCATTATTATGTATGACATGACGGGCGGGAATTAAGACATGGGAAATAAGTCGGTAAATGACACTAAAAAGAGTCATTTACCGACAGCTCCTATTTTCATAAAATACCAGCAAAAAAGAGAGAACTACTTATATGGAGTAGTTCCCCATGTATCAATTCTTAGAATCCGTCAAAAAAGCATTGTAAAATCGTGCAAAGTTGTATATAATAAATTCACTTTTTATGACTATGAACGAAAGAAAACAGGAAATAGACGCGATGTTCTCGGGTATACTATATAAAAAGGAGGATAAAAAAATGGAACAGCTGTTACAGGAATTTAAAAATGATCTCGCCGGCTTCCGTGAGATGACGAAAAAGTTTTATGCAGGAGAAGTCAGCCAGAAGGAATACAAAGGATTTTCCGGCGGCTTCGGAAGTTATGCCCAGAGGGGCGGGAAGGTAAGTATGCTCCGGCTCCGTCTGCCGGGCGGAAGGCTGCCAAAGGAAAAACTAAAATTTGTGGCGGATGTGATCACCGAATATCAGGTGAAAAGAGTGCACTTTACTACATGCCAGACGATCCAGCTCCACGATCTCAGCGAACAGGACGTCTGTGAGATCATGGAAAAAGCATTTGACGCAGGGATCATCACAAGAGGCGGCGGAGGGGACTTCCCGCGAAATGTCATGGCCTCGCCGCTTTCCGGGGTGGAGGCAGGAGAGTGCTTTGACGTCATGCCCTGTGCCATGGCAGCATCCGATTATCTGCTGGGCTTCATCAAGACCGTAAAGCTGCCCCGGAAATTAAAAGTAGGATTTTCTAATTCCCCGGCAAATGAAACTCATGTGACCTTCCGTGACCTGGGATTTGCGGCCAGAGAGGACGGTACATTTGACGTATATAGCGCGGGCGGCCTTGGAAATAATCCGCTGATGGGAGTGCGGGTGGCAGAACAGGTGAAGCCGTCAGAGATCCTTTACTATATCAAAGCAATGGTAGACACCTTCCTCGCACACGGCAATTATGAAAGCAGAGCTAAGTCCAGGACCCGCTATATGCAGGCGGAGTTGGGCGCGGAGGGCTACAAAGCAGCCTTTCTGGAAATGCTGGAAAAAGTCAGGGAGGAAGACCTGGATATTACCATGGAGGAAAAGCCGGTGAAAAAATCTGGAAACGGCACGACGATTTCCGGAAATCGGATCATTGCCCAGAAGCAGAACGGCCTGTATGCGGTCCTCTATCATCCGGTGGGAGGCGTACCCCGTCCGGAAAAATTTGCGGAACTATATGCAGCGGTGGGACCCATGGAGGATGTAGAGCTGCGGATCGGGCCGGATGAGGAGATCTATATCATCAACCTGACCGGAGAGGAAGCAGAGAAGATTCTGGAAGTGACCTCCGACAGCGCCCGGAACCTGTTCGAGACATCCGTAGCCTGCATCGGAAGCACCGTCTGCCAGATTGGGCTGCGGGATTCCCAGGGAGCATTGAAAGCAGTTCTTGACGAAGTGGAAAAATATCATTTCGGGGAGGGCGTGCTGCCCCGGATCCACATTTCCGGCTGTCCCTCCTCCTGCGGAACCCACCAGATCGGAACATTGGGATTCCACGGCGGAGTCAAACGGATCGACGGCGCGGCGGAGCCGGCCTTTACTCTCCATGTCAACGGCTCGGACACAGAAGGAAAGGAACGGTTCGGAGAGCAGTGGGGAATGATGCTCCAGAAGGACATGCCGGCATTTTTTGCGGAGCTGGGACAGGCGGTGGAGGCAGAGCAGACTACTTACGAAAAATGGTTTGCCTCCGACCCGGAGAAGCTGCGGAAAATCACGGAAAAATATCTGCATTAAAGACGAAAAAGCGCAGCGGTCCTGTGCAAGTGAAAATCAGACAAAAACAGGTTACTGTTCACTCCTGGACCGTGCACTACGCTGCACGGTCACAGGCAGTACAG
>OFFP01001368.1_pt1 | contig 16685 bp, 15 predicted proteins | sample 1521431 | NCBI WGS metagenome assembly OFFP01 (sample SAMEA3504104, study PRJEB24116) | mouse gut metagenome | biome: mouse gut; feature: mouse-associated habitat; material: faeces | place: Denmark | collected 2011
ATGATTATGTCAAAACTTTTCCTTGTAAGTGTTACAAAAAAACTTGACCATCTCAGCCATTTTTTCATCGTCCTTTACCTGGAACGGGTGATCCCGGAAAGTATGGAACGCATGGAGATCGGAAAGTTTCAAATAAACCAGCTTTCCCTCGTCAATGGGACGGGGCGGGGCGGCGGGCTCGGGAGCAGGCGGCTCCGGGACAGCGGCCTCCCGGACGGGAGCACCCTTTGGGGCATCCGGGGCTTTGCCGTCACTTCGGGACACTTTGTCTCGTTTGGGCGGCTTTGCCTTTCCGGAGGCCGTTTTATCCTCCTTGGGCGGGCGGCCCTTGCGTGGCTTTGTTTCCTCCTTGCCAGTGGGCCCCGCTTTTTCTTCTTTGGGCGGGCGGCCACGCCGGGGCGTTTTCGGCTTATCGCCGCCAGCGGCGGGAAGTTCCTCCTTTCCGTCTTTACCCGCCGCCTCCTTTTCCACCTGGGCCCGGGCCGCCTGCCGCTTTTCGCCCATCAGCTCATTGATCTTGTCAAAGGATACCACCACATCGCCTGGAGCGGGCTGGGCAAGCCCGGCCTGTTCCTGCTGGGGTGCGGCGGCCTGTTCCTGCCGGGGCGTGGGTGTGGCGGCCTGTTCGGGAGCCTCCGGGAGTTTTTCACTGCCGGGGCCTGTGTTCAGTTTTTCATCTGCCATTCACTAACCTCCTTTTTTGTGAAAGTTGCATAAATTTAGGAGTTAAATTTCTGTAATTATTTTTTGCCTCCTTTCCGTCTATCCACGCAAAAAAGCCGCCCGTTTTTTCATGCCGGACGGCTTTTAGCGTAATGTGATAGATCAAATATTATTTTTTGTGGTTGGTAGGCTTTAAAAAGCCTTGTATTTACAGTGTTCTTATTAAGAAACAATCATAGGATAGGTGTACCGCTCCCTGATTTTTTGGCAGAGGTCAAAGCCGTTGATCCCTGGCAGCATAATATCAAGAATGGCTAAATCAAGTTCTGTGGATTCAATACAAGCAAGGGCTTCTTTCGCTGAGTAAAATTTGAACACTTCATAATTCTCATTTTGAAGGTACAATTCCACCAAGTCAGAGATTTCCCGCTCATCATCAACCACTAAAATCTTGTCAGGCATTGTCAAACCTCTTTTCTATAACAGGTATTAAGGATATTCTATCAAAATTTCCCTATGATTTCCTTGTTTTTTGACTGATAATTTATTAAGAATTTCCTAATTTAGAAAAGTTCCACGTATGATAGTCACAATGTCCTATCCTGCAAGAGAGTAGCAGTGAAACAAATTGAGACGCAAAGCAGGCTGCTTTGCGTCCCGTAGTGCTGATCAGACAAAAATGAACATTGTATTGACAATTTCTGTTGCTCGATTACGAATATTGTTCATACGCCTTACCCATTCCATCTGCCTATCAGCTTTAAGCTGTTCTGTAATGTTTTCCTGATTCGCTATCTGATTTACAAGCTGAGAAAACATATCTTCCGCCTGCTGATTGATGTCAGCCAGGTGGCTATCCAGCTTCCCGCTGAGTAGTAAGGCGTTGTAAAGAGCTTTCCTGTGTTCTCTCAAATACTGCCGTCTGCGCTGGCCCCAGATACCAGCGGAAACGCTTTCCGGCACTGTGAGGTTCGGGAGGGAATAATCTCCCTCTTGGCGGTAAGTTCCGCCAATTTGCTCAAAAAACGACTTTTCCATAATTTAGCCCTCCAATATATTGAATTTTCCTGCAGCTCAATCACTCTCGACTGACTTTACAAAAGTTTTGGGAGGAACTTCCTTACGAAGTTCCTCCCAAGTGCGGGATTTTTGCCTGCATCTTTTTTGTCAATGCAAGTTGGCTTGTCACTACGAAATCACTATTTCTGAAAAGCGTTGCGGGACAACGGCTTACGGATGTCCAGTGTCAAGTTTTTCATAGCGTGCATCAACTTCTCAAATTGTCCGATCAGTTACATCTACCTTGGTAATAATATCCCTTAGTCGGTTCCCGTCAATGGTATACTCCAACACTTCATCGGCATTGTCGCACCATTTCTCAGTTGCCTCCATATCGTCTATCAGAATTTGGGAAATTAGCATCTGGAGTGGAGAATCGGGTGTCTTGCGTAATTTTGGACATATCCCAAAGACCTTACCATGCCATTCAAACTGAACTTCTCCCCCACAGTTTACACACCATTTGAAGTCACTGATTGTTTCAAATCGGTTTTCCTCTATCGTGTTAGGGTGAATATGTGAGTCCATATTTTTTTGCCCCCTATAGCACTTAAACTCAGGTGCCTCACCGGGATAGTTGATTGGTGGCCCCCAATGCGGAAAGCCATTTGGCCAGTCAATTTCATGGTCATGAGGGTCTGTGTGATATTTTGGATTTGGGGCCGTAGTATAATGCCGTTCTTTTGTAGCCTTTCCATCTGCTCCTATTTTGGTGCCAATTCTTGAGCCGTCCTTTGCATAGGTTGTTTTAATTGTCCCGGGTTCACCTATCAGTCGTTCATCTGCTGGTTTTGCTGGTTTCCATGGCCCACCATAGGCGCTTCCCATGCCTTTGCGGTTATCCCGCAGCACATAGCCGGACTTGATATGGATCGTACTATTTTCGGGTAACGGCTGTTCTCCGAGAATGTAAGACAGATATTTAGATGGGGTATAGTCCTTATTTTGGTACTTCCAAGAGGACAGCTCATAATCAATAAATACGATGTTTCCCTCCATCTCCGGGAACGGTTCATTATAGCATATGATACGCTCCGGTTCAATACGCCGGAGCATTTCCCGGTAACCTTTTAAGAAGAATTCCTTTTGGTCGTCATGATTCCCGTGCGCGCTGACCATATAAGTTGATACGGCCACTGTGCTACCTTGGGGAATTCCATCGAAGAAAAAGTCGAATGTATTTTCATCACCCCAGCTCACTGTCGGGACGACACGGATGCCCTTGCTGGAGAAATAGGCTCCGCACCACCGGTTTCGAAATACATTGTATAGTTGCATAACAGGTGCCATTTCCAGATACATACTGAAATCGGGAGACAGGATGGCCCGGTAACGCTTCAGCTTTTCCACATCCTGATCTGGATGTTTCCATACGCGCTCGAATTTGTAGTCGTAGAGGAAAAAATGTACCATCCTGTCCAGATTCCGTTCATCGTCCGGCTTTGTACGGTCGTAGCCGATCAGGCGCAAGTCGTGGAACTCATCGTCAGTGAAACTGGCCTTGGGAATGACAGGAATACGCCAGTATCCACTGCCAAGGAATTGATTCCTAAGCATGAAAGGACTTGTTCGATACAGATAATTTTCTTCTGTCATAAGTTGCACCCTCCTAAACAAGAAATGGGTCGTTTCTTTTTTGAGATAAACCCCTTTGAAAGTTGTATGAAAGCGTGCAGCCCTGTTTCAGCTAAAAAAACATCTGCATCTTGGAGGCATTCTCTGGGGTGTTGGTTCGCCGTATCTTTTCCTGCTGGGCTGTCTTGAATATCTCATCCGAAATAATGGCTTCATGGGAACCGGAATAGAGGTACCGTTCCATGAAGCCATCATTTTTGGTTTGGGAGCCGCCTGCGCTGATGGTTTTTTGAAGCAGTACCCGGCCCGTATATTTTTCGTTTGAGATCAGCTTATTAATTGCTTCCCGGTTCCACTTGGGTTTTCCCGTAGGGGATGGGATACCCTGCGCTTCCAATCCGGCGGCAATTTTGCCGAGGCTGTCGCCGTTGAGGTATCGCTCGAAGATCCAGCGGACAACAACGGCTTCATCAGGATTAATAACCAGCTTACCGTCCGGGCTGGTGTCATATCCATAGCATCTGCGCTGGGCCATCTTGGAGCTGCCATCCTGAAAGCCTTTCCGCAGACCAGCACGGATGGATTCGCTTTTTTCAATGATATTCATGAAAATCAATCCTTTCAAAAAATTAAAACCGCAGTGACAAAAATCACTGCAGCTTGCTGGGTGTATGAACTTTATACATAAAATTGACAGGCCACCTATTGCGGTGACCTGTCAACCCATCATGGCGTAATGTGGCAAAATCGCTTTTTGGGAAAGCATTGTGCTGTACTAAATTTTGTCATCTATTCAAGTAGGGCATAAGACATTTCCTAACTCTTTTTTATCAGCATCATCTGATCTCGTGTAAGCACTCCCTTTTTGGACAGGCTCCAAAAGAGTGTTGACTTGCTTTTATTCCAAGATGAATGAAGTAGACCAGCCGCTTTAAACTGGTTGAGAATTTGCTTTACGAATTGAGGATCATCAAAACTATACCAATAAGAATCCTCTCCGAATAGCTTGTTACGTAAAATATTATCTATACCAGTTTCTGTAAGACCGACATCTAACATTTGCATTGAGATTATTTTAAACAACTCGGTTAACGCTTGAGTAATCTTTCCATGCTCTGGAAGATGCTTTTCATACCGCCTTTTATATCCAATTGATACGCTACAGTTTTCGAATGCAATATCAGTCATTTCAGTAATTGTTCGAAGTTCTTCTTTTGCCGTGGCAAGATCCTTTTTTAACTGCGAATTTTCTTTTTGCAAATACATAATATCACGTAGGAGGGTAGCCTCATCATAATCTGCTGCACGTTGCCATCCTGGACGTTCTATTTCGCTCTTTGCACGCATAATTGAAATTGCCAATGCAGCGGTCAATTCATCAGAGGTTTTCCATAGACTAACAAGACGATTCGTCATGGCGTTTTGGCGGAAACGTTTCAATGATTCAATCTTATTGGGATCAACCTCAACTTTATCAGCGGGCAACTCTACAGTTTCGTCAATGGCAAAGACTAAGACAGGAATTTGTTGCTGTTTTGCGTACTCATACTCCATTTCTGTATAACTCAATCCGGTCACTGGGTTTACAGAGCCATATCGCTTTCCAATGATCAGGACATAGTAATCACACAAATCAATAACTTTTTTGATCACTTCGAATTGCTCAACATCTGTGGCAACAAAAGCTTCCATTCCTGCCGGAATACAGTCAGCCATCAAAAGGATATCAAGGATTCTACGCCGCTCATCAACCAAGTCTGAATAGGTTGAACTAATGAAAACTTGATACTTTTTCTCTGCCATTAATTTGCTCCTTCTATTCTATTGTTTAGTCAGTATGTCTAAGCAGATGATATCTTTACAGTCATTTAGATCTATTGTTTTGAGTATTGTGACTTATAGCCCTTCCTACGCAATGGATCAAGGCTCCCTTATATAGGCCGAGGAACTAATTTATAGGAGGACTGTTCATGATTCATCTCCATTTTATAGACAGGGATACCTTTCTCCACAGCAATGTGGCGAAGTAATTTCTCATTAAATGGGCTGATTTTTCTGCCCAGATATACAGCTGTTGGTCGCTTTTTGGCCCAGACAAATTTTTCTTGTCCATTTATTTGTGGATTACATGAATAAATCATCCGCCATTCTTTCTCATGCTTCCACGAAGTTGACTTATGCAATATAATTTTAGATGACATAAATAGATCAGGACATGGATTAGTTTGCGACAGCAGAGAGGAAAGATTTGCAAATAGTTTGTTTGGTGCCATATCCTGGGCAATTTGATATTGAAGAAGCCACGTGCCATATCCAGTCGCATCAAAAGGAATATCGTCATATATTACACGGAATAGTGATCCTGTCTTTGCGGACGGGCAAAAAAATCTCTTTTCGCACAATGTACAATCTGTGTAATTCTGATTTCTGAAATCATACGCCAAGGCAAAGCCTGTTCCAGATTTAGCGTAATACCCCCACATGGCAGCAGAGTCAATAGTTTCTGAAAAACATGCCAATTTGAGGACACTCTGAATGATGTGCTCAATTCTGGGCATATTTGCATCAAGCCGGTTAACCAAGAAGCAATGTAATTGCTTTCTGAATTCGTTTATCTCAGACTCAGACATCTGCTTAAATTGTGCCTGCACAGAAGTAGCTATATCGTCAGCAAATGAATTCGATACGCTATTCGGAATTTCTGCCCCAAAAGAGATGAGAGAGCGTTCAAGGTTTGAATAGATGGTGTTACGATCTAAAAACAGCAATGCATCAAAATCATCGTTCATCTCTGACCCTGGCGTAAACCAAAGTTGATCTTGATCAAATGCAGATATATTGTTCTCACTGCATTCCCGAAAACGATACAAAGATGATGGGGTTTCTGTCTGCAAAAAATCAATAAGAGGCTGGTATCGAACATTCTGTTCCTCTTGTGGCATATTCTGTGGGACAACGATACTATAAATCAGGTCTTTGTAATCTTTATCTGTCACGGCAATATCTCCAAACTTTTTCTTTTATTATAACGCCAAAATCAAAGAAATGCAATGGCTACACACTACTGTTCAAAATCATTTTGACTATTTGGACTCTGTTTTCCGCCCAAGGGCAAATTGTCACTGTTGTAGGTGAATTGATGAATTCATTCGAGCGTTATCTCAACAACTTGCTCCTCAACTTGACACATCTCTTGGCGTTTTTTGATATTCCCTTTCATCCTTTGCACCAGTTCAAATGTCTCTTGGTCAATGATAGGCTCATGGGCATTTTCCACCAAGTACGCGTCCAGTTGACCCTCGTTCTTCTCCCGCCTGCCGGTCAAAAAATCGACCGTAAAGCTTTTCTGCATCCGCACATCACCCACATATTTTTCATTACTCAGCATTCGGTCAATGGTAGAGGTGCTCCACTCCAATTTGCCCGTCACCGTTTTGATCCCATGCTCCTCCAGATACCGTTTGATTTTGCGCACCCCGTTGCCTTGGACGTAGAGATCAAAGATTTTACGCACGATCTCAGCTTCCTCCGGCACAATTTGCAGGACACCGTCCGGCCCTTTGGTGTAGCCAAGAAACTGCGTGTGGTTCAGCACGGTTTTCCCGCTTCTCATGCGGTGGCGGATACCAAACTTGATGTTCTCGCTGCGAAAGTGGCTTTCGGCCTGCGCGAGAGCTGCAAGCTGATCGATCATGCTGTCACTGGCATTCAAAGTATTCAATCCTCCATTCTCAATGTAAATCCCGATATTCATTTTCTTCAACCTCCTGATTTGACGAATGGTTTCTAATGTGTCCCGACCAAAACGGCTCAAAGACTTCACCAGGATCAAGTCTACTTTTCTTTTGGTGCAGTCTTTCATGAGCTTCTGATAACTGGGGCGTTGATCGGTGTTTGTTCCAGATGCAGTGTCAGAATACGCAGCGACCAGTGTCCAATTAGGATGGCTTTGAATGTAATTGGTGTAGTAGTTGATTTGGGCTGCCAGACTGTACTGCTGCTCCTCATGTCTGGTGCTGACACGGCAATAGGCGCAACCCGGAGCGGTTGCTTTTTTATAGGCACCTGTTGTGCTGCTTCCAGGATCATAGTCACTTTTCTGGACATAACAAAACCTCCATGATAATTACTGAATAGCAGTATATCATGGAGGCTCTACATTAGAAAAGCTACATTCCAACCCTGTGTAACAAGGTTAAAATGTAGCTTTCAACATGGCTTGTCACTACGAAATCACTATTTCTGAAAAGCGTTGTGGGGCAACGGTTCCCCGATGCCAGATATCCCACACTGCGTGCAGCTCCAAATCATGATCATCTGAGGCGGCTCGGCGGCGTTATGGGGGTGCGCCGTCCGCGCGGGGCCTGTTATGCCAGACTGAACCGAAATTCTTTGCCCCCTATCGTATAAATGACGCAGAGACCCCGGTTTGCGTCTACGCGGATATTCTCCGCCCGGCTGAGTTCACGCAGGGCGCGATACTGTTCCCAGGCGGTGGGGCTGTAGCCCGCCGGATCGTCAGAAGTGAGCAGTACCCCGCCCAGTAGTGCATTTACCTGGGCCAACTTCCGCTTCTGCTCCGCAGTGAGTCTCAGGTTTTCTTCCCGGAGGAAAAAGACGTCCGGGTCGCTGAGCCAGGCCCTGCCGTTAAGCTGGCGGCGGAAGATCGTGTTGCCGATGGCCTGTTTGGTGGACACCCGTTCCCGGTGGAGCAGGCGCATATACCACACATCGTCCCAGTCCAGCCCCACGTCGCAGCTCACCCGGCAGTAATCCACCAGGCCGAAGGCCGGCATCACCGGCACGCCGCAGCCCAATATCAGCTTGTCCCCGCACCACTCCCGCAGCAGTTCCATGGCCCGGATCATCCGCCCGGCGCGGCTCTCGTTTTTCTTGCCGAAGGGGGCCGCGCCATAGAGGAAATCCAGTTTCACCAGGTCGAACCCCCACTGATCCAGTACCCGGTCAAAGACGCCGCGTAGATAGTCCCGCACTGCTGGCAGGTCGATATCCAGAGCGTAAAAGCCGCTCCAGTTTCCGCCGCATTTCCAGGGCTGGCCGTTTACCTTCAGCAGCCAGTCCGGGTGTTCCCGATACAGGTTGGAATCTGTCTCACACACAAAGGGGGCCAGCCACAACCCCGCCAGAAAGCCTGCGTCATGGATTTCCTCCGCCACTGACTTCATGCCGCGGGGGAATTTCGCACTGTCCGGCTCCAGCCAGTCGCCGACCTGGGGCTCCCAGCCGTCATCTACCTGGAACAGGTCACCGGGGGATAAAAGGGTCTTGCACCCTGCCAGGTCGGAGGAAATGGCCTCCTGGGTAATGTCCTGGTACCGGTTATACCAGCTGGAATAGCCCGCCAGTTTTTTGTCCGTCCGGGGTTTGACCCCCATGGCGGCAAACCAGCCGTCGAATACCTGCGCTTCCGTGCCCTCGGCGAAGTACAGGTCAAAGGCGGGAAACGTCCCACCGGGATGCTCCACCCCGGCGCAGTCCCGCTCGATGGTAAGCAGGTCCCGGTTCGCGTCGTATCGGAAGATGGTGTATCCGGGCCGCTCATCCAGGGAGGCGATGAGACAGAACCGCTCCCCCCGGCGGAAATAGCACCAGGAAAAGCCGTGGAACAGGCCCTGCTTGTTGGGATAGTCCACGAAGTGATAATCTCCGTAGCGATCAAAGGCGTATTTGTCCAGCAGGGGCTTGGGCACATGGGCCAGCCCCCGGATTTTGTCTCGCCTGCCGTATTCCGGGCAATAGGTCCAGGTCTGATAGCCATTGAAGAAGGCCCGCCCATCCTTGCCCATCTCCCAAGGGAGGATGGCGGTGATTGCCTGGATGGTTCCGGCAGGGGCGTCGCAGCGGATGCGGACGGCGCCGTCCGGCCCGTCCACCACCCCGGTGAGGGCACGTCCGCCCACCAGGGCGCGCCAGCGCAGCAGCTTATCCATTGCCGCAACCCCCGGCCCGGAGCTGGTGGCCGATCTCCTCCACCCGTTGGTCGGTGAGAGTGAACTTTTTTCGGAACAGCACAAACGCCGCGGCCAGCACGATCATGGGCAGTACCGTCATCATCAGACGCAGACCCAGCAGGGTCTCGGCGCTCTGGACGGCCACCGGTCCGGTCTCGTCGGTGTTGCCCGCCAGGCCGATGAGGTCCAGCCCGATCCCTGTGAGGAATACCGCCACGCCGGAGGCGGCTTTGACCACAAAGGTCTGCATGGAGAAGATGACGCTCTCCTCCCGCCGGCCGGTTTTCAGCTGGCCGTAGTCCACGCTGTTGGACAGGAACAGGGTGGTGAGCACGGACAGCATCCCGTTGCAGATGAAGACCACCACCCCAGGGATCAGCAGGAGGGGAAGATATCCCGACAACCCTGCCAAGAGGAAAGCGAGCATGACCACATAGGCGCAAAACGCGGAGATCAGGCTGACGGCAAAGATCCGGGTATTGGACAGTTTTCTGCGCAGCAGTGGGTAGACCACCATCATACCAAGGATCTGGGCCGCCCCGCCCACGGTGGAGAACAGGGTGTAGCTGCCTTTCCAGCCCGCCCCGCCGAAGTCGTATTTGAAGAAGTAAATAATGAAGTTGGAGGTGAGGTACAGTGCGGAATTGATGAGCACAATGCTGGCCACCACCACCATGGCCTGATCGTTGCGCAGCAGGGCGGCGAACATCTCCTTTACCCCGGCTGTCTCCATCTCGGTCTGGGAGTTCTCCTTAAAAAAGGCACAGCACAAAATCTCCGCCGCCACGAACAGCACCGACACGATGAGGGCAACCCGGCCAAAGCCTGCCCGCTCGCTGTCGCCCCCCAGTACCCCCACCAGCGCGACAGTGAACATGGCGATAAGGGCGCTGCCCACCCCTGCGCAGGTGCGGCCCACCACGGACAGGTTTTCCCGGTCCGCCGGGGTCTTGGTGACAGCGGGGATCATGGACCAGTAGGGAATGTCCATCATGGTATAGGTGACACCCCAGAGGATATATGCCACGGCGAAATAGGCCATCAGTCCCGCGCCTTCGGTGTGGGGGGCGTTGAACAGCGCGTAGAGCACCACCGCGTTAAGTATGGTGCCGCTGAGCAGCCAGGGGCGGAACCGACCCCAGCGGCTTTTCGTTTTTGCCACCAGTACCCCCATAAAGGGGTCATTGAGGGCGTCGAACACCCGTGCTGCCATCAAAATCAGCCCCACGAAAGTGGCGCTGAGGCCCAGCACGTCCTGATAGAAGTACATCACATAGGATGCGGACAAGGCATACACCATGTCCTTGCCCACGGCGCCGATGCCGAAGGCGGCCTTTTGCTTTAAGGTCAGTTCCATTTTTCCTCCCCCTTGGTCTTAATGGTGAAGTTGATCGTCACGTCTTCGGTCTGTTCCGTGTGGACGATGAGGACGGCGGTCCCCGTAGTGCCCAGGCTGCGCACATAGGCGCCGCACATACCGCCCTCGGCCGTGACGGTGGCGGGGCCTGCCAGCTCTGCGTTCCCGGACAGGGCGAAGGACACGGGAAGCTGGGCATAGGGGGCCGGGTTCCCGTTCCCATCCAGAATACGGACCCGGATCGCGGCCATGTCGTAGCTGGCCCCCTCGGTGAGGGAGGTATGGCTGACCTTTACCTCCAAATGGAGCCTCGCCGAGGGGCGGCAGGTGACGCTGGCCACGGTTTTGCCATCCTTGATCCCGTCGAAGCGCCAGACGGTGGCTTCGCCGCCCCAATTGGCTACATACTTGCCGTACAGATCCACGCCGTCCTGGAATTTCATGCCGTACCGGGCCATGCACCAGGCCATTTTCGCTTTATAGGACACTGGCAGACCGGCCAGCCCATACTTCCCAGCCGCCAGCAGGCACTCCCGCAGGAGCTTGGCCTTCTCCGGCGGAAAACCCTCCTGAGTCTCCAGCAGCTCACCGATGGTGTCATCCACCACGAAGGGCGGGTGGGGCAGAGAAGATGTTCGGTTTTGGCACAGACGGGTGACAAAGACCCCGTTTTTATACAGCGCCACCTCGTCCGCGTTGGAAAACACGTACACACGCCCCATCCGCCCCGCCGGGTAGTCGCCAATGTCCATGGAGGAGCCTACCGTCAGCACAGGGGCCCCCTCTCCCTGGCTGGCATAGGCCGCCGCGGCCAGCTTTGGGTTCCGAAAGGCGTCCATCACCCCGTGATAGCAGATCCGGTCGCCGGAGCCAAAATCCTTGTGGGTAGGATAGTCGAACATACACCAGCCAAAGCACCCTGCGTGTTCCTTCCACGCCGCATCCTGCACCCGGAGGTGGCGCAGGGCCTGCTCCTGCCGCCGTGCCCAGGTGTCGAAGGGCTTGGTGGGGAACATATGGCCGTTGCACTCCGAGATGAGGAGGGCCTTGCCCATATCCGATGTAACCTCTTTTTTGGGCTTGGCCCCGGGGGTCCTGCCGTTATGCGAGAAATCGTTGTAGGCGTATACATCTTCCAGCAGACTGCTTTTTTCCAGGTAGCGCACACCAGAAGTTTGACGGCTGGGATCCAGCTCATGGGTGATGGCGTTGGTGCGGGCGTAGAATTCGTCATCATCCAGGCTCTCGTTGATACGCACACCCCACAGTATGATGGATGGGTGGTTCCTGTATTGTAAAACCATTTCCCGGACGTTCTGGCAGGCCTGACCTTTCCATGCCCCGTTTCCTATGTGCTGCCAGCCGGGGATCTCGGTGAACACCAGAAGCCCCAGCCGGTCACATTCGTCGATAAAATACTGGCTCTGGGGATAGTGGCTGGTGCGCACGGCATTGCAGCCAAGCTCCTCCTTCAAAATGCGGGCATCCTCCCGCTGAAGGGCTTCCGGGGCGGCATAGCCGATGTAGGGGTAGCTCTGATGGCGGTTCAGGCCTCGGAGGAAGGTTTTTTTGCCGTTGAGGTAGAAGCCGTCCGCTTTGAACTGCGCGGTGCGGAAGCCGAAAGCGGCCTCCTGCCGATCCAGCTCCATTCCGTCCGGGGCCAGGAGGCGGGCCTCACAGCGGTAAAGATCGGGCCGCGCCGTGTCCCAGGGCTTGGCGTCCGGAACATTGGCCTTTCCCGCCGCGCCAGCCCACACGGTTTTCCCCGCGCTGTCCAAAATGGAAACCTCCAGCTTTGCCCCATCGGGCGCGCCGTCGGTGGCCACCTTGACGTTTGCCGTGGTCAACGTGGGTGTGGTAACATAAATGTCAGTGATGTATCCGTTTTCCCGCACATCCAGCCATGCCTCCCGGTACAGCCCGCCATAGGTGAGGTAGTCTACCACAAAACCAAAAGGCGGGATGGATGGGTTTTCGCTGGTATCCAGCTTCACAGCCAGCAGGTTGGACCGGCCCGGCTCCACCAGCTTTGTCACTTCTACCCGGAAGGCGGTGTAGCCACAGCGGTGAGTGGCCGCTTCCACGCCGTTGACGTACACCGTAGCAATGTGGGCCGCGCCGTCCAGTTGAAGGAACAGCCGCTTGCCCGCCAGTCCGGCGGGGATATCCAGCGTCCGGCGGTAACCGCACAACATCTGATAGTCCTCCGGATCGATGCAGTGCAGAGGCAGCTCTTTACAGGTGTGGGGCAGGCGGACGGTTTGGGCCTTGCCGCCCCCGGCCAGGAATTCGTCGCTCCACCGGGGGGTGAATTCCCAGCTGTTGCATAAGCTATACCTCATCGTCTCTCCTCCTGATTCCGTTCATAATGATGTCCATCATAGCGGCCAGGGTGTCCGCGTAGCTGGCTCCGTTTTCGCCGTTTACAAGGAAACCTTCGATGGACGCGGTGACCATCTGCCGCAGTACCGGGATAGACACCGGCCGGATGCGGCCCTTCGCCACCCCTTCCTCCAGCAGGGCGATGGTGGGCTCCCAGTTGGTCGCCAGGTGCTGCCGTACCCGGTTGGCCACGGAAGGGTACTTTTCGTCCAGCATACCCAGCAGGCGGAAATCCATCGCTTGATACTGCTCCGGCAGAGCGATCATGACCGACCTAATCCGCTCCTCGATGGGGCCGGAGGTCGCGATCAGCGACTGCTTTTCCTGATGAATGCGGTGGAACAGATCGTCTACCATGTCCATCAGAAGCTCCTCCTTGGATGGGTAGAGCGTGTAAATGGTTTTTTTGCTGATGCGCAAAGCATCGGCCACCTCCTGCATGGTGAACCGCAGGCCCTCCGCCTGAAACAGTGCGGCGGCCGCGCCGATCATGCGCTCGCGCAGCTCCATGGCGAATTCCTCCTTCCTTCGGAAACCCGATTATTTATTTCGGTTTCCATTGTAGCACAGGAAACCAAATCGATTCAAGCGGTTTCGCAATATTCTGCATTTTGACCATTTAAAGCGCGTTTTTTTGTGGGTTTTGCACATCTCCCTTGCCGCGTGATCGGAAACGGCAAAATAAAACGACATGCTTCTTGTGGAAACCTGTCGTTTTTTGGATCAATGTGGCAAAATCGCCTTTCAGAAAGCGTTGCGGCACAACGGGTTCCGAACACGTTTTCCGGCTTCACCCTGTTTCAGAAGCGAACGCCTGCCGAAGCACTTGCGTTCGTTTTTCCGCCATGGTCTTTGCTATCTCTTTGCCTGTGAAAAAATCGAACCCGTGAAAGGTGCCTTTCACGTCCTCCAGCTGTACATCCACCCCCGCCGCCTCCAGCGCCTTGGCATAAGCAGTCCCTTCATCATGGAGACAGTCGAATTCCTCCACCTCCACATAGGCGGGCGGCAGGCCAGAGAAATCACGGGCCAGCATGGGGGAAGCATACTCCGGCATCCCGCAGTCCCCATCCCGGAGGTATAGCTCCCACATTTTTCGATTTAGTCTTGCGTTCTACAGCGGACTGTCCGTGTATTTTGTCATGGAGGCCGTCTCCATCCGGCAGTCAGTCACAGGGTAGACCAGCAGCCGGAAGCACAGCCGGGGGCCACCCTTGTCCCTGGCCCGCAGGGCACAGGCGGCTGCCAGTGCGCCTCCTGCACTGTCCCCGCCTACGGCAATCCTGGCCCGATCCAACCGTAGTTTGGGGGCATTGTCCCACACCCACTCCAGGGCGGCATACTGGCCTCGGTGCTGGCCGGGGTGGGGACGGGGCTGGTGGGGCTGTCGGCAGCCACGGTGATGGTGCCCATTCTCATCGTGCTGTGTCCGTCCTTCGCCGGGGAGACGGGGGCTTATCAGGCCACCGCCATCGCTCTGGCCTCGGACATCCTGGGCTCCGCGGTGACCACCGCCACCTACATTCGCCACAAAAATATCGACCTGCGCCGGGGTTGGATCATGCTGGCCTGCATCATCGGGATGTGTACCGTGGGCAGTTTCGCCGCCTGGAAAGCGGGGAACGTGGTGCTGGGGGGCTTCACCCTGATCCTGACCTTCTGCATCGGCATCCGTTTCCTGGTAAAGCCCAGCACGGAGCGGGCGCAGACCAAGACCAAGGGGTCGAAACTGGATGGGAAAGGGATCGCTATTTCCCTGTTTTTCGGCCTGACCATCGGCTTCGGAACGGGGTTTGTGGGTTCCGGCGGCGGTATGATGATGCTGGTGGTGTTCACCGCCTTTTTGGGCATGGAGCTGAAAGCCGCCGTGGGCACCAGCACCTTTATCATGACCTTTACCGCCCTCATCGCCTCGGTGAGCCACATCCTTATCCACCCTGCCATCCTGCTGGAGCGGTGGCCGGTACTGCTTCTATGCATGGCTGTATCCACAGCCGCGTCCCTGGCCTCCGCCCGGTTTGCCAACCGGGTGGACAACCGCACCGTGGGGTTGGTGACCGGGGTGGTGCTCACCCTGCTGGGCGGGGCGCTCATCCTGCTCCACTACTGGGAGCTGATCGCCGCCCAGCCGCTGGTGCTGTCGGTGCTGCGGTGCTTCGGGGAATATTTACTGTTTATTGTACCGGCGGCACTGGTTTTGATCGTCCTCCACGCCGCCGCCCATATCCCCAAGGTGGTATTTCGCAAACTGCTCCACCTGCCCGCATTCTGCTCGGCGGCGGCGGTGGTGGTGTGGCGGGCGGACAGCTGGCAGACGGCCAGCCTGACGCTGGTGCTGTTTGCCGCTATCGTGTACCCGGTGCTGTGCCTGTGTGAGCGATGGCAGGGTTACGGCGGCCTGTTCGTGCAGAAAGCACCGGGGGAGATTAAAAAGAGTTTGCTCCTGCTGTTTTTAACCGATGCGGCGCTGGTGGCGCTGTGCTGGGGCGGGTTTAGTCTGCCCTGGGTCGCGGTGTCCGCCATCCTCATGTGGGGTGCCGGTGACGGTGCGGCGGCACTGGCAGGCCACCGGTTTGGGAAACACCACGTGAAGCTGCCCCTGGCCGACCCCCAAAAGACGTGGGAGGGCTCCGCCGGCATGGCGCTGGTGTCCACAGCGGTGGGGACGGCATCCATGCTGGCACTGACAGCCATGCCCTTGCATCAGTGCCTGCTGTACGCCTTGGCAACGTCTGTTCCCGGAGCATATACGGAACTCATCTCCCGGGGCGGTAACGACACCGTACGGCGCCATCCGGGCGGAGGTCAGGGCCGATGTCCTGGAGCTGGCGGAGCTGGCCCGGAGCGGCGGCAAAGATGGCGGTGTGAGCCTTCTGGAACTGCGGCAGAGGCTGGATGCTCTATCGGCAGAGCAGGCGGTTGTGCTGGATCAGATTCTGGAGAATATGAGCAGCTCGGAACTGAACGCCCAGCTCGAAACGGTGACGGCGGAGAAGCAGAGCGTCCTGGATCAGATCACGGCCTGCCAGCAGGACGAGGAACAGCGGGCCGCCCAAGCCTCCAGGCAGCGGGAGATGGAGGAATGGCTGGACCAGCAGCCCATGTGCTTCACAGAGTACGATGACACCCTCACCCGCAGGTTCGTGGAGCGGATCACCGTGGTGGACGCCGAAACTATCCAGGTCAAAATCAGGGATGCAGACGTTGTGATCGATGGAAAACTGTGCTAAAATAGCGCATGGAGGAATATGGCATGGCAATTTTCATAACAGGCGATACCCACGGAGATTTTATCCGCTTCAAGAAGAAAATTTTCTATGAGCAGGCGGAGTTGACTAAGGATGACTGCGTTATGATCGCCGGCGACTTTGGAGGCATCTGGGACGGCAGCGCGGAAGAACGCCACTGGTTGGACTGGCTGGAGGCAAAGCCCTTTACTACCCTGTTTGTCTCCGGCAATCACGAGAACTTCGATATGTTGGCTGAGTTCCCGATTGATAAGTGGCACGGCGGCAAAGTGCAGCGCATCCGCCCCTCAGTGCTCCACCTGATGCGGGGCCAGATCTACGACATCCAAGGCAAGACCTTCTTCACCATGGGTGGGGCCAGCAGCCACGACATTCAGGGCGGCATCCTGGAGCCGGATGATCCTCTGTTCAAGAAGAAATGCAGGGAAC
>OFFP01001376.1_pt1 | contig 16621 bp, 14 predicted proteins | sample 1521431 | NCBI WGS metagenome assembly OFFP01 (sample SAMEA3504104, study PRJEB24116) | mouse gut metagenome | biome: mouse gut; feature: mouse-associated habitat; material: faeces | place: Denmark | collected 2011
CCTTTTTCAAACGCAAGCCGCTGTACCACCTCCACGGTCTTTTTGCTCAGAGTAAACAGCTCATGCACGCCTCTGCTGTGATAAAAATTCTCACGGATATCAATCGTCACCGACACGTACACCTTCTTTGCGAGCAGAAGAAGTTCCCGCAGCACGCGGTTCTGGATCGGCGTAAAGCCGGTAAACTCGTCAAAGACAATCACACTGTCACGGATGAGCGCAGACTCCCCCGCCACGTCGCACAGCAGGGAGAGCACCTCCTCCGCCGTGATATAGGTTCCCTCCATATATTCCCGAAACCCGCGGTACATCACAAGGATGTCTGACAGCTTAAAGCGTAGCGCATCTCCCATCTCCTTCTCCCCGAGAAAACGCTCGAGTTCCTCCGGCGTGACGCTGTACTGCGTCAGCTCCGAGATCAGGGATTTCACCTCCCCGATGTAGCCCATCCGCGCCATATTTTTCCGCAGGACGGTAAGCGCATCCGCCCGCTCTTCGGCCACACGCCGTAAAATCAGGTTCTTTCCGGTGTCTTCAAGCACCTGGCAGGAAAAATTCCCCAGCTCGTCAAACACACGGTATGCCAGCCTTGCAAAGCTTAAAACGTCAATATTTAAAATACTGTGCCCCGGATGCAGCTCCACCAGCTTACGCTGCGTCTGCATCGTAAACTGCTCCGGAACAATAACCAGGAAATTTTTATTCGGGGACACAGAAGAACGTTTTATCATCTGCTCCTGAATGTAGTGGGTTTTTCCGCATCCGGAATTGCCAAATACGAATTGCAGCGCCATATCTTCTCCTTTTCTTTCTGCAAAACAAAAGGGGCGCCGCATTAAGAACTACAACTACAAGATATGGTATCATTTCTATTTACAAAATCTTGTATGTTTACTTCTTAATGCGACAGCCCCTTTTGATTCATGTTCCGTTAATCTTCCAATGTCTGCTGTAAATTATCAGCGACTTTCTGCAATTTCTCTTTTTCTTTGCCGTCCGTCATCGTTTCGAGAACTTCCCGGTGTAAAGCCTTTCTTATGTTCCGGATTTACTTGCCTGCCGGCAGATAAGGAATCAATGACCCGGCCATCTGCCCAATCGGCATGGACTGCAGCCATACGCGGCCCGGCCCTTTGATTACGGTATTAAAAACGCCTTCCCCGCCAAACAGCATATTCTTAACGCCCGGCACCTTCTGGATTTCCAGCGAGCAGCTTGCGTCCATCGCAGCCAGATACCCGGTATCCACTACAATCGACTGGCCGGCCGAAAGCTCATATTCCTTAATATAACCGTCAAATTCTACAAATACAACGCCTTTTCCGGATAGCTTCTGCATAATAAAGCCTTCCCCGCCGAACAGGCCGCTGCCGATTTTTTTCTGGAAGAAAACAGACATTTCCACACCGAACGTCGACGCTAAAAACGCTGTTTTCTGACATACGATATCTGTTCCCGGCTGCAGTTCAAACGCACGGATAGCTCCCGGAAAACTCGACGCAAACGCAATCATGCCCGGCGCGCCCACCGCGGTATAGTGGTTGACAAACATGCTTTCCCCGCTGAACATCCTGCCGAACATCTTGCCGACGCCGCCGCCGACCGTTTCCATTTTCATATTCGGGGACATCCAGGACATCGCCCCTTTTTCGGTAATCATCTTTTCATTTGCTTCCAGTTCACAGATTACAACGGGCAACGGTTCGCCCTCAATTGAATATTTCATTTTCGTATCCTCCTGATTTTTATTTCTGTTTTCAAAATCTGCCGGACGGCTCCTGCGCGCTTATTTTATCAGCGCAACCGTTTCCCGGCAAATCGCCAGTTCTTCATTGGTCGGCACCAAAAGCGCCGTAACCTTGGAATCCGCGGTGGAAAGACGTACTTCCTCTCCGCGCGTTTTGTTCGCTTCTTCGTCTAACGTCATGCCCAGATAGCCCAGGTAGCCGCAGATCTTCGCGCGCACCTTCCCGTCGTTTTCCCCGACGCCCGCGGTAAAGCAAATCACATCCACGCCGTTCATCGCCGCGGCATAAGATCCGATATATTTTGCCGCCCGGTAACAAAAAGCGTCCACTGCCGCTTTTGCGCGTCCGTTGCCTGCTTCCGACGCCTGATCCAGATCGCGGAAATCACTTGATACGCCGGACAAACCGTATACGCCGGATTCTTTATTTAGCACATTTACAATCCCTTCCAGATCCAGATTTTCTTTCTTTGCCAGAAATTCCACGGCGGAAGGATCGATATCGCCGGAACGCGTCCCCATAATCAGCCCCTCGAGCGGGGAAAGCCCCATGGAAGTATCCACGGATTTGCCGTTCTTTACGGCGCAGATGCTCGCGCCGTTGCCCAGATGGCAGACAATGGTTTTTAAGCTGTCATACGGTCTGTCCAGCAGTTCGGCCGCGCGCTTTGACACATAGCTGTGGCTCGTTCCGTGGAACCCGTATTTGCGGACTTTGTATTTTTCATAATATTCAAACGGCAAGCCGTAAAGATATGCCTCCTGCGGCATCGTCTGGTGGAACGCGGTATCAAATACGGCCGCCATCGGCACGTCTTTTAATACCTGTCTGCAGGCGCGTATGCCAATCAGGTTTGCCGGGTTGTGGAGCGGCGCAAGATCGGAGCATTCCTCTACCGCCCGAATCACCTCTTCATCAATCAAAATAGAATTTGCAAACTTCTCGCCGCCGTGTACGACCCGGTGCCCGACTGCGTCGATTTCGTCCAGGCTCTTTAAAACGCCGGATTTCTCATTGACCAGCGCGTCGAGTACCATACGGACCGCTTCGGTATGCGTCGGCATGGGCGATTCCGTAATCTCCTTCTCACCGCCCTTCGGCTGGTACACAAGCCGGCCGTCGATGCCGATCCGCTCGCAAAGCCCTTTTGCAAGCACTTCTTCGCTTTCCGCATGGATCACCTGGTATTTTAACGAAGAACTGCCGCAATTAATGACTAGTACATTCATGCTCTCCATCTCCTTGTTTCGTTTTATTTTTTAGCATTTCTTAAAAAAGTATAAACCTTTTTTTTATGGTAAACAACGATAAATAAAGATTTCCCTGTATTTATTTGGAAACATATTACTGCCGGCCCTCGTCCAGAAACGCGCGCATAACGTTTACTCCGGATGCCATTTTCTTAAGTGTCCCAAGTTCCAGCTTCATGTAAATTTCAAGCTGGGCCACTTCGCTTTCGTCAAATCCTTCAGAAGATACTATCCTGCAGTCAGGAATTTTCCCTTCCGCGCGTCTTTTCTTGTCTGTAAAAGATACAAAGGCGTACGCTTCCCCGTCTTTGCGAAATACCTGTGATACTGACAGATTCAATTCTTCCATTTCTGATTACTCCTTCCGCCTCCTTTATCGAATCTATGTTAAAACGTGCCCTTTCGCTGACGGAACTTTGCCAGCAAATGTGTCCTTTTATTTTACACCCATATTCCGTTCTGTGCAATCGTTTCGCCAATATCTTCCAAAACTTCTTTAAAAAATTTTGATCACCCTATTGACATTTTTCTTTTTTTCGATAAAATATTCCTTGTTTGTTTATAATTAGTAAACATAAAATCTACTATTGACAGCACAAAGGAGTATGGCATGGACATAGGGAAAAGAATGAAAGAACTGCGGGTTTTTTACGGGCTCACCCAGCAGGAGCTTGCCGACCGCGCGGAACTGACCAAGGGCTTTATCTCACAGCTTGAGCGCAACCAGAACACGCCCTCCGTGAGCACGCTGCTCGATATCATCCAGTGCCTCGGCACCACCCCGGCGGAATTTTTCGCCGAACAGGGTCCGGAACAGATTGTATTCAAAAACGACGATTATTTCGAGACAATCAACGAAGAGCAGAAAAACATTATTGAATGGGTCATCCCAAACGCCCAGAAAAACTCCATGGAGCCCATACGCTTAACCCTAAAACCCGGAGGCGTATCCGAAGAGCTTTTGCCCCACGAAGGGGAAGAATTCGGCTACGTACTAAAAGGAACGGTCAAGCTGGTATTCGGCACGCAGAAATACACGCTGCACAGCGGGGAATCGTTCGCCTTCCCGTCCACCAAAAAACACCGCCTGGAAAATCCCGGCAAGTACGACGCCGTAATCTTATGGATTACGACACCGCCCAGCTTTTAGGCGGCATTTTTACACAAGGAGGTTTTACAAATGGCAAAAGAGCTGATCCATATGTCCTCCCATGAACAGCAGGCCCAGACCCTGATCGAGGCCCTGCCTTATATTCAGAAGTTTAACCGCAAGATCATTGTGGTAAAGTATGGCGGCAGCGCCATGAGTGACGAGGAACTGCAGCGCAACGTCATCAAGGACGTCACGCTGTTAAAGCTGGTAGGCTTCAAACCCATTATCGTGCACGGCGGCGGCAAGGAGATCAGCCGCTGGGTGGGCAGGGTCGGCAAGGAAGCGCGGTTCGTGAACGGGCTGCGGGTGACTGACGAGGAGACCATGGAGATCGCGGAGATGGTTCTGAACAAAGTCAACAAGAATCTGGTGCGGATGGTGGAGGAGCTGGGCGTCAGGGCTGTAGGAATCAGCGGCAAGGATGCAGGGCTTTTGCAGTGTACGAAGAAGTGTCCGGACGGGGAGGACATCGGGTATGTGGGCGAGATCTGCGGTGTGGATCCGAAGGTGCTCTACGATTTGCTGGAGAAGGATTTCCTGCCTATTGTGGCTCCCATCGGACTGGACCTGGAGTTTATGACCTACAATATCAATGCGGACGATGCGGCGTGCGCCATCGCCAGGGCGGTGGGGGCGGACAAGCTGGTCTTCCTGACGGATATAGAAGGACTTTATCGGGATATCAATGATAAGAGCAGTTTCATATCCAGACTGACGGCGTCGCAGGCGGACGAGCTGATCGGCAGCGGCTGTATCGGTGGCGGTATGCTGCCGAAGTTGAGTAACTGTACGGATGCCATCAGGGAGGGCGTTAACAGAGTCCACATTCTGGATGGACGTATTGCGCACTGCCTGCTGCTGGAGATCTTTACCAACCAGGGGATCGGGACAGCCATCATCTCAGATGAGGATACGGTATAGCGGGCAGGCGTCAGACAGAAGGAACGACAGGAAAGCCCGGTATCCGACCTGTCAGGGAAGGATACGGGAGCGGCAGGCAAGACAAAGAGAGCAGCAAAGACGCGGAAAAGACAGGCGCATGGAGCGTAGAAGAGGAAGAAGCGAATGAGTACAACAATGCAGCAGTATATCGATGAGGCGGAGAAAGCCCTTTTACATACGTACAACCGTTATCAGGTGGTATTTGAAAAGGGGGACGGTGTGTATCTGTATGATATGGATAGCAGGCGGTATCTGGATTTCGTGTCCGGTATCGCGGTGTTCGCTTTGGGGTATCATAATGAAGAGTATAATGATGCTTTAAAGGAACAGATTGACAAGATCATCCATACTTCAAATTATTACTATAATCTGCCGGCCATCGAGGCGGCCACAAAACTGAAGGAAGTTTCCGGCATGGACCGGGTATTTTTCACCAACAGCGGAGCGGAAGCTGTGGAGGGAGCGGTGAAGACGGCCAGGAAATATGCCTTTTTGAAGGATGGCAGGACGGATCATGAGATCATCGCCATGCATCATTCTTTTCACGGCAGAACTATGGGAGCGTTGTCGGTGACGGGGAATCCGCACTACAGGGAGGCCTTTGAGCCGATGATCGGACATATCCGTTTTGCCGATCTGAATGATTTCGACAGCGTGCTGGAGCAGGTGACGGACAGAACCTGTGCGATCCTTTTTGAGACGGTACAGGGGGAGGGCGGTATCTACCCGGCCACGGAAGACTTTATGCGCAGGGTACGGGACCTGTGTGACGAGCGGGATATCCTGCTGATGTTGGATGAGATCCAGTGCGGCATGGGCCGGACCGGAGCCATGTTTGCATGGCAGCGCTATGGTATTAAGCCGGATGTGATGACGGTGGCGAAGGCGCTTGGATGCGGTGTGCCGGTAGGAGCTTTTCTGATGACGGAAAAGGTGGGAACGCATTCTCTGGTGGCGGGTGACCACGGCAGCACTTATGGCGGCAATCCGTTAGCCTGTGCGGCAGTGAGTAAGGTGATCGACCTTTTTGAGAAGCAGAATGTACTTGCGAATGTGCAGGAAGTGGGTGTATATCTGGAAGCATGTCTTGACAGTCTGGTGGAAGAGTTCGACTGTGTGAAGACGCGCCGGGGTGTGGGTCTGCTGCAGGGGCTTGTCTTTGACAGGCCTGTGGGAGAGATCATTAAGAAGGCTATGGACAGGGGACTGGTGCTGATCAATGCCGGATCGGATATTATCAGATTTGTACCGCCGCTGGTGATCACCAGGGAGCATGTAGATGATATGGTACAAATTCTACGGGAAAGTATACAGGATGATCTAAAGACTGCGACGATACGGTAGCGCGCAGCAGGAAGACAGTATAATAAGGAGATAGAAGTGATTTTGAGAAAAAGATTGATCACGATTCTGATCATTGCACTCTGTGCCGGTGGGGTATATGCCGCGGGGCATTTTGGACTGTCGATCCGGCAGACGGAGGATGTGGAGACGGAGGAGGAATCTGTGTTTGGACACCGGGAGACGCTCTATCTATGGTATACGGATGAAGCGCTGACCGACTATTTGAGCAGCGTGGTGGTGGCTTACAGTGAATATCAGGATGAGGTGCGTGTGGTGCCGGTCTATACGGCAGGGCGGGAATATCTGGAAACTGTCAACCAGGCGTCTCTGCATACAGAGGAGGTACCGGATCTGTATATTGTCAGCAATGATTCTCTGGAGAAGGCGTATCTGGCGGGACTGGCGTCGGAAGTCAGAATGCCGGAGGGTGAGCTTCCCATGGAGCAGTGGTTTCCGGAGACGGCTGTGCGCTCGGTGACTTATAAAGACAGGCAGATTGCCTATCCGTTTTACTATGAGACCAGCTGTTTTTTGTATAATCTGACTTATCTGGAAGATTGGGCCAGAGCGCAGATCGAGGCGCAGCAGGAGGAAGCGGAGGAGTCACCGGAGCAGGAAGAGGACGGACAGGCGTCAGAGACGGGAGCGGAAGAGGACAGCCAGGACCAGGTGGAAGACGGGAATCTGGCTGAGGTTTCAGGACAGACGGTAGCGGAGAGAGTCGAGCAGGCATTGCCGGCTACCATAGATGATATTCGTACCTTTGCGGATGTATACGATGCGCCGGAACAGGTGGAAGCGGTTTTCAAATGGGATGTATCGGATATTTTCTATAATTATTTCTTCGTGGGTGATGCCATTGATGTGGGCGGAGCCAATGGTGACCGGGCAGATTCGATCCATATTTATAATGAAGATGCCATCAAGTGTTTGAGAGTTTACCAGGACTTGAATCAATTCTTCTCGATCGATACGAAGGAGATCAGTTATGACAGTGTGCTGCAGGATTTCATGGATGGTAAGATCGTGTATACGGTGGCCACATCCGATGCATTGTCAAAGATCGAGGCGGCAAAGACGGAAGGTGATTTTGTCTATGAATATGGAGTGTCCATGCTGCCTGATGTGAGTGAGGATCTGCAGTCTGCATCGTTGTCCGTGACGCAGTGTGTGGTGGTCAACGGTTATTCCGTTAAGAAGGAAATGGCCAATGATTTTGCGGTATATTTGACAAAGTATGCTTCCGAGATGCTTTTTGCAAGGACGGGGAAGCTTCCGGCGAGCGAGGCCGGGGATACTTATGCGGATGCGGACAGAGCGGCTTTCTGGCAGGAGTACCAGTATTCCATACCGATGCCCAAGCTGGTGGAGACGAGCAATTTCTGGGTGGAACTGGAGATAGCGTTTGCCAGGATCTGGGAAGGTGAGGATGCCAACAATGCCTTGAAAACGCTGTCTGAAAAAATCATGGCACAGGTGACCGGGGGCGAGTATACGGAGCAGTATATTGATGTTCCGGAAGAAATACCGGAGGAGTATATAGATGAGGAAGTACCGGAGGAGGAAACGTCGGACGGAAACTGATGGTATGGACGGCAGCGGGCTTATAGCAGACAGGTATAATTGAACAGGAAATGGAAACAATAAGACAAAGCATGTTAAGGGCTTTGTCTTATTTTATAGTTTAAGAGGAGATAACTGTTATGTTTGGGTTTCTGATCGCATTATTGTCGGGTGCGCTGATGAGTGTACAGGGGGTATTCAATACACAGGTGACGAAGACATCCAGTATCTGGGTGGCCAATGCTTTCGTACAGTTTACGGCACTTTTAGTCTGTCTGGCGGCATGGCTTGTCACGGACAGATCGTCTTTTACGGCGTTATGGAAGGTGGAACCGAAGTATATGCTTCTCGGGGGTGCCATCGGTGCAGTCATCACGTATACGGTGATCAAGGGAATGGAGCTGTTAGGACCGGCCAGAGCCGTTATGATCATTGTGATATCGCAGTTAATTGTCGCGTATCTGATCGAGCTGTTTGGGCTGTTTGGTGTGGAAAAGCAGCCTCTTGAGGTGCGCAGACTGGTGGGAATGGGAGTAGCCATTGCCGGAATTGTGATTTTTAAGTGGACATAAGGAATAAATTACTTTACAATGAGAATACAGTGCATAGCGGGAACTTCTTTGCGGGCCTGCAGAGTCCGGAAAGGAATCTATGTGTGAAGAGAATAAGAGAGCTGTATGTTTTGTATTGTCAGTCTGTATTGTTCTGGCGGGGGTGTTGTGTGGCTGTACCCGCAAAGAACAGCTGATACTGGATGCGGGAGATGGAGAGCGGCGTGTGCAGGAGGCCGGATGGACCGGAACAGCCGGGGCGGAGGAGGAAGATGCGGTGGATGCATCAGAAGGAGCCCGCTCAGGCAGGAATGTTCCGGAGGCGGAGGAACAGGACGGGGCTGATCCGTCTGAGCCGGATGGGGATGCTTTGATCTGTGTACATGTATGCGGGGCCGTGAGAAATGCCGGTGTCTATGAGATGCCGGCGGGCAGCAGGGTATTTGAGGCTGTGGAACTGGCCGGTGGCTTTACAGAAGAAGCGGATGAAAGTTATGTAAACCAGGCGCAGCAGCTGGCGGACGGCATCAAGCTGGTCATCCCCACCACAGAACAGGTATGTTTCCGGCAGGAGGGTGCGGCAGGCGACGAGAGTGAGGTCGATACTGCCGGACAGGCAGAAGCAAATCCGGCGGCAGAGTACGGCGTGCTCGACGGGCAGGAGGAGATTTTGGATGATACGGCACCTTCTGCGGACGGGAAGATCAATATCAATACGGCTACCAAAGAGCAGTTATGTGAGATTCCGGGCATCGGTGCGACAAGAGCGGCTGCAATTGAAGCTTACAGGCAGCAGGCCGGCAGCTTTGCATCCATAGAGGATATCATGAAGGTGAGTGGGATCAAGGAAGGAACCTATGCAAAAATCAAGGATTATATAAAAGTAAAGTAGAGGAATGGGACGGGAATGGGACAGAAAGTATTAGTGGTTGATGATGAAAAATTGATCGTGAAAGGAATACGTTTCAGTCTGGAACAGGACGGTATGGAGGTGGATTGTGCCTATGACGGTGAGGAAGCGCTGGAATTGGCACGGAACAATACATATGATATGGTGCTGCTGGACGTGATGCTGCCTAAGATGACAGGATTTGAAGTGTGCCAGCAGATCCGTGAATTTTCCAATGTTCCTATAGTTATGTTGACTGCCAAGGGCGAGGATATGGATAAGATCCTGGGTCTCGAGTATGGAGCTGACGACTATATCACCAAACCATTCAATATTCTGGAAGTCAAGGCAAGGATTAAGGCGATCATGCGCAGGACTGCCCGTGGCAATGAAACAAGAGATGCGGGTAAGGTCGTGGAGAAGGGCGGTATGCGCCTGGTTTGTGACAGCAGAAGAGTCTATATTGACGGTAAAGAGATTAATCTGACAGCCAAGGAGTTTGAAGTGCTGGAACTTCTGATGAAAAATCAGGGGAAGGTATACAGCAGGGAGAATCTGCTGAAACTCGTGTGGGGGAATGATTATCCGGGAGATGTCAGAACTGTGGACGTACATATCAGAAGGCTGAGAGAGAAGATCGAAAATGTTCCCGGCGATCCGGTTTATGTACGTACTAAGTGGGGTGTAGGATACTATTTTGCTTAAAGATAAACTGCGTAATATTAAAATTCTAAGAAGTCTGAAGTCAAGAATCTTTCTGATCCTGCTTATCGTAGGGCTGGTACCCTGTATCAGTATGCGATATGCGATCCTGCAGAATTATGAGCAGCGTGCCGTCAATGTGAAGATCTCGGATGTTTCCACGCAGCTTCGGATTCTGGCAAATCACCTGATAACTTATCATTATCTGCAGGACACTTCTTCCGAAGTGATCAATGCTGAGCTGGACCAGCTGTCCGGTCTCTATGACGGACGGGTGCTGGTGATTAATAATGACCTGAGGGTCGTCAAGGACACGTACGGCATCAGCGAGAATAAAACGATCATTTCGGAGGAAGTGGTGCGCTGCATCAAGGGGGAGAACACAAGCCGGTATGACAAGAACAATGGTTATGTGGAGATGACGGTTCCCATTACGGAGACGGTGACGCTGGATGATGACAAGACGGAGGCGGCAGAGAGAAAGGAGATCGTCCGCGGTGTCATGCTGGTGAGCGCTTCTACCGATACGATCGGAGCTACCCTGGAGATACTCAGCCGGAAAGCGCTGCTTGTGGAGGTCATTGTGATGCTGGCTATTGTGCTGGTTTCGATCCTGGCCGCGAAGGGGCTGTTTAAGCCTTTTGAGAAGATAACGGAGGCGCTCAACCAGGCGCAGGAGGGTTACACCGATGATCCGATCTCCGTAACGGACTGCCTGGAGACTGAACGCATCGGAGACGCTTTTAACCGGGTGCTGGGCAGAATGAAGATGTTGGATACCTCCAGACAGGAATTCGTTTCCAATGTGTCCCATGAGCTGAGAACACCCATCACCTCCATGAAGGTACTGGCGGATTCCCTGATCAGTCAGAAAGATGTGCCGATTGAGCTTTATCAGGAATTTATGGCGGATATCGCAGAGGAGATCGAGCGGGAGGATAAGATTATTACGGATCTTCTTTCTCTTGTGAAGATGGACAGAACATCGGCGGATCTGAATATTTCCGAGGTGGATATTGATGCACTGGTGGAATTGATCATGCGCAGACTGCGGCCGATTGCACAGAAGCGGGATGTGGAAGTGGTGTATGAGAGTGTCAGGCCTGTCACGGCAGCTGTGGACGAGGTGAAACTGACGCTGGTCATCTCTAATCTTGTGGAGAATGCGATCAAGTATAATAAGGAGCACGGCTGGGTGAAGGTGAAACTGGATGCCGATCACCAGTATTTTACGGTGGAGGTGGCGGACTCGGGCGTAGGTATCCCGCAGGATTGTCTGGAGCATATCTACGAGCGCTTTTATCGTGTGGATAAATCACGCTCCAGAGAGATCGGCGGCACGGGACTGGGACTTGCCATCACCCGAAGCGCGATCCTGATGCACAGAGGGACCATTAAGGCGGAGAGCATTGAGGGGCAGGGAACCGTATTTACGATCCGGATCCCGTTAAAATATATTCCTGTCTGAACTGTGTATTTATGACCTGATACAGGGAATTGTACAGCCTACAGGCATAGGAGAAGAAAAGAGCTATCGATGAATCGGAATATAAAAAGGGCAGTGACAGCCGGCATCTGTTTCCTCATGCTTCTGTGTGTGGCATGCGGCCAGGAAGTGCCGGAGGATGTGGGAAAAGTTTATAAGATCTATTATGTTAACAATGATGAGACGAATACGCTTACGAGGGAATATGACAGCATGACGGTCGATCCGGAGAAGCTGCTGCAGGAAATGTTAAAGAAGCTGGGGCAGATTCCGGATAAACTGGAGTACGAGGCTCCGTTGGCCAATGATTTCAATCTGCTGGGGTATGCGCTGGATAATGGACAGCTCACATTGAATTTCGACGAACAGTATAAGGCGATGGACAAGATGAAAGAGATCTTGACCAGGGCGGCTATCGTCAGGACCGTGACGCAGATTCCGGAGATCAGTTATGTTTCCTTTACGGTACAGGGCGACCCGTTGGCAGACAGTAACGGCATGGCCATCGGAACGATGTCCGCGGATACGTTTATCGAAAATGCGGGCGACGAGATCAATGCATACGAGAAAGTGAATCTCCGGCTCTATTATGCGAATGAGGATGGCACGGGGCTGATTGAGGAAAACCGCCGGAATGTGGTGTATAACAGTAATATTTCCCTTGAGAAACTGGTCGTAGAGCAGCTGGTTAAGGGGCCCATGGCACAGGGAGCATATCCGACGATCAATTCTTCGACGAAGGTGATCAGTGTTTCGGTGAAAGACGGAATATGTTATGTTAACTTTGGAAGTGATTTTTTGAACCAGCCTTACAATGTGAGTGCGGAAGTAACAATTTATTCCATTACCAATTCACTGGTGGAATTGTCCAATGTAAATAAGGTACAGATATCCATTGATGGAGAGACGGGTATTACGTACCGGGAGAAATTTAAGTTAAGTGAACTGTTCGAGCGGAATCTGGATCTTCTGGTAACGCCGGACAGCGGGCAGACTTCGCCGTGATGGAGTATGTGGGGCACCTATGGAACGTACGCTGCCTGAATCTGTGTGCGGCCCACAGAAGGTCTGCCACGGAGGCAGGTGCAGGAGAGCGGATCCTGTGAGCCTGCCAATTGAACAGGAGGGATATATTGAGGAGACCACTTTGTCTGTTTGGACTGGTGTATGTGGCGGCGGTCTGGATCGTGATGCTCTGCAGGCCGGATAAGGCGGCAGTCTGTGACGGTATTGACAGGGAACAGATCGTCGCCGCCGGTTATGTGGAATGGAAAGAGTACCGATCGTCCCGGGATACAAGGACGCCGGTCATACATTTATCTGATGCAGTAATTCTAAAAGAAAGTCAAATTGCAGATCTGGAACGATTCTTATCGGATTCCGATAAAATTTCAGGATATGGATTACATGATTTTTGGAAAGAGAATAAGAACAGTTTAAGAAAAGAGGGGACGGAGGGAATCAAAGGGATTCTATGCTATATGGGGGAGGATGCACTGCCAGAAATGGGCAGTCTTGTTATGGTGCACGGGAGCTACAGGGCCTTTTTGCATGCCACGAATCCGGGAGAATTCGATGCGGCGGATTACTATGAGATCATGGGCCGGCAGGGCAGGATCATGGAGGGCAGACTGCTTGTAAAGAGCGGTGGATACGATGGCTTCCGGGAAATCATGTACCGGATCAGGGAGTATCTGTCTCTGCTGTTGGATGCCAGTTACAACGAAGAAGACGCTTCGGTGATGAAGGCCATGCTCCTGGGAGAAAAGGGGATGCTGGATGCAGAGATCAGGAAACTGTACCAGGCCAACGGGATCATACATATACTTGCCGTCAGCGGCCTGCATCTGTCGGTGCTCGGCATGGGCTGTCACCAGCTTTTTCGTCGGATAAGAATGCCCTATGCAGTTAACATAATACTGTGTGCCGGACTCATGTACTGTTATGGGACGATGACCGGAATGGGCATATCCATGGTGCGTGCCTATGTTATGTTTGCCATGCGCCTTCTGGCAGGACTGCTTGGCAGAACTTTTGACCTGTTGACGGCCGTGACGGCTGCGGCATTGATTATCCTGTTGCAACGGCCGCTGTATCTTACACACAGCGGATTCCTGTTTTCTTTCGGAGCAGTCTGCGGTATCGGCATACTGCTTCCGGCAGTACAGCAGAATCTGTTTGGACAAAGCAGAGTGGAAAAGGCACTGTTGTCAGGGGCTGCTGTATCGGTATCCACGCTGCCGGTGTATCTTTGCTTTTACTATGAGTTTCCGCCTTATTCCGTGCTTTTGAATCTGGTGGTGATCCCCTGCATGACGTTGATTTTGCCGGGCGGACTGATCAGTCTGGGAGCTGCGGCATGTTATCTGCCTCTGGGAGCGGCAGCGGCATATCCGGTACATCTTTTTCTGATGTTCTATGAGAAATGCTGTCAGTTGTGTCAGCGTCTGCCGGGCCATGCCTGGGTTACGGGCCATCCTGCACCATGGCAGATGCTGGTTTTCTTTGGGATTCTTCTGGTCATTCTGGTCGGTAACGAACGACTGCCCAAATTCCTTTTTTGGCAGGGAATTTTGTGTGCGCTGCTGGTCTTTTGTGTCAGAGTGCCGCGGGGGCTGCAGATCACCATGGTGGATGTGGGACAGGGCGACTGTATCTATCTGACCGAGAGTGGTGGATTCCATATGTTGATTGATGGCGGCAGTTCGGATAAAAGCAATGTGGCAGAGTATCAGATCCTTCCTTTTCTGAGGTATAAGGGGGTATCGCGTCTGGATGCCGTCGTGATCACACATCCGGACAGCGATCACATAAACGGCATCTGTTCCATGCTGGAGGAAGCGGTGAAGGGCGGCGGTATGACCATTGAAACACTGTATCTGCCGGATGTGGGGGAAGCCGGACGGAATGAGGGCTATCGGGAGCTGGAACACAGGGCGGCTGAGGCAGGTGTTCGGGTACGGTATATCGGATACGGGGACCGGCTGCGGCATGGTAATGTTATGTTAACCTGCCTGCATCCGGAGAAAGGATGGGAGACGGAGGATACCAACGCGTATTCTACGGTGCTGCATCTGTCTTATGGAAATTTTACCGCACTGTTCACCGGGGATCTGGAAGGAGAAGGAGAGCGGCGGGTAGAAGAGCTTGTCAGAGTGGGAAATGATCAGACACCGGGTGGCGGGGCGTTACGCAATGGGCCGGCAGGTCTGAAGCTTAAGGATATCACCCTGCTCAAAGCGGCACATCATGGATCCAGATATTCCACGGGGGAAAGCATCTTACAGGAGCTGAATCCGAGAATCGTCCTCCTGTCTTCCGGGAGAAATAACCGGTACGGGCATCCTCATGCAGAACTGCTGGAGCGGCTTGCGGCACAGGGCTGTATCATCTATCAGACGAAGGAGAGCGGAGCGGTGACGGTAAAGGTGAGCGCAGAAAGAGGACAGGACCGGATGTCGGTAACCACAACTTTATCGACCGGGTGCCGGGTACCGTGAATCATGTTCTCACGGAATGCGCAGTTCAGCTCATTCCTGACCCCTGCATAGTAACTTCGAACCTTCTGCAGACAGGGAAAAATTGTCAATTGGAATTGACGAAACCGCAGATGCTGTATATAATATTACATGAATGAGGGAGTAATCGGCTCCTGCTTTTCCAGGGCAGGTGCGATATGCCAACACACTGATGACAGCGGGTTCTGTCATCTGGTATATCTTAATTGATGAGACTCATGTATGGCGTAATGATACCATGCGTGTGTCTGATGAGAAGAGTGAAGGACGGATACTGTATGGTACCTGTCCTTTTTGATTGCACAGACAGATGTTATGGGAAGGGATATTTCAGGAAGCCATAGATGATACATGCAGAGAAAGGAAGGATAACGGTATGGTTGTTTTTTTGACGGTGCTTGCGACGATCTTTATCGCGGAAATGGGAGATAAGACACAGCTTCTGCTTGTGGCGATGGCAGGTAAGTATAAGGTCAGACATATCCTGACGGGTACCTGGCTGGCGACGGCGGTGCTGAATCTTCTGGCAGTAGGGGTGGGAGCGGCCCTGGGTAATTATCTGGATATGAGGATCATCAAAACGCTGGCGGGATTTGCGTTTTTCTGTTTTGCGTACGGAGCCCTCAAAAATGAGGAAGAAGAGGAGGAGGAGAAGGAAATGAAGCATAATCTGGGACCGGTGATTGCCATTTTCTGTTCCTTCTTTGTCGGTGAGCTGGGGGATAAGACGCAGCTGTCCGGTATAGCGTTGGCGGCCAATTATACAAACCACAGTATGGCGAACGCCGTTTTTGTATTTCTGGGCTGTACGCTGGGGCTGATTCTGGCTGATCTGATTGGGCTGATCGTAGGCGTGGTGTTGAAGAGTAAAGTGCCTACGGGTATTTTGAATAAGATATCGTTCGGGATTTTCGTAGTCTTTGGCGTTTTGAGCGTTGCGGAAGCGGCGGGCCTGATTTTCGGTGCGGGAAGTGCGGCGGCTGTGGGCAGTTGTATCGTGGTGACGGTGGTCTTTGCGCTCCTGTGTCTGTGGGAGATTCGCCAGGCAGGAAAAGATAAGCCTTTTGGGAAAGGTTAATAAAAAAGGATGTTATTTTTGATGATTTTTGATAAAATAGGAGTGGAAGACGGATCAGGCAGTGTGGTAAGAGAGGGAAACGGAAATGATATTTAAATGTAAAAACTGTGGTGGGAATACGGTGTATGAGCCGGGCAGAGGCAGTATGTACTGTCCCCATTGTGAGAGTGCGGACAGTGAAGAGACGATACAGGGTGGTACGCTGCAGCAGTGTGTCAATTGCGGGGCGCCGCTTGAAATGCAGGAGTATACGTCGGCGGGCAGGTGCGAACATTGCGGCAGTTACATAGTCTTTAATGAGCGGGTGGAAGGTGTTTATGAGCCGCATATGCTGCTTCCATTCCGGATTAATAAGAAAGCGGCGGCTCAGGCGCTTGACCGTGAATTTTCAAGGCGG
>OFFP01001377.1_pt1 | contig 16619 bp, 24 predicted proteins | sample 1521431 | NCBI WGS metagenome assembly OFFP01 (sample SAMEA3504104, study PRJEB24116) | mouse gut metagenome | biome: mouse gut; feature: mouse-associated habitat; material: faeces | place: Denmark | collected 2011
TGCGCCGAGTATTAGTCGGCGCAGGATTTTATTTATTAGTTGCTGGTTCTCTCGTCTAAGTTCTCGTTCAGATAAGGCGTTGCGGTGTCGGAGATGTCTACCGCGTCCTCGTCAGAGATGCCGTCGATCTCCTTGGAGATCTCATACCAGTCCTCAAAGGTGGTGCCAAGAGGCATGATCGGGTCAACCACGTCTTTGATATACGTCTGGAAATCTTCGATCTCTGCCGCTTCCAGTACTTCTGAAGAGATCAGGGTATTCCTGTCATTGATAAGCGGGATCTCTTCCTCCGGAATCTGTGAATATTGGGTGTAATACTCAAGGAAACTGTCAACATTAGGATCTGAGAATTTCCATGTAAGCGTACGTCCTTCTGATACTGTCTTCATATAGATCGTACGGAGCGCAACGTACGGATCAACATCAAAACCGTCGGCGAACATCATAGCAGCGTTGTATGGATGTTCATACATGTATTTGATGGCAAGACTGTGAGCGAAGATAAGACGCCTTGCAAGTTCAGGACAATTTCTGGAAAAATCGGTGTTCATGGCATATACACAACAGAGTCCCCAATCATCATATTCCGAATCAGATGAGATGTCAGGCGCCGCCCAGTCGATCGCCATGATATGGCCGAAGCCTTCGAATTCTGCGATGGAAGCGTAAGGGTCACAGCAGGAGAAAGCGTCGATCTGCTCGGCTTTCAGAGCGAACATCGCGTCCTGTTGTCCCATATCAACGATCTCATAATCTTCAGGGTTGGAACTCATTCCGATTTCCTGTTCCCATGTCAGGATCGTAGGATCGATATCAGGAGTTGCGGTGATGGAAAGAGTCTTCCCTTTCAGGTCTTCCGCTGTCTTGATCTCATTGCTTGCGACCAGGTACATGGAGCCTCCCATGTGGTTCGCGGCGGCGATAAAGAACGGAGCGCCCTGATTGACGGCGCGTACAGCTCCTGTAACGCCTGTGTAGCCTACGTCCATGGCGCCGCTTGTAAGCGCTTTCAGAGTCTCGCTGGATTTGGTGACATTCACCTTCAGCCCGAGCGCTTCATAGATGCCTGCCTTGTCTCCGATGATAGAGCCTACCATGTGGTCACAGTTAAAGTAACCCATTTCAATCGTATAGTTCTTTTCTTCTTCTGACAGTTCCCCAAATTCAAAATCTTTTACTGCTTCTTCCGGATCATAGTCTGTGTTCTCAACATCTACGGCAGCTGTTTCCTGGCTGCTGTCATGACATCCGGTGAAAAGAGAAACTGACATAGCTGCCGTAAGAAGAGCAGCGATCGCACGTCTTTTCATACTTCTTTTCCTCTCTTTCTCTGTTTCCCGATAGTTCGATTAAATATTTTGGAAATATTAAAAAATATTAATAATTTATCCAAAGTCATCATAGCAAAATAGAAATAAAATGGAAAGAGATGGGGCAATCTGGTGGACATGCCCTTCCGCCGTTTATTTTTCTTTCCATTTTAATAAGATCTTTTCGCACAATACCATGACGGTATCAATGAGGAAACCGATGATCCCGGCGATCACCATATAGGCGATCACTTTTTCGGTCTGCATCTTACCCTGTGCTTCCACCATACAGTAGCCGAATCCGGCACTGGTCGCGATGAATTCCGCTCATATGACCGACATCCATCCAAGGCCGATGGCTAGCCTGACGCCGGTCAATACGCCGGGGAGCGAGCCGGGAAGGACGACATCCTTAATAATGTTCAGAGTGTTGGCGCCCATGGATCTCGCCGCATTGTAAAAATCCTTGCTGATATCCTGTACGCCTGCGATGGTGTTCAGGATGATCGTGAAGATACCGCTGAACGCGATCAGGAAGACGGTAGGGCCGTCCCCGATGCCGAACCATACGATGGCAAGCGGCACCCACGCCATGATCGGAACCTGGCGCAGAGAGTTGATGAAGGGGGACATCGCCTGCAAGATGCCAGGAGAGTAGCCCATCATCATTCCAAGAGGGAAACCGATGATAAATGCGTACAGAGAACCAGTCAGTACGCGGCGCATAGTGATGCCTAAGTTCGTGAGTACGTATAGATCCGTGAAGGAATATCCCACCTCATACGCCACATCCTCCAGATAAGGAAAGAGGAAAGGTTTGTCTACAATGTGCGCAGTTATGTACCAAATGGTACAGATTATGATCAATGCAATGAACGCGCCGACATTATAATTTTTACCGCCGAATCCGCGCCAACGCCTTCTGTCAGAATTCCGCGTAGCAGTGATCATGCGGTTGACTTGTTTGTTTTCTTCCAATCTTTCACCTCCTCAATTTCGATTTTATACAACAAATAATAACAAAATTGTAATAAATAAAACACATTTATTATGTAAAGAAATATTATAATTTGTTAATATTTAGATTTTTTATAAAGGGCGAAACAAAAGGAAAATATAGGTATAATCTTAGAAAACGAGAGCTTGGAATGGAGGAATCATACAGTGAAAAAGCCATGTATCGAATATATCAGCGCCTGCGCTTGATGCGAGGTGTTTGGCGACTTGGTTCAAGTCCTGGAAAAAGAATATGAAGGGAGAGTGAATGTGGCGATCTACCGCGCGGGAAAAGACTTTGATTATATCAAGAAGTACGGTGCGGTTACGAAGAGCATGCTGGTGATCAATGAGAGAAAGGCAGTTACGAAACTGACAAAGCCGGCAGTAAGAGCAGCATTTGAGGAGGCATTGAAGATATGATAGGGGAATTCGGACAATTCTTATATAAGATTATCTTGTCCGCATGGTCTATGCTTAACAGTTCATCGCCGTGGATGATCTTTAGTTTTATCGTGGCGGGTGTCCTGCATGAATTTTTAAAACCTGAGAAAGTGCAAAAGACCGCGATCGGTTCCGGCAGGATCAGCGGTGTGTTCTGGACGACGGTTTCGGGTATGTTCATCCCGATCTGCAGCTGCGGGACGATACCGCTTGGGATCAGTATGTATTACAGCGGGGCGTATCTAGGACCGACGCTGGCTTTTATGACCAGTACGCCGATGATCAATCCGTTGGCGGTGATCTTATCCTGGGGACTTCTCGGCAAGGAGGTCACGATCATATATGTCATCACGGGATTCGTCGCTCCGGTGCTGATCGGAATGGTGGCAAATAGATTCGCAGGAGAGGAGCTGCATATCGGTGTGAATAAAAAAGTACGAGGCGGGGAGGATTCGGCGTTTTCTCTGGAGACAGACGAGGAAGACGGCGGGCCGGCGATGATCCAGCTTGAGTTCGAAGAGCCGACTTTTCAGGAAAAGCTGAGATCAGGCCTTCGCTGGTCCTTGACGGAGCTGAGTGTGACGATCAGTAAATATACGGTGTCGGGAATGTTGATCGCGGGTCTTCTCTTTACCGTTGTTCCGCAGTCTTTTGTCCAGGATTACTTAGGACAGCCAGGGTTTATCTCGTTGTTTGGCATTACGGTCGTGGCGGGGCTTATGTATGTATGCGCGGTAGGGCATATTCCGTTTATTGCGGCGCTTGTCGCAAGCGGCGCTGCGCCGGGGGTAGCCATTACCTTCCTGATGGCGGGAGCGGGAACAAATATTCCTGAGCTTCTTACGATTTCCAAGGTGATCGGGAAACGTGCGATGCTTATGTATTTTACGATGGTAGTCGGTATCTCTAATATAGTCGGTTATATTACGAACAAGTTATTATTGCCGGGATTTACGCCGGTTTTGGATTTTGACAGGACGCATAATACGATCACGCAGGCGAACAAGATGATCCTGGTCATTCCGGATTGGGCGACGTGGATATGCAGTTCGATCTTAGTGTGTTATGCAGTCTATGCATTATACAAGATGCTGAGGCCTAAGTTCGCATAGTGTGGAAAAGAGCAGATAATATGAGGATTGACAGGAAGATCGGAATCTTTATCGCAGGCTTTGTCTTAGCAGGGATGCTTGCGGCTGTCTTGTTCCCCAGGGAAGAGAAAAGGAACAGGGACGCCGTACTGCGGATCGGCGCGGGAGACGATGTTTCAGGGATATTGATGGAAGAGACGGTCCGGGGGATGAATGGGAAATATACAGTCTCACAAAATATAGAAAGTACGTCCTTTCAGGATTGTTGAAGTAATATTGCTCAATGGGCATTGAGTTCGGAAGAGATAAACGTTGCGTTCTATTGCAGCCACATTGCAAAGCATACGGCGCAGGCAAATGAAAATGTGATGATTTACGGCCCTGCAGTGATGAATGCAGAGGTGATCTGTTATAAAGACGACTGGGAAGACGTAAAGACAGTGGGCGTTGGCCAGGGGCGGGAGCAGGAAAAAAGACTGGCGGAAGAGAATTACCCCCAGATAGAAGCGTTCCGGGAGGTTACGCAGAAAGGGATTCTATATGCGTTGGAGGATCGCCAGGTGGACGCAGTGATCCAGGACGTGACGAAGGCGGCGCAGACGCCGCATTACGATTCCCTGCCGCTGTCAGAAAATGATCATATTTCTTATGTGCTGGTCGTGGACAAGGATTTTGTCGGGACAGAGGCATTTGCGGATTTCATAAAAAGCTATAACGAAGCAGTGAGAAAGCTGAACAAGCCGGCATATCTCTCGGAACGTCTGGGAGTTACGGAAAGCTGGCTTGAAGATAAGTCGATTGAATTTTTAACTTTAGAGGAAAGCGAGGAATAGTAGATCGTTATGTCTATATCTGTACAGGGAATTTCAAAGGTGTTTAAAGGAAGAAGAAAGGGAGAAGAGGAAAATACTGTTTTGCAGGATGTTTCTTTCGATGTGGAAGAAGGAGAATTTGTCTCTCTCTTAGGACCGTCCGGATGCGGGAAGACAACGACGCTTACGATCATCGCCGGTTTTCGGAAACCGAATAGCGGGAAGATCGTCGTAAATGGCAGGGAAGTCAGTAAGCCGGGACCGGACCGTTCGTTTATGTTTCAGAACTATGCGCTGTTCCCATGGCTGAAAGTAGGGGAGAATATAGAGTATCCTATGAAAAAGATGAAAGTGCCGAAGGCAGAGCGCAGGGAGAAATTAAGAGAACTCCTGGAGATGGCGCAGCTTACGGAATTTGAGCACTATTATATCCACGAGATTTCAGGAGGAATGAAACAGAGAGTCGCGCTTCTGCGCGCGCTTGCCTGTGACCCGCAGGTTCTTTTGATGGATGAGCCTCTGGGTGCGGTGGATTTCCAGATGCGGCAGATGCTGCAGGTACAGCTTGAGAATATCCTTCGGAAAAGGAAGACGACGGCGCTTATGGTTACGCATGATGTGAGTGAGTCCATTTATCTGAGTGACAGAGTGATCGTGATGTCAAGGGATCAGGGCAAGATCCTGGCGGATGTTAAGATTGATATCCCAAGGCCGAGAGACCGGACGGATTCCAAGTATCATGAATATGTGGATCAATTGACGGATATCTTGAAGGAAGCGTTGAATGGCGGAGTATTCACGCAGGAAGATAAGGACTTGATGGACTTTATAAAGGAAGTCAATGCAGAAAAGACGGGAAGCATAGGAGAAGCATGTTGATCTCGGAAAGATAAGGCAGGTATTTAAGAATGGAACAGAATGTACATAAGAAATTTAACGACAGCATGAATTTTTTCTGCAGCGGTGCAGAATTCGATCAATATGTTACTCAGATGGAGCTTGATCCGGACGGTATAATAAAAGCCGACATAGAGGTTGCTGTCAGAGAGGCGAAGGCGACATTTGAAGTATAAAGACCAATCATTTTAGGAGGTGAAATACCATGAAAGTAGCTTATCTGTTAGAATCAGAACATGCGCGTGAGATCCTGGAGCATATGATCATTCCTCAGATGGAAGAAGACCGCCACGGCGCCGAGGTTGCGGGAATGATGTTCTTCTTCGACAACGCTTATATGCTTGTAGAAGGTTCCGACATCGCGGTAAGACTTCAGAAATTGAGTGAAAAGACAGGGGTTCTCTTAATGGCGTGCGACAGATGCTGTTATCAGAGAGATATCGCGGACAAGCTGATCGCTCCGGCGGGAATCGGATGTTTCCCGAACGTATACGCGGCGCTTGCCCCGGCGGGTGTCGATCAGGTGATCACGTTGTAGAGAACAGATACGCCGGGGATCCGGCGACGGATGATCAGGAGGATATGAAGATGAGAGTATTAAGCGTTCCGGGGCTTTGCTGTCCGGATTGTGCAAAGAAAATTGATGCGGCTTTGGAAGACGCAGGCATCGATCACGAAGTAGATTTCGAAGGAAAGAAGGTATCCGTGTGTGATTGCGATCATTGCATGGGGGTTGCTTTTGATCTTTTGAAAGAGATGGGATTTGAGGCGGAGAGAATATCTTAAGCTTCATTGGAGGCATGACAAAGTGGATCGTCATGCCTCCAGTTTTTTGATGGGACGTTTTCCGTCCACTTTTTTGGTACTCATTTTATATAATGTGAAATTTAACGGCGATTCCTTTAGGAAATTTCTGACCACCGTCTCATCCGGATCGAGAAACCGGATGGCAAGCCCGCAGCCGCTGCTGATTTCCCGGGGAACCGGCATGACGGCTATGGAAAAGAATTCTTTCAGATATTTTTCGGCACACATCGCGTCTGCTGTCGTTTTGAAAGCAAGGATGAGGTATTCATTTTCTACAGCCATAATTGTGCTTCTCCCTCATCATGCAAGCATTTCGATAAATGCAGCGATCCGGGTTCTTAGCTGCCCGGTGTCTGAGTCTGAGTCGTCGGTCTCCGCAGACATATACGGAATGTGAAGCGTATCTTTACAGAAACGCCTCATCTTATCACGTTCCACGGTATAGGAATGGCAGGTCTGCAAGGTTACGTCAAGAATACCGTCAACCTGATAATCCGAACACAATCGGCGAATGAGTGAGAAGCGCCGGTCATTTGGAGACATGATGGCGCAGGCAGTATTCTGGTAGCAGTCGGCAAGCGCGGCAAATACATCCTGATTTTCCGTATCAAAATGGCGCATAGCATATTTCACCACTTCACAGGTCTCAAAGCACACGACGGCTCCTCCGCTTTTTTCAATAATATTTAAGATCTTATCATATACGGCGCTCAACGGGCATCCGGTGATCAAGATTCTTGCGGCGCTTTTGGGTACGGAGCTTTTCCGGGAGAGAAGTAACTCGCGGGCGGCGCGGTTCGCCCTGGTGCGCTCCTTGACATCGGGGATTGCACGGTGCTCTTCGAGAATGCGGAAAATATCCGTCCCCCATGCGGCAGGCGGGATCTGCCGCTGGATCTCCATCAGTTCCAATATGCTCTCACGCTCCGAATTCAGCAGTTCCCCGGCGGTGCGGATCTGTTCTTCCGAAAGGGCTATGCCGAAGCGCTTTTCCAGTTCCTTCACAAGATATCTGCATTCGGACTGGATAAGGGGCTTTACATATTCCCGGTCAGCGCCTTGGGGCGCCTGATAGAAATAGACCCGCTCCGGATGGGACAGGAGTTCGTACATCTTCTTCTTCCCGTCGCAGGAAGTCTCGGCAAGGATGAGAGATGCATCTGAGAGGGAAGCGTCCTCGCAGATGTTGCAGCAGTTTTTTACGATGGGGCATAGATTTTTCGGCAGTGTCCCGGAAGCGGAATCTTTCACGCCGTCAATATAAGGAAGACGCAGAGAGTAAAAACCTGCTGCTTCCAGGATCTCCTGCGGAATATAAGAGCAGAAAGAGACTGCTGTCTTTCGTCCGTCTGCATGGCAGTTTTGGATCAATTCCTGTAATTTTTCTCTATTCATGTGCCGCCTCCTTTTCTGCGAGGATCATCTCAAGAAAAGCGCCGAGCCTGGTGCGGATCTGTGCTTCATCCCCAGGGGTAAAATCCGTCTCAATATGTAAGAGAGGGATTCCCATCTGGTTACAGACACGGCGGATATTTTCTGTCTCTATTGCAAATGGGTTGCAGGAGTGCAGAGTGATGCTCACGATCCCGTCAGCATTCCATTCCCGGACCGTCTCTGCGACTTGTTTAAGCCGTCTTGTGTTCGGCGATACGACGGCACAGGGAACCTCGATATATTTTTCCGCAATACGCAGATACGGATCGCGGCTTCTGTCTTCGTCGATGAGCCGGCGGCGTGAAGAGATGCCGCTGCACCCCTCGTAGCAGACGACGGCTCCGCCCAGTTCTTCGATGACATGGATCGTTTTCTCAGCCGTACCGCCAAGTCCGGTGCCGGAAACAATGATGCGGGGGCGCTTTGGATCCGGTGCAAAGGGGGCTTCGCCATTGTGCCAGTTCTTTTCACACTGGTCGAGGATCGCATTGATCTTGTCGTACTTTTCCTGGGGATCGAACATATACTGCTCGCCTTCCATGATATCGTGCATACGGACGCCTGTAATTGCCGGGGGCTCATAGCGTCCCAACTCATAGATCCTTGCCGCCTGGATACGTTCTTTGTTGCACCATTCGATGGATTCGTTCAGCCCATCTTCTGTGATCGTCGTCTGAAACTTATCTTCTAACCCTTTGGCGAAGATACGAAGTTCCGAGACCCACATCTCCAAAGAACGCTCATGATCAGGTATATTGGGGAGATGGATGACCTGCATCGGTTTCAGCTCACCCAGAAGCTCATACATCTTTTTCTTCCCGTCACAGGTTGTTTCTCCGACTACGACGTCCGAGAAATAAGCATAGGGGCAGCTTTGTTCCAAAGCATGTCCATAGCTGGATTTGATCAGGGGGCATAAGTTCGCGGGGAGCCGGGTCTCGGCAGTCTTGATCGGCGCGGCGCTCTTCCCGCATAATCCGACCTGATAAAGACCTGCGGCGCGGATGATCTCCGCGGGAGTATACTGGCAGAAACAGCCGCAGACATTCTTTCCGCTGTCTTTTAATTCTTTTACTTTCAGAAAACCCTCGCGCCGGGCTTCTGCAAAATCTTCAAAATGTTCCGGTAATGTAACGGACATAGTTGGTCTCCTTTCTCTTTGGCAGATCATACTTCTTATCTATTAAACTAACATGCCTGAGGCATGCAGACAACTTTTATTACGTTTTGTAATAAGACAGAAGGTTATGTTCAATATTTGCCCAATAAAGAAGCGAAGTACTTTACATTCATTTTAAATACGGCTAAAATGATAAAAGATTATTTCTATAATGACAGAGGGAAGCATATGAACGACAAAAATGTGAAAGAAAAGACACAGATCCTGAAAAGTACGAAAGTGAAAATAGCTCTGGTCATGCTGGCGCTGGTTGCCGGGTTTATCATCCGGGGGAAATTAGAAGAGACACATAAGACGCAGTTGGAGGAAGAGACAGAAGCGGACGTCATGTCCAAAAGAGCGGATTATGCAGAGCCTGTCGGAAAGGACAATAAGATCCTGCAGGCTTTTCTTGCATACATGCCGGGCGCCGACGTACAGATCGCGTGCGAGGAGGATGTCACGGACGACGGCTGTAAAGACCTGGTCGTCATCTATAAAAAGGACGGCTTGACCAGGACCGTGGTGGCGGTGGATTCCGGAGACGGAACGAATTATGAATATACGGAGCCGATCCCGGGACCGATTGAAAACCAGAAGATACAATTTAAAAATATTGACAAAGAAGGCGAGATCGAGTTCATCATCACCGGAGAAAAGAACGGAGCGGTAGGCTATGCGATCTACCGCATGATAGACGGAGTGCCGACAGACCTATTCGGAGAGGGTATGGAGGACTGCTGCTAGAGCCGCCTTGGAGCCGCTTTAGGGTACGAACTTATAGCCTTTCCCCCATACGGTTAAAAGGTGCTGCGGTTTTGACGGATTTTCTTCGATCTTGTCACGAAGGCGCTTGATATACACGAGGATCGTATTATCATCCGTAACGTCGCTTTTCCATACATTGGTAAACAGTTCTGCCTTTGTCAGTACTGTTTCGGGATGCTCTACAAAGTAATAGAGAAGAGAAAATTCTTTTGCAGAGAGGGAGATCTCATCCTCTCCTCGGATCACGGTCTGAGCGCCAAGTCGGAGGGTGAAGCGTCCGCAGGTCGCCGTAGCCGGAATGGACGGTGCGGATGTGGTATACTGTTGCGTACGCCGTATGATCGCGCGGATCTTGGATACAAGGACAGTCTTGCTGAATGGTTTGGTCATATAATCGTCGGCGCCGAGCCCGAGGCCTTTTACCTGGGAGGTATCTTCGTCCCTGCCGCTTAGAAGGATGACAGGAGTCAGGAGTTCTTGTTCACGCATTTCCTTTAAAAAGGAGAAACCGTCCTGTCCGGGCATAATGACATCCAGGAGGATCAGATCAAATCGCCGCTCTTTCAGGAGGGCAAAAGCCTCCTTGCTGCTTTGGGCACAGGTTACCTTCATCTGCTCCCGGGAAAGAACAGACTTGATCGCCTTCAGAACGGGGATTTCATCATCAATTACAAGAATAGAGAGATCAGGCATATGGAAAACCTTCCTTTCTGTGACATATTTCATGGTTAGATTATAGCAACCAGTTTTTTTTAAGTCAATTTATTTTGTGTGAATCGTATTGGAGATAAGTGAATGGAGAAAAGGATTGCATTTTTCGGAACCCTCTTGCTTGCATGTATCGCCTTTTTGTGCTATCTTTCGGTGGAAAAGGCGATCGTAGAAAGGGAGCAGGAGAGCATGAAAAGTCTTGCAAAGGTAAATGCACAAAGTCTTAAGACCAGCCTGCGGGCGAAGAGTAACCTGATCTATGCGGCGCTTTCCGGTGATATGGAAGATGAAGAGGATATAAAGAAGGGGATGCTTAAGGTAGGTGAAAAAGGAAGCTATATCGCGCTTGGACAGCTGGGGGAACTGGAAGAATGGCGGCAAAAAGAGTGTAAGGAAGCGGGGGTAAGGCCGGGAGAGGTTGTGTCCGGTCCCATCTTCAGATCGGAGGAGGGATATTATGTGCTCTGCATGACGAAGGCGGTGTATATGGATCAAAGCATCGCAGGGTACGTGCAGATTGAGCTGAACCTGGACGAAGTATATGCGGAAGAACAGGCGCTTTCGAATCTGCAGCTGGCGAACGGCGGATATTGTATCGTGAAGGATGCACACGGCACGACGATCATGCCGGGGGGCGCGCCGGCGGAGGAATTCTCCATTGCGACGAAGGAGAAAAGCGGTGTTTTGAGGGTGTGGATCTACAAGACGGAATACGGAGTACCGCAGAAGGTGCAGAAGCTTGTCTCTTATGAAACGATTGATGTGGACGGGGAGGAATTTAACCTCTACATTGTCGAAGATTATCGTCAGATCATACGTCCGGTACGGAGTGTCGCCGTATATTTTTGTCTGTTTGGAATATTGATTTTTTCATGGATGGGATTTTTCATCTATAAGACAACGGCGCAGCAAAAGGAAGAAGAACAGAAGATGCTCATGCAGAAATATAACCATTCCAAGACGATGGAAGTCTTAAGCGGAGCGATCGCCCATGAATTCAACAATATGATGACGCCGATCGTGCTATATGCAGAGATACTGGGGGAAAATGAGACCGTATGCAGGGAGATGCCGGAGGAAGTGTCGGAGCTTAAGAGCACGGCGAAACGCTGCGAAGAGCTGGCAGGGCAGCTGCTTAATTATAGCAGGCAGGGACGCATAGAGAAGCAAACCGTAGAATACGACGCTTCTTCGGCGGTGCAGGAAAGTGTGAATATGATCGAGCGGCTGCTGCCGAAGAATATCCGGCTAAAGACGAACCTGTGCAGGACGCCTTATTATGTAAGAGGACAGCTTGGTTCTCTGAATCAGATTCTACTGAATCTTACAACGAATGCGATCTATGAGATGAAAGAGGAAGGGGGGAGCCTGTATATCCGGTTCGGGCTCAGCACAGAATCCGACCGTTTCTTGCGGCTGCTCGTGGAGGATACCGGGAAGGGAATACCATCAGAGATCCAAAGGCAGATATTCCGGCCGTTTTTTACGACCAAAGGAGCAGGAGACGGGACAGGGATTGGCTTGACGGTTGTAAAGCGCCTGACGGAAGAGCATGGAGGAAGTATCTTCGTGCAGACAGAAGAAGGAAGGGGAACAAGGTTTTTGTTGGAATTCCCGCGGGTATATCCGGACGGTGAGGAATAGGCAAAGACTATATCAGTATCGGGATCATAAATAATTGAGGGGAATTATCAGTATTTTGAATTAGACAAGACTATAAAACAGACTTATGATGAAAGAGTACATATTAACATTTTGTAATATTTGGAATGAGGATAATATGAAACTGGAATACATAAGAAGTTTTATTGGAGTTGTGAATTATAAGAGTTTTTCCCTGGCGGCAAAGTATCTGTTCTTATCGCAGCCGACCATCAGCGCGCACATCAAACGTCTTGAAGAAGAATTAGGGGTACAGCTGTTGGTAAGGTCCACAAAGGATGTGATCTTATCAGAGGAAGGGCTGACCTTTTATCCATATGCGGTACAGCTGTTAGAGACGGAAAAAGAAGCCTTGAGCCGTCTGAATAAAGAAGAGAAATCTGAGGGGGGATTCGTGTCGATCGCCACGTCGTCTGTCCCGGGAAATTATATTTTCCCAGGATTTCTGGCGTATTTTCAGAAGCAGTGCGAGGGAATCTTTTTTCGTATATTGGAAGGGGACAGTGAGGACGTCATGCAGAAGGTCCTGCATTTTGAAGCGGAGATCGGGATCGGAGGCGTCAGAAGCACGAATGAAAAACTGCATTGTGAGACGCTGTTTGAAGATGAGATCGTCTTGATCACTCCGAATAAAGAGAAATACAGGAGCATGAACGGCAGCTTTCCGATCGCGGTGCTGAAAAAGGAAATCTTTATCACCAGGGAAACAGGAAGCGGGACAAAGACGATCACGGATAACATCGAGCGGGAGCTAAAGCTCAATGTCCATGCGCTGCATGTCGCCGCGCAGTTTGGGACGTCGGAGATGGTACGCAGAGCCGTAGAGGCAGGGACAGGCGTCGCCTTTATCAGTAAGATTGCGGCAAGGGAATCACTGGACAATAAAAAGGTCCTGGAATTCCGGTTTCCCGAGGTGCAGGCGAAGCGGCATATCTATCTGGTATATCACAAAGAACGGGTGCTGAGCCCGGCGTCAAAGAATGTAATACGGCGTCTCAGGGAATATTGCGCGGAGGGATAACGCGGTAAAGGAGCTAAGATTTATGAAAAGAATGTTGGTTACAGGGGCTTCCGGTTTCCTTGGAAGCAGGATCATAGAATTTTACAGGGACAGATATGAGATCTGCGCCCCATCGCATAGAGATATGGATATTACGGATCAGGAGCAGGTTTGGGAGGTTTTCCATGATTTTAAGCCGGATATGGTCATACACAGCGCCGCTATCTCCGATGTGGGTATGTGTGAGAGGGAATCTGAGAGATCAGGGAAGATCAATGTGGACGGAAGCAGGAATATCGCCATGGCTTCCTGTGAGTTTCATGCGAAATGCTTGTTCTGCAGTTCTGACCAGGTATACTTCGGAAGCCAGGTGCAAGGTCCGCACAGAGAGGATGAAAAGGTCATACCGCGTAATGTCTATGGAAGAGAGAAGGCGCTGGCAGAAGAGGAATGTCTGAGAGTGAACCCGGAATGCGTACTTCTCAGGCTGTCATGGATGTATGATACCAGAACGCTTAAGGAAGAAGAGCACGGCGATTTTTTCCGGACACTGGCATCGCGGCTTAGGACAACAGATATTTTATGCTATCCGGTAAATGACGTGCGGGGGATCACGGATGTGGGTGAAGTAGTCCGTAACTTTGAGAATTGCACAGAGTTGAAAGGCGGAATCTATAATTTTGGTTCTCCCAATGACAGGAATACATATGAGACGGTATCTGCCATGTTCGAAGAGCTTGGCTGGGATACGGCACGGCTTAAAAGAGATGAGGAGTCCTTTGGATCGGCACCCAGAGATATCAGTATGGATCAGAAGAAGCTGAATGCGTGCGGGATTGTCTTTTCCTCCACTCTGGAATCGTTGGTGGAGAATATGCATGGTCTTCTCTTCTGAAGAAGGTGGAGAGAGAATAAGTGTAGAGGATGAGGGGCGGATACGCCAGATGCCCCGTAAGATCACGGGGCATCCAAATCTGTTATCGGTTATCTACTTTTTCGGGATACATGTCATGATGGGCGAGACGGTCATAAGCCATTTCCTCCCATTTTGTCCCTTTCTTTCCGTAATTACAGTACGGATCAATCGAAATGCCTCCTCTTGGAAGAAATTTCCCCCAGACTTCAATATACTTCGGTTCCATAAGATTTATCAAATCTTTCATAATCTTATTGCAGCAGTCCTCATGAAAATCTCCATGATTTCTGTAAGAAAAGAGATACAGTTTCAGGGATTTGCTCTCAACCATTTTTCTATCCGGGACATAAGATATGTAGATCGTCGCAAAATCCGGCTGTCCCGTAATCGGACAGAGAGATGTAAACTCCGGACAATTGAACTTCACGAAATAATCATTGTCCATATGTTTATTTTCAAAACTTTCAAGTACCTCCGGCGCATAATCCATTTGGTATTTTGACTGTTTTCCAAGTGCATGTAACTCAGACATTTAATGTTCCTCCTTCACTTTAATCTTTCTTGCCAGATATACGAAAGGTGTATCGCAGAAAGCAACAATTGCCTTAAACAGATACGTTGTAAGCAGAATACTCACAAACACCTCCGTGTCATACACACCCCAGAAAGCGGCAAACGTAAACACCAGCGTATCCACAGCCTGGGAAGTCAGAGTCGAACCACAGTTCCGAAGCCATAACCTTCCCTCATTGTCGCCTGTTTTTTTCCAGATGAAATGATAAAGCGTAACATCTATCGTCTGTGAGCAGATATATCCCAGTGTGCTTCCTAAAACCACCCTCGGTACAAAACCGAACAGCATGGTCATAGACTCATTCATGATATCGTTTTCATTCGGGACAAACCTGAGCAGCCCCTGTGTTCCCACCAGGAAAACAGCAGTTGTAAACAGACCGATGTAGACTGCTTTCTGCGCCGCTTTCTTTCCATACTTTTCAGACAGGATATCCGTCACCAGAAAACTTGCCGCATAAAGCGTATTTCCCGCAGTGGTCGAAAGCCCAAAAATATCCACATTTTTACACACTTGTATATTTGCAAGAATCGCTGAGATTGCCGTAAACACATACAGCCCTGTCTTTCCAAACATTTTGTAGGCAATCACTACCGAAAAAAGATAAAAACCAATTGAAAGTATAAACAAAACAGAATTTGTCATTTCTTTTCCTCCTCATATTCCGCCGGATCCTGGATTTCGTTTAGTTCAAATGCTTTCCTCCTGTCCAGACAGGTGGCGCATTTTCCACACGGCTTTTCTCCACCTTCGTAACAGGACCAGGTAAATGCAAAGGGCGCTTGAAGCCTCATCCCCGTCCGGACGACATCTGCCTTATGGCTGCACAGAAACGGAGCTTCGATTTCCAACTGCTTTCCGCTCCCTTCATACACTGCCCGGCTGATTGCATCATGAAATGCTTCTGAAGTATCTGGGTACGCATTTCCCGCGCTGTCATCCGCATGCGCCCCATAATAGATCTTCTCACATCCATCCGCCAGCGCAACAGACGCCGCTGCCGCCAGAAACAGCCCGTTCCGGAACGGAACATAGGTAGAAACCGGTTTTCCGGTACTCTCCTGGAGCTGGGATGCATATGTGCCCTTGGGAATCTCTCCCCTTCCCTCCAGTAATGTACAGTCTGAACCCGCAAATATCATCCCCATATCCAGTTCCTTATGTCTCACATGATAATGCTGCGCAATCCTCCGCGCCGCTTTCAGTTCATTGCTGTGCTTCTGCCCATAAGAAACAGACAGGCTCAGCACATTCTCATAGCCATACTTCTCTACGGCAAGCGCCAGACAGACTGTCGAGTCAATGCCGCCGCTTGACAACACCAGTACTTTCATACATTTTCCTCCAATCACAGTTCAGCCGTACAAAAAAGCAAAAAAAATCCCGCAAAACGCAGGATTCAATAAAATCGGGTTCCCTAGTTTTGTTTAACGACAGGATGGTACGCTCGAGTAAATCGGGCCGAACTGTCTATTCAGTTGTATTGAAATTATATTCCGCAAAACCCAGGATGTCAACTATAAAAAATTTTATTTTTATACGCTTACTGTCTTTACGCAGGAGTTTGACAGTTGAATGAGAGAAAAAACACTTGCATTTTCCCTTTTTCCAGGTAATCCAAACGAACAGACATCCTTAAAACCCCTGGAACAGAAAGTGCTGGGTGAATTCGGATGCCGGAAATTTATTTACTGCAGTGATGCCGGACCCGGTTCAAAAGATATCAGAGTTTATAATCATATGGGTAAGCGTGTTTTCACCGTTATCCGGCCAGTCAAAAAATTAAATAAAGAATGGGCGCTCTATCAGAAGACCATCCGGGAAAAACAGGTAGAACGTGTACAAAATTATGAAGAATGTTTCCACATCATGAAAACAGATTTTTCAGCAAGACCTGTTTATCTTCAGGATGAAAACCGGGAGATAAAACACCTGTATTCCCATTTTGGGTGTTTCATCTCCCGCTCCCCTGTTTCTTTTTGTCATAAATAACTACCAGTTCCTGCAGTCTGTTCAGCAGTTTATCATCCACAATATC
>OFFP01001381.1_pt1 | contig 16610 bp, 20 predicted proteins | sample 1521431 | NCBI WGS metagenome assembly OFFP01 (sample SAMEA3504104, study PRJEB24116) | mouse gut metagenome | biome: mouse gut; feature: mouse-associated habitat; material: faeces | place: Denmark | collected 2011
TCGCCTGCCTTGCATTAGGGGCTGTGGGAATTGCAAATATGTATCTGGCGATTTTCGCAGATGTGGGCGTTATGATTCTTGCGGTGCTGAATGCAATCCGTTGTCTGTTTGTGAAAAAGCTGTAAGAAAGGAGGGGTTCCTTTGGCGGAATATCAGGACAGTCAATGTTATGTCGGGTTGAAAGAAAGCGATCTGTACATTTTAACAGAATTTTTTAAGGTGCTGGGGAACCCTACCCGTATTCGCATCCTGCTTCTTTTAATGGAGCAGGATGCGAATGTCAGTGACCTGGCAGAACGGCTTGGAATGACCCAGTCTGCGGTATCGCACCAGTTGAACTTGCTGAAATCAAATAAACTGGTAAGGCGCCGCAGGGAGGGAAAAATGATATTTTATACTTTAGTGGACGAACATGTGCAGATGATTCTTGAAAAAGGGACGGAACATATTTGCGGGCGGTGAAAACGAGGTGACGATAAAATGACAATGGATGAATTAAAACCAAAGCAGAGCGCCTATATCCGTTCCGTAGGCGGAACAGGCGCACTCAGGCATCATTTACTGGATATGGGGCTTACCCCGAAAACGGAGGTTACGCTTCAAAAAATTGAGCCGATGGGTGATCCGGTGCAGATTGAGTTAAGAGGTTATGAATGAAAAAGTCTTTTAACCAGCTTACGGGAGCGAATCAGCATGTGGGGAACTTTCCCGGTGTGACGGTTGACCGTAAAGATGGTACAATCCGCAAGCATTCAGAAGCAGTTGTAACGGATTTACCGGGGATTTACTCCCTTTCCCCCTATTCCAGTGAAGAAATTGTAACAAGAGATTTTCTGATGGATACGCACCCGGACGGAATCATCAATATTGTTGACGCTGCCAATATGGAGAGGAACCTTTACCTTACCATGCAGCTCATGGAGCTTGGTATTCCGATGGTGTTGGCGTTCAATATGATGGATGAAGTCCGGGCAAACGGCGGTTCTGTCCGGGTAAATGAACTGGAAGAAATTCTTGGCATTCCGGTAGTGTCGGAAACTTTCCATTTCATCTGAAAAGGCTGACATATTTGAACATCTGTTATCTGTTTTGGAAACGGGGCTTGACCGGGAAGCTGCTCTTGCAAACATGAGGTTTTCGTTTATTGAGGCTTTGTGTGCAAAAACAGTAGTCCGCCCCATGAAAGCAGGGAACATAAACGAAGTATGGCGATAGACCGGATTTTAACGGGAAAGTATACAGCGTTCCCTGTTTTATCGGGATTATGGCACTTGTTTTTGTTATGACATTCAGCTTTATTGGTGCGGCAGTGTCCGATCTGATGGGTATGGGAATTGATACGGTGATTGCCCTGCTTGATGGGCTGCTTGGAAAGGCGCAGGTGAATCTGGTAGTTCACTCCCTTGTGATTGACGGTGTTTGCAGCGGTGTGGGAAGTGTACTTAGTTTACTGCCAACGATTGTGACTATGTTTTTCTTCCTCTCCATTTTGGAGGATACCGGATATATCGCAAGAGTGGCTTTTGTTATAGACAGGCTGCTCCGCAAGATTCCCGGCAGCTTATGCAGTTGGAAGAAGAATTAGGAGTTAAATTATTTCATAGAAGTAAACACAGTATTATTCTGACCGAGGATGGGATGCTGTTAAGGCGCCGGGCGCAGGAAATGGTTTCTCTGTCAGATAAGACCGTGCAGGAGCTTTCACACAAAGATGATGCGCTGGCAGGCGAGATTGCTATTGGGTGCGGAGAAACCAAAAGTATGGTGTTTCTTTCAGAACAGATCCGGGATTTCCGGCAGAGCCTGTTGATATTAGTAAATACGAATTTGCACGTATGCCGCATAAAGAACAGTGGGGAATCCTTACACGCAGGGATTCAGGATTAGCATTGAAAAAGCATATTCATCCGGAGGATCTTGCGGATGTTCCCTTGTTGATGGTGAAGCGTGAGATGGTAAAAAATGAGCTGTCCAGTTGGTTTGGAGAATACTATGAACAGCTCCATATTTCCGCAACATATAATCTTGTTATCAATGCGGCGGCAATGGTAAGGGGTGGAGTTGGGACTGCTTTATGCTTTGATCTCGGTATCAAGTACCATGACGATTTATGTTTTGTACCGCTTATGCCTGTGTTGGAAACAGGTTCCGTTCTTGTCTGGAAAAAGAATCAGGCAATGAGTAAGATTTCCAAATCTGAATGGAGGGATCAAAATGAATCTGTATGTAACAGATCCGGAATTTATGGAACGTTTTGAACATTTTGCTTTTGAGGAAGTTCCGAATGAGGGGCGTCAAATTCCATTTTGGAAAGCCGTGGTATAGAATTACCTTTAGAGGGGCAATGCACGACAACGCCGGAAAACCGTCTTGAAAAAGGGATACAGGCACAGGCAGATATTTTTGGAGGACACATGAAAGAAGCATGGAAGGCATGACATATCAACCGTTGGCTGGCGGCGAATTGTTTCGATCAATTGCATTAACAAAGCAGTTGATGCAGGAAAGAAAACACTTTTTCCTATGGGCGGTCCGAACAACACCTATGCAGCATATTTTGTGGGACAGAGTTTTCTGAATATGCTTACTACGGAAGGCGTGCCGATCGGCAATGTCACTTTTGAACCTGGCTGCCGTAATAATTGGCATATCCATAAGGCGGATAAAGGCGGCGGGCAGATTTTACTCTGTACGAATGGGCGGGGCTGGTATCAGGAATGGGGCAAGGAGGCGAGGGAGTTATTCCCCGGAGATGTCGTGGAGATCCCCGCCGGTGTCAAGCATTGGCATGGCGCGGCAAAGGATAGCTGGTTTACGCATCTTGCCGTGGAGGTTCCGGGAGAAAATGCAAGGAGCGAGTGGTTGGAGCCGGTGGACAAAGCTGCCTTGAAATGAAAATTGGATACAGGATAAGGGAACAAGAAATATATGGTAAAGGAAAGTTTAAAGAATTTCAGTAAATATAGCGCGTCAGATGAAGAATTATTTATGTATATTCGCATAAATGCCGGAGAATGGAATGAAGAATCATTTGTTAAGATGAAAAAGTTGGTTCGAGAAGTGATAAAAGATTATGAGAATGAGGAGTGCTACCCCAAGATATTCATAAACTATTTCATCTTAAACATACCGTCCATTATCAATATATTATCCAATTTTAAAGGATGTACAGATGAGGAATTGCGTAAGGGCTATACGGTAGAATCTTATTTAAGTATGATCGATGAAAGGATAAAAGAATTAAAAAAACTTAAAATGGAGTTTGAAAATTCTTTATGGGCATAATAAATTCGATATGCCGCTGCGGAGCAGCCAGATTTATTAAAAACGAGAAGAAGGTGTAAGGCGTGGACAAAAAGGCGTTTTTATGCGCCTTATTTTGTTGCTAGAGACAGAGGGATGAACTTAGGGGGTGGAGACATGTCACCAACGAGCGTTTAGACCGGTTTTTGAAAAAATCTGAAAAGTGCTACAGACTATTCGTTTGGAGAGTGGACGAAACGGACTGCGCCTCGGTCCAGAGCTGAAGCAGGAGATCGCAGAGGCTTTTGCGGGGGAGCTGAAAAGCCACGTGATGGTACAGTGGACAGCAATCTTCTGGAATTTCTGATGCATCAGTTAGAGATGATAGATGTAAGCAAAAATATTCGTATGAGTAATTTTAGTTGTACAGGCAACCGTTTAAAAAGCCTGATCATTCCGGATAAGGTAACAACATTTACAGGTTGTGAACAGAATGACACAATTATTTTGGCAGGAAACCAGAGTTCTTATGATCTGGGCTCAGCACACTAGATCCATCCAGGATATCGGATTTAACAAACGCGCATCCTTCCGTTATGATGGACAGCCTGTGGCAATCAAGAGGGAGGATGTCGCGATAAGCGGAAGCCAGGGTGAACTGGCGTTGCACATGGTATCAAAAGGCTGCAAATGGTTGGAAGATATCCGCAGACCGGAGATGAAAACGGTATACGGCAGTGGATGTTTGTAATGTGCCTTGCCGGGAGCGGAATCATCTTATCGAAGAAAATACGCAAGCTTTGTTTATGACTCTTTCTATGTTGATATGGCACAGACAATCCGCTATAATAGACTTAAACATATTACGCAGCCCGTACTTTCCCGGCAGCTTATATAAGTCAAAATCAGAATTTGTGAGGAAAGAACTACTATGGATGTCAGACTGGTGAGAATAGATATTGAAGATGCAGAAAAATTGTGGAATATGCAAGTGGCAGCTTTTAAGGAATTATATGACAAGTATCAAGATACACAAACCAGCCCTGCAACAGAGCCTATGGACAAAATAATCATGAGATTAAAGCAGCCGTTTACGTATTACTATTATATCATTGCAAATGGCATAGAGGCAGGCGCGATCAGAGTTGTTGATAACCATGAATATGGTGTGATCAAGCGAATATCACCTATTTTTGTAATGCCGGAATATAGAAATAGAGGATTGGCGCAAAAGGCGATAAAATTAGCAGAAGAAATACATGGATGTTCTGGTTGGGAACTGGATACTATATTGGAGGAGAAAGGAAACTGTTATTTATATGAAAAAATGGGATACTGTCAAACAGGAGAGTTTAAAGTGATAAACGACAAAATGACATTGGTATTTTATAAAAAAGAAAACCGGAACACAGCAGCGATCTGATAGAAAGTGAGGAGAGTTACAATGGTGAAGCATATCATTTTATGGCAGTTAAAGGATGAATTTTCTGTTACAGAAAAAGAGGATATAAAGAGAAGGATCAAAACAGGTTTAGAAGGACTGAAAGATAAGATCCCGGGATTGACCGACATACAAGTACATTATGAAGTGTTAGAATCCTCTAATGCGGAGATAATGCTAGACTCAACGTTTGAGGATATAGACGCATTAAAAAATTATAGTATACATCCGGAACATGTTCAAGTTGCAAATGCTTATGTGAGGCCTTACACGAAAACGAGGACATGCATAGATTACTGTATATAGAGAGAAAAGAGATAGGAAATCGTAAGATCATATTTATAGAAAGAGAGATTGTGAATCAAAGAAAGGATCTTATCTGGCAAGATGGATGGCAGGGTGTAAAAGCTCTGCCATTTTAAATGTTTTCTTTTCTTGACATATTCGGATATATGCAGTATTATATCTATGACTGATACAGTATTTTGAGTCATAAAAAGGGGAGATCTATATGGCAAGGAGTTTTACAGAACGAGAAAAGGAAAATATCAAAAGAAGTTTGCAGGAAGCCTGTAAGCAGAGCTGGACACAGTATGGCTATAAGAAGACAAGTGTCGATGACCTGTGCAGGCAGGCGGGTATCTCAAAGGGAGCGTTTTATCTCTTCTTTGAATCGAAAGAAGCTCTCTTTTGCGAGGTGTTGTATTCCGTGCAGGAACAAATCTGCAATGCGGCGTTGGAGGTGATTGAAAAACACAAAGATAAGTATGGTGTTGCTAAAGCCTTAAAGCTTATTTATCGAGAATATGATAAGAATAATTTTTTGCATGATTCGGACAGTACGGACTTTACAATTTTGATGAACAAGTTATCGGAGGAACAGGCAAAAAAAATTGAGGAATCCAATCATATGAGCCAACAACTTTTTTTAAATCAACCGTATTTGAAATTCAAGGTTGATGCGGATCTGGCGATGTCAGTGATCTACTCCTTGATCATGAATGTCAAAAATAAGGATATTCTTCCACATGATCATATGGATACCTTTGATTTTATGATCGGCCATTTGATTGACAGCTTGTATGAATAGCAGGAGGCTATCCGTTGATCAGGCAATGCGATCAGAAATATTTTATGCATTGCCGTCGTTAAAATAATTCAGTATGGAGGTAGAGATGAAAACAGAAGTTATAAAGAAAAATAATACAAAGATTGCAGTTGTGAGCAGTGATGAGCTGCTGATCACAGACGTTCAGACGGCATTAGACTTGATCATGACAGTATCATACGAAACGGGCTGCACAAATATTGCCGTAAATAAGGAAGCTATAGTAAACGATTTCTTTGTATTGAGCACTTGTCTGGCAGGAGAAATATTGCAGAAATTCATCAATTATGGTGTGAGGTTCGCTATATACGGCGATTTTTCGAAATATACCAGTAAACCGTTAAAGGATTTCATGTATGAGAGCAATAAAGGAAAAGATATTTACTTTCAGCCTACGGTTTCCCTTGCTGTTGATAAGCTAGCCGGGTGTGCCGAGAGCAAAAAAGGAGACAGTAAGGAAGGATACCCCCGCTCATGACACTTACACAGCTGCAGTATGCAATTACCATAGCCGGCGCCGGCTCCATGAATGAAGCGGCAAGAGCGCTTTTTCTCTCACAGCCCAGTCTTTCTTCTGCAATGAAAGAACTGGAGGAAGAGATCGGCGTCCGCCTGTTTCTGCGAACCAACCGGGGAATCGCCCTGACTCCGGAAGGAGAGGAGTTCATTGGTTATGCCAGACAGGTTGTTGAACAATATAGTTTGATGGAATCCCGATACATCAAAAAGGAGAAGATAAAGAAGAAATTCAGCGTATCTATGCAGCATTATACCTTCGCTGTAAAAGCTTTTATAGAAATGGTAAAGCAATTTGGCATGGATGAATATGAATTTGCCGTTTATGAGACGAAGACATATGAAGTGATCGAAAATGTAAAAGATTTTAAAAGTGAAATCGGGATCCTCTATCTCAATGCTTTTAACGAAAAAGTGCTGAAGAAGATCTTTAGCGAATATAATCTGGAATTTCACGAGATCCTGAAGTGTGGGATCTATGTGTATATGTGGAAGGGGCATCCGCTGGCAAAGAGAAAAGAGGTAACTCTTGACGAACTTGACGAATATCCCTGTCTGTCCTTTGATCAGGGAAAAAATAATTCTTTTTATTTTGCGGAAGAAGTTTTAAGCGCTTATGAGTATAAGCGTTTGATCAAGGCGAACGACAGAGCGACACTTTTGAACCTGATGGTAGGCATGAACGGTTATACCATGTGTTCCGGCATTTTGTGCGAAGAGCTGAACGGTTCCGATTATGTCGCGGTGAAGCTTAAGTCAGAGGAGATCATGTCGATCGGGTATCTGATGCGGAAGGGCGTTGCCATCAGTCCTCTGGGGCAGAAGTATCTGGAGGAACTGGCAAAGTATAGAGATAAAGCGTTACAGTAGTGAGCGGCTGGTTATAGGCAGAAACTATAACCAGTTGTTTCTTTTTCATATTAGACAGCTCTGCAGAGGCGTGTTAAGATATCCTTGTAAATATACGACAGATACAAGGAGGCTAAGGAAATATGAAAAAGACATACACGGAAAGAAATTTTAAATTTGAAACATTACAGCTTCATGCAGGACAAGAGCAGCCTGATCCGGTTACCGATTCCAGGGCGGTGCCCATTTACCAGACGTCCTCTTATGTTTTTCATAACAGTGAACACGCGCAGGCAAGGTTTAACTTGTCAGACGCCGGGAATATTTACGGGAGGCTGACGAATCCCACGGCGGAGGTGTTCGAAAAAAGAATTGCGGCTCTGGAAGGCGGTGCGGCGGCGCTTTCTGTGGCATCCGGCGCAGCGGCGATTTCCTATACGTTTCAGAATCTGGCGCATGCGGGAGATCATATTGTGGCTGCGAAAAATATTTACGGCGGAACGTATAATCTTCTGGCGCATACCCTGCCGGAATACGGAATTACAACCACCTTCGTAGATCCCTTTCAATATGAAGAAGTGGAAGCGGCGATCCAGGATAATACAAAAGCGATCCACATAGAAACCCTGGGCAATCCCAATTCGGACGTAGCGGATATTGAAAAGCTGGCGGTTATCGCCCATGCACATAGAATCCCGTTGGTGGTAGACAATACCTTTGCCACTCCTTATCTGGTCCGGCCGATTGAATATGGCGCCGATATCGTGGTACATTCCGCAACGAAATTCATCGGCGGACACGGGACCACGATCGGAGGCGTCATCGTTGACAGCGGAAGATTTGACTGGGAAGCAAGCGGTAAATTCCCAAGCCTTACCGAACCCAACGCAAGCTATCATGGGATCAGCTTCACAAAAGCCGCGGGTGCGGCGGCATTTGTAACGAGTATCCGCGCGATACTGCTCCGGGATACCGGAGCCGCCCTGTCACCTTTCCATGCTTTCATTTTTCTTCAGGGATTGGAAACCTTGTCCCTGCGGGTGGAGAGGCATGTGGAGAATGCATTGAAGGTTGTGAAGTATCTGAACGAGCATCCGCAGGTTGAAAAAGTAAATCATCCTTCCGTATCCGCCGATCCGGTACAGCAGGCGCTTTACAAGAAATATTTCCCCAGAGGCGGCGGCTCGATCTTTACTTTTGAGATCAAAGGGGATGCCGGGAAAGCGCGGAAATTTATTGACAATCTGGAATTATTCTCTCTTCTTGCTAATGTGGCGGATGTAAAATCTCTGGTGATCCATCCGGCATCTACCACCCATTCGCAGCTTAACGAAGCGGAGCTTGCGGATCAGGGGATCAAGCCGAATACGATCCGGCTGTCGATCGGCACTGAAAATATTGACGATATCGTGGAAGACCTGGAAGAAGCGTTTCAGGCGGCAGGGAGCGTTTAGGGTCAGGAACGCAGCAGGAAGCGTTTCAGGCGGCAGGAAGCGTTTAGGACCAGGAAGCATCGCAGGCAGCAGGACGTTTCAGGCGGTAGAATGTGGAAAAGCGCGACTAAAAGCCAGTACTTAAGCATATATTTTGAAAGAGATTATGTGAGGGATATGGGTTTCTTTGAAGGTATTATTATTTCTGACGGATTTTATAGTTCCGCTGGTAATTTTTGTGATCGTAAGTTATGGAATACTGATGGAAGTAAATGTGTATGATACATTTATTAAAGGTGCGAAGAGCGGGTTTTTTACGGTTATCAAGATTATGCCGACTCTGGTAGGGCTTATGGTGGCAGTGGGGATACTCAGGGCTTCGGGATTCCTTGACTTTTTGTCAAAAATGTTGGGGAATGTTACAGACGGTATAGGATTTCCCGGGGAACTGGTGCCGCTCACCGTTGTGAAGATGTTCTCGTCATCAGCGGCTACAGGGCTTTTGCTGGATCTTTTTAAAGAACATGGAACAGATTCGTATGCGGGTTTGATCGGTTCGATCAGTATGTCCTGCACAGAAACGATTTTCTATACCATGAGCGTCTACTTTATGACGGCTAAGGTGACAAAAACCAGATATACATTGACCGGCGCATTACTTTCCACACTTGCAGGCATGGCGGCGAGTGTAGTTTTGGCGGGAATGATGGTTTAAAGAAAAGACAGCATAATGATCCGGCGGAAATATCTGCTTAAGATCATTATGCTGTATGGTCGGCGTATCATGCCGGTACTACATTGCAGCGCCGGCATTTTTATTTCTTGCTTTTCCCTCTGTCGTGAGGATTCTTCCATATATTAAGAGCGGCTATGATTCCGACGATATATAGAATACTTATAAGGATCGTAGGATTGTCCTTGAGCAGATATGTGACTGCAACAATGGCGGCTAAGGAAATCAATAGCTGGAATGCCGTCAGGAGTCTCTTCTGTTTTGTTTCTTTTGCCTGCTGCAGAAATTCCAGCCTTCTCTGTTCCAGGGCAAGATATTCCATCAGATCTTCATCCTTAATACGGGAAAGGATTAATTTATCACGAGATTCTTCTTCTTCGCGACTGGAACGAAAACGGAAGAGAGGTCTTCTTGGGCGTTCTTCATCAGCGAAATGAAACTCTTCGTCGGATTCTTCATCAGATCCTTCTTTATAATAGTTCATACCTGAACCTGGCTGCGAAGATTGGCGATCAGGAGCCGCCGCTTCTTTTTGCGTGCCGGCAGATGACGATACATCCGGAGCGGGAACTGCACTGTTGGCTGTGTATGCGTTAGCGGCTATATTTGCAGGATCAGCCGCGGCAGAATTAACTGCAATATTAGCAGGGTCAGCCGCGATAGCACTGGCTGCAATATTAGCAGGGGCAGTGACAACAGGATTAGTGGCAGTATTAGCAGGGTTAGCGACAACAGGATTAACCGCGATATTAGCAGAGTCAGCTGCAACAGGATTAACCGCAATATTAACAGGATCGGCTGAGACAGGATCAACTGCAATATTAGCAGGGTCAGCGACAACAGGATCAGCCGTCACAGAATTAGCAGCTATATTAGCAGGATCGTGTGCTGCCGTGTCAACAACAGCATTTGCGATCGGGACAATCTTATTTCCGTCTGAGCTGTCTTTGTTCATGCCGCCAGATAACACGAGGTTATTTGATCGTACCTCTTCTTTGGTAAGGTTAACTTCATTAGACACAAATACTCCCTCCTTTTGTGTTTGATGTACTTTTTGAATCTCCCCTTTTGATGTACTGAAAACAGAATCATCTTCTTTATCATAACAACTTTCGACAAAAAATTCAAGAAATCTGATGCAATATATTTCAGCAGAAAAGGAAAAGATTGACTTCTTATGGAAAGTTTGCCGGAATTATGGTATACTGACCACATTCAGATATGACACAAAGAAAGAAGAAAACGTATGAAGGGTGAGCATAGGATGGATAGACAGGTGAAATGTACGAAGATAGAAGATAAACAAAATAAAGAATACAAGAAAGTACTTCGAATGGCAGGTATCGCCCTTGCCTCCGTTTTGCTTAGTTTTTGGGGCGGCAGGACGGCATATGCTGCGGATATCGAGCTGGATCTGACGAAAGGTGATATTGTGATCAGTACGGATGGGTACACGCAGGATGGCGGCAGTGAAAAAGACGGTCCGGGAAGTGACGGAAGTTATATTATAACCAGCGGAGGGAAAGAGACAGAGCATGTGGTCACCGTAGTCAGCGGGAAGAAGCATTCTATTACATTTAATAAGGTAAAGATCAATACGAGTACAGGCAGCGGATATAACCCGCTTTACATAGCTTCGATCGCAAAAGTAAGCCTTACATTGAGAGGGGAAAATTCTCTGACTGCGAAGGAATATGCCGCGATCGCAGTACCGGAAGGCGCCAGCCTGCAGATCCAGTCACAGAACGGAGGAACCTTGGAGGCTTTGAGCCTGGCGCCCTCATCCGGCGCGGGGATCGGAGGAACGCTGAAAGATAACAAAGGGAAAGATGAGAAAAATGGCAATTGCGGGTCTATCGAGATCAATAGCGGAGTGATAAGCGCGACAAGTATCGGCGGAGTCGGCAGCGCAGATTCTTCCGGCAATGGCACATTGGCATCCGGAGATGACGGAACGGCATGGATTGACACGGGAAGCCTGAATGCAGATGTGAAAGGATTTACTTCCGGTGTGGTATTTGCGGGAAATGAAGGACATGTATATGGAAGTTATACATTGAAGAAAGAAGATCTGAAAGTTCCATCCGGAAAGACGCTTACGATAGACGATGGAAATGAACTGGAGATTCCCAAGAAATATCCCCTGACTCTGGAAGGGAACCTGATGAATAACGGAACCTTGAGGATTGGGGGAGAGGATAGCCTTGCGGGTGACGGATGGATAGGAGGCAGCGGTGAATTCTTTATTCTCTGCGGAATGACAGAGGATATGTTCGACGTACCGGATAAAGTGCTGTATGGTACAGGAGAGGATCACACAGAATATGTGAAGAAATATGTCAAAGACAGCATAAAAGCAGAAGGGACAGCAGTAGTAAAAGACAGGATATTTACCAGAAGCGGAGACACAGACTGGAAACTTGCGATCGAGCCGTCCAAAGTCACGGCAAAGGGAACTTATACGGTTATATTTACAGATCCTGAGGATGAGACAAATCAGGCTAAGAAGAGCTTTGAAGTTCTTGACGCCGGCGAGATGACAGGGATCGTATTGACCACACCGCCCGAGAAGACGCAATATATCTATGAGGAACGTTTTAATAAGAAGGGAATGGTGGTCACGGCAACGTATAGTTCCGGAGCTGAAAAGGTCGTGGCAAACAATAAGATCAGGATCAAGGAAGGTAAACTCAGCGTAGGGCAGACATCTGTCACTCTGCTCTATAAAGAAAATGGAAAAGAAGTGAGTTGTTCTACTGAGATATCGGTATCGCCAAGAGAGATAGATGCTTCGAAGATCAACTGGGAAGAGAAGACGGTGACTTCGTTCGATTACGACGGGACAGAGAAGGTGTTAAAGTTCCGGGCAGATCTGCCGGACGGTGTTAAAGTGGCGATCGGCGGAAGCAGCAGTGCAACAGATGCCGGAGACTATACGGTCACGGTGGATTTTTTCCTGGAAGAGAGCTATGCAGTGAATTATGTGCTTACAGGAAATGAGACGATAACGCTGCAGTGGAGTATACAGCCCAAAAAGCTGGAGTGGGATACAGGCGGGTTGGAAGCTCTTGGAAATACACGGGATGACGAGGCGTATGTCTATGGAGAATTAGGGATCAAAGGGATTCTTTCTGAGGATGCAGGGGAAGGGAAATTACGCACGAGTTTTCTGGCGGATGAACTGACAGGAACTCATGAGAAGAAGGCGGGAGACAGTGAGGATATCACACTTGCCTGGAAGGATCCATATAAGATAGCTGACCTTGGGAACAGCGAGCTGTGTAAGAATTATGTGCTTCCGGAAGAATTGCCGACGGTGCCTGGTATCGTGAATGATGTAAAGCAGATTTCTGTCCAGACAAAAGACCTTCCGGATAGTAAGGACTCCTATAAGATGGAGATGGAAGAGGGAGTATCAAAGGTTCCGGGAGGGCTCATGAGTCATCCTAACCTGGATACGCCGGGAGAGATAGAGAAAAGTCTGGTCAAAGCCGTGATGAAAGAAGGGGTCCGCCAGACATATGTAGACGTGCATGATCTTGTGCTGTTGAAGAAGAGAACCGGCGGTTCGGAGTGGGAACAAGCAGAGCTGGATGATATTCCGCAGGAGGGGCTGACGGTTACGGTGCCTTATCCGGCAGGGATCTCAAAGAAGACGTATGAGGCTGTGGTGGCTTATCTATATCCCTGTGATCTGGAATGGGAGGAAGCGGGAAAGATCATCTATCCGGAAGTAACTGAGACGAAGAAAGGAATTCGTTTTACCATACCTGAATCAGGGGCAGTTGCTATAGGATGGAAGGAAAAGGAGCGCTAATACAATTTGTGCAGTTATTCTCATAACAATTGAAACCGATAAAAAAATTTGGAATTTTTGTCAATTTCCTTTTTTGGCAAAATATGATAATATTTCAAAAAAATAGAAGGAGAGATTGTTATGAACAAAATGATTGTAGTATTTCATAGCCTGGATGACATCGTAAAGTTTGTGCAAAAGGTAGAAAAATATCCATACAACATGGATATGAAACGCGGCAAATATGTTGTAGACGCAAAATCTCTTTTGGGGCTTCTTAATCTTGGTTTTCAAAGAGAGATTGAATTGAACGTTTACGAGGAAGAGTGTGGGGCTCTTCGAAAGGATTTGGAAGAATTTGTTGCGGCTTAAGCAAATTGATACTTGTATAAAAAAACTCTCCGGCGTATAATGTGCGTTGGGGAGTTTTTACTGATTTGCCATAGCATACGGAGAAGCTGCCTGTGGCAGGTTCTGTAGTTGGTTTCATTGTGCTTGTGAGGCTTGTGATGAAGATGAAGAATACGGAAAATATGGATAGAAATAAATATTTATTTGATAATAAAGCACTAACCTCGTTGATCTTTCCATTGATCGTCGAACAGCTTCTGGCGGTCCTTGTAGGGATGGCGGATTCTATTATGATCGCAAGCGTGGGAGAAGCGGCGGTGTCGGGGGTATCTCTGGTAGATCAGATCATGGTTTTGCTGATCAACATTTTTGCCGCGCTGGCAACGGGAGGCGCAGTGATCGCGGGGCAGTATCTGGGACACCGTAAGCAAGATGCTGCGTGCGAGTCGGCGAATCAGCTGGTGTGGTTTACGACCTTGAGTGCAGTGGCAATAACAATTCTCGTATATGCCGGAAAGTACGTTATTCTGCATGGAATATTCGGACGTATTGAGGCAGACGTTATGAGGCATGCGGATATATATCTGATCATAGTAGCCATGGCGATCCCTTTTATGGCGATGTATAATGCGGGAGCGGCTATATTCCGAGCCATGGGCAATTCCAAAGTATCTATGAACATATCAATTCTTATGAACCTTATCAACGTGGGAGGCAATGCATTATTGATCTATGGTTTTCATATGGGCACGGCAGGCGTTGCAATCCCGACTCTTGTTTCCAGAATAGTTGCCGCTGTGATCATCATTGCTCTTCTGTGTGATGAGAAGCAGGCGCTTCATATGAAAAGGACATGGCGTTATAGAGTGGACTGGTCTCATGTAAAGAAGATCCTGAGCGTGGGTGTGCCGAACGGATTAGAAAACAGTATGTTTCAGCTGGGAAAGATTCTGGTGCTGAGTCTGGTATCTTCATTTGGAACATATGCGATCGCGGCAAATGCAGTTGGAAACTCGATCGCGTTATTCCAGATCCTTCCGGGTATGGCGATCAATCTGGCGGTAACGACAGTGATCGCAAGGTGTGTTGGTGCAGGAGATTATGAGCAGGTGCGCTATTATAATAAGAAGCTGATCGTGATAACACACATAGGTATATCGCTTATGGTCTTTGGCGTATTTGCAGTCCTGCCTATGATACTGAAAGCATATAACCTGTCCGCGGTGACGGCTGAGGCAACCAGGAATATTATTTATTTTCATGGGATCAGCGCGATCCTGATCTGGCCGTCTTCATTTACCCTGCCGTCTACATTCCGGGCTTCCGGTGATGTGCAGGCATGTATGTATATATCTATGGCGTCTATGTGGATATTCAGGGTTGCATTTAGCTTTATACTGGGAAAATATTTGGGTATGGGAGTATTTGGCATATGGGTAGCAATGGTGGTTGACTGGGCGTTCCGCGGAATCTGCTTCTGGATCCGGTATTATAAGGGGCACTGGAGACGGAAGGCTTTGGTATAAATAGGGAGAGCAGTTCCTTGTTTGATCTCCCATCGGGCTGCGTTGGCTGTCATTGACGATGCAGCCGCAGAGAAACCTGGTGTTTATTTTATTAGGAGGCGAAAATAATGAAAAAAGAACTTGTTATAGTGCTTGATTTTGGCGGACAATATAATCAGCTAGTGGCAAGGCGTATTCGTGAATGCAATGTATATTGCGAGATTTATTCGTATAAAACGGATATCGAGAAGATCAAAGCGATGAATCCTAAGGGGATCATCCTGACCGGCGGGCCGAACAGCTGTTATGAAGAAAATTCACCGACATATTCGAAGAAGCTCTTTGAGCTTGGGATACCGGTACTTGGGCTTTGCTACGGCGCACAGCTAATGATGCATATACTTGGGGGAAATGTAGCGCGGGCAGATGTCAGAGAGTATGGAAAAACAGAGGTGCTGATCGATAAGGCAGATTCCAGGATTTTTCAGAATGTTTCTGCAAAGACTGTCTGTTGGATGAGCCATTTTGATACAATCTTTAAAACAGCACCGGGATTCGAAGTGACCGCACATACGGCAGATTGTCCGGTGGCGGCTGCAGAAAACGCAGATGCCGGCTTGTATGTGGTTCAATTCCATCCGGAAGTGCTGCATACGGCAGAAGGAACAAAGATGTTATCTAATTTTGTGACCGGTGTGTGCGGATGTGCGGGCGACTGGAAGATGGATTCCTTTGTTGAAGAATCTGTCAGGCAGATAAGGGAGAAGGTCGGCGGCGGGAGAGTGCTCTGTGCATTGTCCGGCGGCGTAGATTCCTCCGTGGCAGCAGTTTTGATGTCTAAGGCGGTAGGCTCACAGCTTACCTGCGTCTTCGTAGACCATGGTCTTCTCAGAAAGAACGAAGGAGATGAAGTAGAAGCCGTATTTGGCCCGAACGGCGATTATGATCTTAATTTTATCCGTGTAAATGCCCGACAAAGGTTCTATGACAGGTTGGCTGGAGTGTCTGAGCCGGAAGAGAAGCGGAAGATGATCGGGGAAGAATTTATCCGTGTATTTGAAGAGGAAGCGAAGAAGATCGGCGCGGTGGATTTCCTTGTGCAGGGAACGATCTACCCGGATGTGGTGGAGAGCGGTCTTGGCGGGGAGTCGGCTGTGATCAAGTCTCATCATAATGTGGGCGGACTGCCGGATTACGTGGATTTTAAAGAGATTATTGAGCCGCTTAGGGATTTATTTAAGGATGAAGTAAGGAAGGCGGGATTGGAACTGGGGATTCCGGAGTATCTTGTGTTCCGTCAGCCGTTCCCGGGACCGGGGCTTGGCGTGCGGATTGTCGGGGAAGTGACGGAAGAGAAGGTACGGATCGTGCAGGACGCGGATGCGATCTACCGGGAGGAGATCGAAAATGCGGGGATCGCACGGGAGATCGGACAGTATTTTGCTGCGCTTACGAATATGCAGAGTGTTGGGGTGATGGGGGATGAACGGACCTATGACTATGCGGTGGCGCTGCGGGCGGTGAATACGGTTGACTTTATGACGGCGGAGGCGGCGGAGATACCGTATGAGGTGCTTAAGAAGGTTATGGGGAGGATTATTAATGAGGTTAAGGGGGTTAATCGGGTGATGTATG
>OFFP01001382.1_pt1 | contig 16604 bp, 12 predicted proteins | sample 1521431 | NCBI WGS metagenome assembly OFFP01 (sample SAMEA3504104, study PRJEB24116) | mouse gut metagenome | biome: mouse gut; feature: mouse-associated habitat; material: faeces | place: Denmark | collected 2011
CTCGCGCCGAAAATACTTGTTTGGAGACGAACCGGGAAAATAGGTAACGCCAACATAAAAACAGAGTAACCTGCGGGTTGCTCTGTTTTTTTCAGCGCTTGTGTTTTGTATTAAAATTTGTTAGAATGAAATTCACAAGAGTACAAATGAATGGTGTAACGGAGGGCGTTGATTGATGAAGGAGAAAACTGGGATCATCTTAGTCAGTTTGCTTGCGATGCTTCTCCTGTTGCTATGCGCCTGTGGGAAAATGCAAAGGGCGGAAATCTGCATTGAGCAAATTGTGGCGAAAGAGGGAAACGGGGAGAATACAGAACAGCTGTTCATGAAGAAAGCGGAGGAGCTGTTCGATCGGATTGCGAGCGATGGGCAGGGGAAGGAAGAACGCCACTTTTTTTCTATCAATTTTACAGGATCAACCCCGGAGATGGAGGTCCGTATTTATAGACTAACAGACGGCCAGTGGCAGCACTTGTATACCCCTTGTGATTTAACACGTAGCAATGTTCAATTGGCGCTGATGTTTGATGAAATCCCCAGGGAAATTGATTTGTATACTTCCTATCCGGAGGAGTTGGAGTGTCATACTCCATCAGACGGGGAAGCCATTGCTGGGCTGGGCTGCTTTACGGCGGTTCTGGAAAAAATCACGACGGATGTTCAAGCGGGGGATGAGATACCTTTGGTAATGCAGGGCTTTATGGAGGGCGATACTGTGACAACGTTTAGCCTGGATGAGTTTTGTTGCCCAGCAGTGCTGGCGGAGCGAAACTATGAACGGCTTTATGCTGTTACCATTTACGTTCGCTAAAATTTTTAGGGGAGGCAGTTTTATGGGGAAACGAAACGTTGCAGCCGCCCTAATTGCGGTGATGCTTATGTTGTTATGCGCCTGCGGCAAGGGGACCATGTACCTCCAGGGAACAGGCGCTACAAAAGAAGAATTGGGCGATCAAGCGTCTTGGCAGGAAAGCCTTGGAGAAGGTTGTGAACAATACAGCTACCAAGTTTCAACAGACGACAGCGTGGATGATATGGTGCTTCGCGTCTATGCACTTCAGGACGGACAATGGGACAAGCGGGCCGAGCTGGGCAGGGTGGAGGTTTCCTTTTCCAGCGTGCTGGGTGAAACGGATCAGTTTCAGGAGCAGCTGCAGGATTTTGGGCAATCGTTTTCCAGCATCAACGAGGCGGCGGGACAGTTTGCGCAGGTGCGGGAAGACATTACTCAGACGGTATCCGAGGCACAGGAGAGGGTAGAGGATTTGAAGGAGACTTCTTCACAGGTACAGGCCTCTTACAGTGCCATGGAGAGTACTTTTGAGCAGCTGCAGACAGCGGTGAAAGAGATACAGCGCTGTATGGGCAAGATAGGTTCCATTGCCGACGAGACGAATATCCTTGCAATCAACGCATCCATAGAAGCCGCGCGGGCAGGGGAGCAGGGAAAAGGCTTTGCCGTGGTGGCGGAGAAGGTCAGGGAGCTGGCAAGGGAGATTAAGGAGCTTACGGACGAGGTGGATACAGGCGTGCAGAATGTGGAAGCCGGAGCCATACAGCTCAATAAAAGCATACAGGTGTCCCAACAGACTTTGGGGCAGGGTGTGGACATAGTAAACAGCACATCCGAATCTTTTCAGCAGATTACGGAGGCGGCAGAGGGCGCGGCTTCCGTGCAGGCGGAGATTTCCAATGTAATCGAGGATTCCCAGAGGGCGCTGCAGGTAATCTGCCAGTTTTTTGACGGGATGAAAGTTCGGTATCAGGAAGTGGTAAAGCATATTGAAAGGACGAATAACCTGGGGACCACCAAAAGCGCCATGTTTGAGGATGTGGACAATATGCTGTCCCAGATTGAGCCGATTATCCGGGATACAGAGCTTGGCAATTCTTAGGCGGGAAAGCGGGGCTGGCTGCAGCCCCGCTTTACGGATTCCCACCGTTTCCGGCCATGGAGATATGATTTTCGTTCTGCCCGGTTTATGCGCTTCTTATTTTTTCTTTCGTTTTCGCAGCTTTCGTACCAGGACAATCAACAAAAGCAGAATACCGATTCCGGCACATGTCATGAGGACAATTCCGCTTTGATGGTCCTGAGGCACTGTAATCCGAAAAATTCCGGGTTGTTCCATTTCAAATTCAAGATAGTTTCCGATTACTTTTGCGGGAACCTGCATATATGTTTCGCCGTTCCACAATTCTATCACGGCTTTGTCTGCAGAAGTATCGGAATCCGTGTAAAGCGCGCGTACCTGCACGGGTTTTTCATACTGTCCGATTATGTTTCCGTCAGTGTCCACAGCCGCAACGGAAAGGCGGGTGCCCTCAGAAAACGTTTCCGTCACCAGTCGGTTTTCCGGCAGGAACTCGCCCTGTACCAGAAGCATGGGCCGGCCTTCCGGTGAGGTTTCGCTGGATGCCAGGGAGGAAATCCACCTTTCGTACCGGGCTTCCAGGACTTGGTTCCCGGTGATGTAATCATAGTCAAAATCAGGCCAGGTGCCGTAACAGCCCTCCTTTTCCGGTATATCCGGAAACAGGGATTTGTCCAGGGATTCCCCGTAACGGCATTGGAAGGCGGCAAGCCGTGTCCCGTCTGCCTGGAAACAAACGGTAAATTCCCGGAAGGCATCTGGAACCTCTTCCCTGCTGCAGAATGTCTCGTAGTCCAGGGGGGCTGCACCGTCTTCATACCCGATGGAGTCTACGCCGGGTATATTTCCCTGCACATAATAATTGCCGTAGAGCATACCATCCTCTTTCAGCTGCCCGGCAATGGAACCGACATAGTTGCCGGAGTGTTCCGTTTCCGGATAGGCATAGCTGTAAAAGACGTCGCTGCCGCTGCCCACGATGCCGCCCACGTAGTCTTTTCCGGACAATGGACCCATAAAGAAACAGCTTCTGACACAGTAACCGGAATAGCCCGCAATGCCGCCTGCGTAGCTTCCGCCGGTGGTGGAAACAGAGCCGTAAGATTCGCAGGAGATGACGGCTCCGTTATCGGCTTTTCCCACAATGCCGCCCACATAATCCTTTTTGCAGGTGATATTGCCCTGGTTGCGGCTCTCACGGACTACTGCCTTCACGGTTTGCTCCAGATTGAAGCTTTCCGCGCCTGTGAGGGTTATGTCATCCTCAGGGTCAAAATCGTATTCGGTGGCAATCTGGCCCACGATGCCGCCCACATTGGTGTCGGCGTCGACACCTCCGCTGTTGACGCACAGGGTGATTTTTCCCTGCTGGAAAGAGGTGGTATCGTAAAATGAGTTTTCTGCGTCGGGCAGGCTGCTTCCGGCTGCTTCATCTGAGGCATCTTCAATGGAAATACCTTCGTAACGGAAAAGTTCGTCCCGCAGCTCGTTCATTGAGTTTCGCAGTGCCTTTGCCTGATTCAGGAGAGCATCTATGTTGGAGGAGGTATTGTCGCCGCTCTGTCCCAGCACGTCTGTCAGTTCCTGAAGCCTGCTGTCTGCAGTGTGCAGCTCGCTGTCCAGGGTATTCAGATTATCGTTGATGCCGCCGCTTCTGTCGTTGGCGGCACCGGTGATATTGGCAATGTGGCTGCCTGCGCTGTCGCCGAACCTCCGCAGCGCGGCAATGTAGCTTTCGATATCAATGTCAGGTGCCGTCCAGGAAGTATTTCCGTCTGAGCTTTCATTCTGCTCATTAGGCGGTTCCGCCTGCCCGCCTCCCGGGGGATTTTCATCCGTATCAGAGTCGGCTTTGTCCCTGTCGCTGGCTGCCAGATCTTCCATTTCCTGGTTCAGCCGGCTTAAGTCACTGCTGATGCCGGTCAGCTCCTGGTTAAAGAGATACCACAGGTCATTGCCGGTTCCCAGCAGGTTTCCGGCAGCGGAAGAAGCGTTTGTAAGGTGCGTGCTGATTTCGCCCGCAAGGCCGGACGCTTCCTGGCTGTAATGCCGCAAATCGTCGTTTGACGCTTCCAGGAGGTCAAAAAAGAGTTCGGCTTCCCTGTCGATTTCGCTCAGTTTATCATTCAGGTACTGGATTTCCAGGAAAGGTTCCATCTGGCCGGCTATGCCGCCCACATCCTTCCTGCCCAGTATATGGCCTGTATTGGTACAGCTCTGTATATAGCCCTGGTGCAGCCGTCCGGCAATGCCGCCTGTGTTGTAGCCTACATGTTGATAGCCAACCGTGCCGGAATTGGTGCAGTAGTATATTTTGCCTTCAGAGTAGCCTGTAATGCCCCCGGTATCCGTATGAGCGGCCATATTCTCCGTACTGTTGAAATCCTGCAGGTTTTCAAGGGTGATATCCTCCAGGCTGTAGGACACATTCGTGCTGTGGGTGTTGACAGCGCCTGTATTGGTACAATTATTCAGGGTTCCTTTGTTGATGCCGCAGATGCCGCCTGTGTAATGTTCCCCGGTTACGGCCGCGGAGGAGCTGCTGCCGCGGATTTCTCCGGAAGCTTCATTGATACCGCAGATACCCCCGGTTTCTTCGGAGCCTTTCACCCTTCCGTTTACGCTGCAGTTCAGGATACGTCCGTAATTGGCGCCGGCCAGGATTCCGCAGCGGCTGCCGTCTCCATCGGGAAGGACATCGCCGGAAACGGTGAGGTTTTGCACGGTGCCGCTGCTCTGGATATAGCGGAAAAGGCCCAGTGCAGAGCCGGAGGCGGTGATCTGCAGGCCGGAAATCGTATGTCCGTTGCCTTCAAATATGCCGGCAAAGCAGGGGATGATTATATTGTTGTCTTCGGAAAGGGCAATATCATTCTCGAGGCGGATATATTTATCCCGGGACCAGGAATCCAGCCGGCAGTCCTGTGCCAGCTGCAGAAGCTGCGCCTCGGTGGAGAGGGACACCAGGGTATACCCGTTTTCCGATTCGGGCAGATCCCGGGCATTTTCGCCGGACATATATTGGCTGTAGGGATATTCCGCCGCCCGGGCGGGGAGGGCGTCCGCAATGGCCAGGGCCGCGGATAAGGCAAAGGACAGGTAAAAATATGCTTTCTTATTTCCCATCTTCATTGACGTGTACCTCCTTGTGTGCTGTTTTTTTGGTAGCCCGTTTCTTCTTCCTGTGCGGATGCCTGGGTTTGACCGCGGAGGCTTCCGAAGGGGCGGGGCGAAAATCATCCGGGGGCAGGGGAGCCGCTTCGGGCTGCAGAGGCAGGGTATAATACGGTGTCAGGTCCTCCACGGTATCCTTTGCCCGGACGACTGCGCCCATCTCGCCGTCAATGACGCCTGTAAATTCACCGTCAACGACACCGTTTACATATCCCTTGATGTGCCCGGACATACGGATTCTGCCCCCGGCGGGCAGCGGCTTATTGAAGTCGCGTTTCAAGGTAAAGGCGGTCTTTTGTATGATAATGTCGCCGATTAGGAGCGTCTGCGGCAAGGCCAGCAGAACCAGCGCGATGGAAGTCAGGGTGCCTCTTCCCAGGGCAAGGCCGATGGCGGCGACAACGGCATTGGTGGATACGTTGCTGATAATAAAGCCGGCAGCTACCAGCATGGAGCCGCTGGTGACGATGGTGGGAAAAGCCTGGTTGAGTGTCTCTACGATGGCTTTTTTAATGGGCATGTAAGCTTTCAGCTCCATATACCGGCTTGTGATTACAATTGCGTAGTCTATTGTGGCGCCCATCTGGATTGCCGAAACCACAAGGTAGCCCAGGAAATATACTACTTCGCCGGTGAGGTAAGGCAGAGAGAAATTCATCCAGATACTTCCCTGGATTGTCACCACAAGCAGCACAGGCAGCCCTGCGGACTGGAAAGTGAACAGCAGGATAACCATGACAAACAGGGCGGTCAGCACCGTGATAATGGTATTGTCCGTGCTGAAGGAATCGCTTAAATCTCTGTTGCTGGTGGAATTGCCTGCCAGGCAGATGCTGTCGTAATCGTAATGCCTGGCAACCGTGCTGCGGATTCGTTCCAGGGCTTCATAGGTTTCATCCCCTTCCACAGGCACGGAGAGTTCCAGCACAAAGCGGCTGTAGTCTTCGCCCAGAAGCTGGTTTTTGGCGATACTGATTTGGGAGTAGGCGTCCGCCAGGGTCTGTTCCAATTCGTCATCCAGCGTGATGTTTCCGTTTTCCTTCTGCTCGTAGATGAAGAGAAACATGTCAATCAGGGGAACCCTGTAATCGCCGAGTCCGCTCAGGACAGCGCCGTAATTGCTGTCGGATACCGCATATGCGGAATAGAGAAGATTCGCAACTTCGATATCCAGATCTACCAGTTCGGCGAATTCTCTGGGAGAGAGCTGCCGGGTCAGGGTATATCCGTCCATGGCCTCGATATTTGCCAGGCCCATGCAGGAGTTTACTTCCGGCAATGCCGCAAGATCCCGCAGGACCAAGGCTTCTTTCTCGTAATCACCGTTGGGAACCATGACGGCCAGCTGATTGATTGTGCCGAATGTCCGGTTGACCATGCTCGCTGAAAATCTGTTTTCGCTCATGGACTTGGATTCCAGCGAGTTTACGTCATAGACATAGTCCGCTTTGCCCGAAAGGAGCATGCTCATGATAACCGCAGCGACCAAAAGGGGCGGAATCACGAATCTGGTGTGTACACAGAATTTTCCTACGGCAGTTATTTTGGGCACAAAACTTTTGTGATGGGTCCTGTCGATGGCATTGGCAAATGTAAGCAGCAGGCCCGGCATCAGGAAAAACACCGAGACCAGGCTCAGCAGGATTGCCTTTGCCAGCACGATTCCCATATCATAGCCAATTCGAAACTGCATGAACATCATGGCTACCATGCCGGACACCGTGGTCAGAGAACTGGAGGAAATCTCAGGTATGGCCTTGCTTAAAGCCTGAATCACGGCGTCGCGGGCGTCCTTATCTTCATGCTCTTCCATAAAGCGGTGGCAGAGGATAATGGCATAATCCACAGCCAGCGCCAGCTGCAGCACCACGGCGATGGAGTCGGTGACAAAGCTGATGGTGCCGAACCAGTAGTTGGTTCCCTTATTTAAGACGGCAGCGACGATGAAGGTCATTAAGAAGACGGGAATTTCCGCATAAGTGGTGGAAGTGAACAACAGTACCGCTACAATGACCACACCGGCCAACAAAAGTATGATGATCATGTCGTTGGCCAGGTCCGCGGCGTCTCGCTCCTCCTGCCCGATATCCGAAGTGTAGTAGACGTCATACCCGGAGAGGCTGTCCAGCACGCCGTTTAAGTAATCCAGAGAGGCTGCATCCCCCGATTCCCCTTCAAAGGTAATCTTGAAGAGTGCCTCCATGTCGTGGTAATACTCATCCGTATTATCAAAATCCAGCATGCTTACGCCCGGCATTTCCTCAATATCCTCCGCGATCCTTTCGGCTTCCCGGAAAGTCACATTGCATACCATGACCCGGGCAGTACCGTATGTAAGGAACTGCGTATCCATCAGGTCAAGCCCCTGCCTTGTTTCCGTGGACTCCGGCAGATAGGAGGTTAAGTCGTTGTTTACCTTTACCTTATTCATCGAGGCTATGCTGTACAAAACCAACAGGATGAATATCAGGTAGAACCCCTTCCGTTTGTCTACAATCAGGGTAGACAGTTTTACCATAAAAGAGGCGTCTTTCTTTTCCTTTTCCATAGAAATTCCCTGCCTTTCTGTGTTGTCTGCAGCTACTGGGACGCCGGTTTGAAAAATATAAAACCAATGTCATTTACTGGACAACTGTTGATTTTCTTCTGAAAAGTAATTATAATAAAAACAGGGTAAAATACAAGACACACTTTTCCGGCGTGTGTGTATTTATGAACAAATTAACTGTATTGTGTGCATAATTTATAAAATGTTTAGAGTTATCGCGTCATGTGCCCGGGAAAAATTATGGCATTTACAGAGAAAGGTTTTTAAAACAGGAATAGAGGAATGGCAGAGAAAACAGACCGCAGAATCCGCAGGACAAAGGCGCTTTTGTCCCGGGGATTGATACAATTGATGGAAAAGAAGGATATCAGGGACATCTCCGTGAAGGAATTGGCAGAACTGGCTGATATCAACAGGGGGACTTTCTATCTGCACTATAATGACATCTATGATTTGCTGGCGCAGGTAGAAGATGAGATGTTTGTGGAATTTAATGAGATCCTGGATCGTACAATGAAGGAGGGGAGCGCGGGACATTCCCCCAGGGATGTGCTTCGGGAGGTATTTTGCTTTCTGGAGCGGAACTGGGACCTGGCGCGTGTCATGACGGGGCCTCACGGAGATTTTTCCTTTGTAAACCGTCTGAAAAGTGTGGTGGAGAAGCGGATTTACATTGCGCTGGCGCCGAAGTACAGAGACTGCGACTACCGTTATGTGGAGGCTTTTGCCATATCAGGCTGTGTGGGGGTCATTGAAGCCTGGCTGAACCAGCCTGAGCCGGCGGTGCCGGAGGAGATGGCGGCGATCTGCGGAAAACTGCTGCAGGAGGGAGTGGGACTGGCGTGATTTCGCGGGAGCCGTCCCTTGTGCCCGAAGATGCCTGCATACGCGCGGGCCCCGTAAAACGGGGGATTTGGTAATGTAGTTATTGGCCGCAAAGCCTTCCGTGTCCGGCAGTGCAGGACCGACTGGCAGAAGGGTTGCAGTGGGAAAAGGAAAATTTATCAATTTCCCGGTTCATATTGAGTAGTTTGAAAATATATGCTAAGATGGGGAAAGGTTTTATGAAAACGGATACATTAAGGAGAAATGTGGTAATGAGCGAAGAAATTTTGCAAAAAGGAGTGTGCGGGCAGGAGAAAGATACTGCCTGTGCAAAAGCAGCGGTAGATGGCGGAGAGACTGCCGGCGGAGAAGCGGCTGTCGGGGCGGAAGCGGCTGCAAAGGGTGGAGAGGCTGTCGGGGCGGAAGCGGCTGCAGAGAATGAGCAGACCTCGGAGGAGAAGGAAGCCGTAGTTGCCGGAGTCCACAATTACAGCAGGGAAGATGCTTATGTCTGGCCGCAGGACCCCTGGGTACTCAGGAAGCTGGAATGGTTCCAGGACCAGAAGCTGGGACTGATGATGCACTGGGGACCCTATTCCCAGCTGGGAATCGTGGAATCCTGGGCGCTGAGCGATGCGGACGCTGACTGGTCCAGGGACGGCATTGACTGGGAAGTGACGGGGGAAGCATTCAAGAAGGAGTACTTCGGGCTGAATAAGACCTTTAACCCCCTGCGTTTTGAGCCTGAGAAGTGGGCAGACCTGGCGAAGGAAGCCGGAATGAGGTACCTGCTTTTCACCACGAAGCATCACGATGGGTTCTGTATGTGGGATACACAGTATTCCGACTATAAGATTACGGCGTCTGACTGTCCGTTCCACACGCACAAATATGCGGATATCTGTGCCCATCTCTTCGAATCCTTCCGGAAGAGGGGGATCGGCATTGCGGCGTATTTTTCCAAGGCGGACTGGCATGTGGACAGTTACTGGAAGGAAGACACGGAGAAGGGGAAATTCAAGAGCAGGGGGCCTTCTTACCGTCCGGCCGACAATCCGGAGGAGTGGGAGCGGTTTGTGACATTTACCCATAATCAGATTAAGGAGCTTGCCACGGGGTACGGAAAGCTGGATGCCATGTGGTTTGACGCCGGTTGGGTGTGCGAACAGGCGGGACAGGATATCCGCCTGGGAGAGGTGATAGAGCAGGTGCGGAAGGTTCAGCCGGGAATGCTGTGTGCGGACCGCACAATAGGAGGTCCTTATGAGAACTATGTGACGCCGGAGCAATGCGTGCCGGAGAAGCCGCTTTCCATTCCATGGGAAAGCTGCATCACGCTGGGAACATCCTTTTCGTTTAAATATGAAGATACATATAAGTCGCCCAGGGAAGTAATCAATCTTTTGGTTGATATTGTGGTAAAGGGAGGTAATCTTGCCATTAATGTGGGTCCCCAGCCTGACGGGCGCCTTCCGGAGGGGGCAATCAGGACATTGAAGGGAATGGGAGCCTGGCTTGGCGTGTACGGCGAAGCAATTTACGGCACTCGTGTATGCGCGCCTTACAAAAAAGAGAATATCGGCTTTACCAGGAAGGGTGATACGGTATATGCCATTGAGTGCTTCGCAAAGGAAACGGATCCGGTGAAGGACACCGTGCTGATTCCATATGAGGGGGATATTCATGAGATTACTGCCATGGGCAGAGAAAAAGTCATATCTTTCTCAAAGGAAAACGGCGGATATCGTGTGGTATTGGAAGGACATTCCGCGGAGGGGCATTCCGGCGAAGGAGCGCCTATTGCCAGGGTTTTCTGCCTAAAATAAGCCGATGGGCAGGGGACGAAAGCCCGGCGGCGGATAATTCTTAATTTTTTTGTAATATTTTACAGAATTATGGACAAAGCCGGGCAAATAGGGATACAATGGCAAGAGAACATTCCATAAAAGAAAAAGAGAGGAAGAGCCTATGAAAAAGAAAGTACTTGTAATGATAATCGCGGCAATGGCCGTTTTATCCGGATGCGGAAAGGAAGGGGAAGAACCGTCAAGCCCCATCGTGGATATAACGCCGGTGGATTTGGCGACGGAAGTACCTTTGGAGACGGAAGAGTCGGAACAGGAATCGGAGACAGAGCCGGAACAGGAACCGGAGGAGAATCGCGAAGGCATGTACCGCAGCGAGCTTACCAATGAATGGATTGACGAGGAGCTGCGGAACCAGAGACCCGTTGCGGTTATGGTGGACAACGAAAGTGTGGCGCTTCCCCATTACGGCCTGACGGAAGCGGACATTGTGTATGAGATGATGAACAGTACGCAGAATGCCAGGATTACACGTTTTATGGCGATTGTAAAGGATTGGGGCAAGATCGAAAGATTCGGAAGCATACGAAGCACCAGGTCTACAAATGTTTATCTTGTGGGAGAATGGAATGCCGTACTTTGCCATGACGGAGGCCCGTATTTTGCCATGGATTTGGTAAAATCAGAGCCTTACTGTGAAAATCTGAGCGGATACGACTATTTCACCGAAATAGACAACGGCAAGCGGAAGGAATTCAGGGAGTATATTGTAGCCGGAGATTTGGAAGACGGATTTAAGAAAAAGAAGTACAGCACCGAATATAATGAGTATTATGAGGGACCTCATTACACATTTTCGGATAAGGATGTTGATTTGGCCGAACAGGGAAATGCGTTTGCATGTAATGAAATCCAGCTGATTCCGTTTAAGCATAACCAGTCTACACTGAAGTACAATGAAGAGACGGGTACATATGATTATTACGAGTACGGGCAGGCTCATCTTGACCCGCAGCATGATAATGCGCCGCTTACCTTTAAGAATCTGCTGATACAGAGCTGTGATTTTAATGAGCTTGGGGAAGGATACCTGGTTTATAATATCCTTGACGGCGGCGGTAACGACGGATATTATATTGTAAACGGCAAAGCAATTGAGGTAACATGGTACAATAAGTCGGCTACATCGCCTACCGTTTATTACAGCAAGACGACGGGGGAGGAGATCCAGCTTGACACGGGTAAGACCTATATTGCAATTGTACCCTCTGACACATGGGATGAGATTGTGATTAAGTAAAGTTTAGATAAGGATTCAGACGAAAAGATGGACATGAAAGCGTGTTCATCTTTTTGTCTGACAGGGATACACATGGTGGATGAATGCACAGTCCCAAAGCCGTTTGCGGGTGCTTGGAGGGATGTGCGTGGAATGGCGTAAAAGCGGGATGTTCAGGAAGACGGAGGCCGCTGTTTCTGCGGAGAGGGACAGAGAAGACAAAGGATGGGGGCAGGGATGGGGAAAAGAAGGCGTTTACGGAAAAGCAGGGCTGTGTATGTGGGGATTATGATCCTTGTGGCTGTATTGAATATTGCCGCATGGAACAGCAGGGGCTTTTCGGACTGGTATATTGCGCATATTTTTCCTGTCTGGGTAAATGTCTATGGCCGCATAACAGGGCTATTGCCATTTTCGGCAGGCGAATGGATGCTTGGGGCAGGTATCGTGCTGGCGGTGCTGGCAGGGCTTCTGGGAGTGCTGTGGACGGTTGTGGGAGTGCAGGCAGGTGTGAGGCGGATTTACTGCTGTGCCAGGCGGCATGTGCGCGGGATTCCGGAAGCAGTGTACGCTGGCAGGCTGGCCGGCAAAGCATTGGGGGAGCCGGCCGATACAGGGGAAGGTGTGGGATTGAGCGGTAAAGCGGTAAGGGAGTCGTCCGATGCCGGGGAAGGTGTGGGGCTGGGCAGTAGTTCAGCGCTGCAGACGGGCAGGACGTCGTGCAGGGCTTTCGGAAGCTTCAGGCGATTCAGCAGAAGTTTCGGGTGCTTTTTTGCATGGACAATACTGTTTGTCAGCCTGATTATGACGCTGAACTGTTTTATTTTATACCATGCATCGACTTTTTCAGAGCATTATTTCGGAGAAGATACCGGCGAATACACATTGGTGGAATTGATTGAGGTATATAATATGGTGGCGGGGCAGTGCAACAGCCTTGCCGGGGAGATAGAGCGCGGCGAGGACGGGATGGCAAAATATTCCGGCAGCGTGGGAAAGGACGGAACGCCGCTGGATATGGAAGATAAGGCAAGGGAACTGATGCGGCAGCTGGGGGAGACATATCCGCAGCTGGACGGTTATTATCCACGTCCAAAGGCAATGTTTTTTTCGGATTTTATGTGCCAGCAGTATATGCAGGGGTATTATTTCCCGTTTTCCATGGAGGCGAATTACAATGACGTTATGCATATTCTGAACTTCCCTGCGACAATGTGCCATGAACTGGCTCATCTCCGGGGCTATATTTATGAGGATGAGGCCAATTTTATCGGGTATCTGGCATGTGTGGAGTCGGAAGACGACTTTTTTCGGTATGCTGGTTATCTGAGCGTGCTGGTTTACCTGAATAATGACCTGTATAAGGCCTGGAAGGAGGAACGCGCCGCTTATGAGGAGGCGGCAGCCGTGGTCCAGCCGGTAGCTGTGGACGCGCAGGTGTGGGAAGATAATATATTTGTCACGGCAGAGGAATGGGAGCGCATCAACGGGAAAGCTTTGATAAATACAGAAATTGTGAACAAGGCAGCGGATGCGTTCATCGATGCGAACCTGAAAGTGAACGGCATAGCCGACGGAAAGATCAGCTACAGCAGGGTGGTCAGGCTGCTGCTGCAGTATTACAGACGGAAGCGGTAACGTTTCTTTTCAGTTCATATCACTTTGTAAAAAGCTCCCGTTAAGAGATGGCCGAATCGGAATCTTGCCGTTCAGGCGATAAATCAGCTGTGGAGAATGCTGAAAGTGCTACAAAAGATGCTGAAAAAATGCTGTGGAAAAAATTAAAAAAATTTCCATCAGACACTTGACAGATTGGAGATGTTGGTGTAAAATCTTTATTGTTGTGACAGAGAAATGAACGAAGTGATGTTACAGAAATGCAGGTGTGGTTCAATGGTAGAACATCAGCCTTCCAAGCTGAATACGTGGGTTCGATTCCCATCACCTGCTTTGTATCTGAAGATACATAATACGCGATAGTGGCTCAGTTGGTAGAGCGCCACCTTGCCAAGGTGGAAATCGCGGGTTCGAGTCCCGTCTATCGCTTTTTTGTTATAGTTACATATTTTATTGAGGAGGATAATCAAACTTGGGTTTGGTTATTTTTTATATATACAGATTTTTTCTGAGGAGATAATGGGACATGATAAATATAATATCTAAAGACAGGGTGGAAGACATAAAAGATAAATATGGAAACATGGTATATATCGAATTTCCCTGGCAGTTGTTCTATAATGCCTCAAAGGTGCTGAACCAACTAGGGGAATATGAGGAGATAGAGCGGGTGATTCGCGAGGTAGAGGGATGCGAACCGCTGCCGGGAAAGCAGTTCAGAAGCAAATTCAACGGTGAGACATTGGGGATAAGCGAACTGTCAACAGGAAGCAAAGTGGTCATATGTATTTATTATCTGATTAAGATAGACATGGTGCAGAACAGGATAATAGACATAACTGATTGCGGGAGCAACGCTATAAAATATATATTGACACATTATAACGAAAGCGAGTTGAACCTGTTTTTAGGGCATGAGGATTTGCGGGATGATTTTGCGTGTGAGTTCATGCTGAATGGCAATATGGCGCACCATTTATTCGAGATAAGTGAGGGGATACATGAGTAAGAGGATACAGTTTACACTGGGGACATACCGCATAGACATTCAGTTGAATACGCGCATAACGACCATTTGGGGCTACACGGCCACTGGCAAGACCTTGATATATAATTTGATCAGGGATTATAAAATGATAACAGGAGCAAAGGGTTTTGTGCTCCTGAAGGCGGACAATGAGGATGATGTGGAACCGGTAAGCGTAATCGGCAAATTAAAGAATGCGAATGACAGCGTAGTAGTGATAGATAATGCGGATCATATATTGAGAAGCGAAGAAGTATATGAGTTCATCCTGGAGGATTATTCCAGAGGAAACTATTATATACTGCTCGGACGCGATACAAGACTTGTGCATAAAGTAAGCGACATAGCCAGGCCCAGCATTAAGGGCAATGACATATCCATAAAGTATTTGTTTGGAGGTTGATTCATGAGGCGAGTTATCGTTGAGGATTCAACTGACGGATTAAGATTATGTAAGATTATAGCAAAAATATACTCTCCTGACGGAGAGGCTATCAGTGTCGAATCTTTTCATGGGATGGTTAACCTGAAACGTAAAATAGAAGAGTTATGCGCGGAATTGAAACCAACGGATGATGCAATCATAGTTTATGATGGCATCAAAGAGAATCCGCTGGTATTGAGACATGCTGAAGAAGCTTTTGGCTATTTGGAGGCATCCGGAAAAGAAGATAGATTCAGGATGCTGGATACCATTTCTTTTGAGCTGGAAGTGCTTATGACAGACGGGATAGAGTATTTTGCCGACTTGTCTGAGTATGGAAAATATGTCTCTGAGATAAGGGAACTATATAAGAAATATAATGACTTGAGCGCATTGGCATTGTATACAAAAGGACTGGACATTTATAGCGGCATGTATGACAAAATAAGAAAGAATATGAGGAAAAAAGGCTCTTATAAGAAAATGGGCGAAACTGAATTCGAGTCTTGTGTAACCATAGAGTCCTTGTCCAAGGAACTTCTAAACAGGATTTTTGCATCTGCAGGCATAGATAGACCAATGACAGAATGCTGGGTAGAACCATGTTGCGTCAGAAAAAGAAAAAGATGCGAATCAGGGGCAATAGACACCTATAAAATTGAGGAAATGCAGAGGAAAAATAATGACCGATATGTAAAGGCGAATATGTTGATATGCAATACATCATATAGGAAACTGGCTGAATTGTTGGCAACTGGCAGAGAGATAATAGAATACAACATAGCTGATTTCCGCAAGGATGAATTACCGCAAGAGATATAAATCCTGTATTTATACAGAAGCCCCGGTGCAGCGAAGGCCGGGGCTTTTCTGTCGGTGGTTTTGGGGCGGGAGCCGTGCTATACGGTCACCCGGTCCAGGCGGGCTCCCAGGCGGCTCAGGATTTCGTTGGTGATGGTGCCGCACTGCTCGGCTATCTGGCCTACCGTGATCTCCTCCCCCCGGTCGGCGCCGATGATTACAGCCGTGTCTCCTGGCTGGATCCGGGGAATCCCGGTGACGTCCACGATGGTCTGGTCCATACAGATTCTGCCGATGATGGGGGCCCTGTGGCCGCCGATCAGGACGCTGCCCTTGCCGTGGGAAAGCTCTCTGGGCAGGCCGTCCGCGTAGCCGATGGAGACGGCGGCGATCCGCATGTCCTCTTCGGCAGTAAAGGCGATGCCATAGCCTGCGCCCTCACCGGCATAGAGGGGCCTCACGGAGACCACCTTTGCCTTCAGGGACAGGACAGGCTTCAGGATGCCTTTCCATGGGCCTGTGTCTGCCTCAGTGCTCATGACCCCGTAGAGGGCGATGCCCGGGCGGACATAGTCTGCCGCCAGCTTCAGCTCTGCCGAGGCGATCCGCCGCTCCGCAAAGCGCCTGGACGGCTCCTCCCGCAGGCCGCTGCGGCCCTGGAGGAGGGTCAGGAGGCCATAGCTGGCCAGCAGATGCAGGCTGGGGCAGGGACAGCCCGCCTCCTTCAGATAGTCCACCACCTGATAGAAGGCCCTGACCTGGGCCTCGGTGAAGGCCCTGTGCTCCGGCAGGGGCGAATCGGAGGCGCACAGGTGGGTGAAGAGCCCGTCGATGACGATGTGGGGCAGGTCATATACGGCCCGGATATCATCGATTTCCTCACAGCGTATGCCCAGGCGGTGCATGCCGGTATCGATGCCGATATGGACATGGATGTCCGCTTCCGCCTGGCTCAGCAGACAGGCGTACGGGTAGTCTATGACAGTCTGAATCAGCTGATATTGGGCCAGCAGGGGGAAGTCCTCGGGGGGCGTATAGCCCAGTATGAGGATTTCCCCCCGGATGTCCGCCTCCCGCAGCTCTATGGCCTCGCCGATGCCGGCCACGCAGAACGCGTCCACGCCCAGAGCGTTCAGCTCCCTGGAGATCAGGACGGCCCCATGGCCATACCCCTGGGCCTTGACGGCGGGCATCAGGGCGCAGCCCTCCGGCAGCAGGGACCGCAGCTGT
>OFFP01001388.1_pt1 | contig 16560 bp, 10 predicted proteins | sample 1521431 | NCBI WGS metagenome assembly OFFP01 (sample SAMEA3504104, study PRJEB24116) | mouse gut metagenome | biome: mouse gut; feature: mouse-associated habitat; material: faeces | place: Denmark | collected 2011
AGACCCCCGCCACCAGGATGTCTGCGACCGGCTCCTGCTGAGCAGGCATGTGCGCTACTACGGGGACGACGTGGCCGTGGTGGTGGCGGAGGACGACGTGGCCGCCGCCCGGGCGGCGGCTCTGGTGCGGGTCAGCTATGAGGAGCTGCCTTTTGTGCTGGACGTGCAGGAGGCGATGAAGCCGGACGCGCCGCAGATCCACGAGAATTTCCCGGGGAACGTCTTGGCCCATACGCAGATTCGTACCGGGGACTACGAAGCCGCCTCCCGGGAGCCGGGACTCCTCAAGGTGGAGGGATGGTATGACACGCCCACCGTCCAGCACTGCCACATCGAAAACCACATCTGCACCGCCCATATGGAGGGGGACCGGGTCACTGTCACCTCCTCCACGCAGATCCCCCATATCGTGCGGCGCATCTGCGGGCAGGCGCTGGGGGTGCCCTGGGGGAAGATCCGGGTGCTCAAGCCCTATATCGGCGGGGGGTTCGGCAACAAGCAGGACGCGCTGTATGAGCCGCTGTGCGCTTGGCTGACCACGCAGCTGGGGGGGCGTCTGGTGAAGATCGACTGCCGCCGGGAGGAGACGTTCGTCAACAACCGGGTCCGCCACGCCATCCGGACCCATATTATCTCCTGGGTGCGGCCCGACGGCTCCTTCGCCGCCCGGAAGATTGAGTGCTTCTCCAACCAGGGGGCCTACGCCTCCCACGGCCACGGCATCGCCGCCAAGGGCATGGGGGCCTTCCCCCAGATCTACCCCTGCCCCAACGTGGAGGGGGACGCGTACACCGTGTTCACCAACCGCCCCGCCGCCGGGGCCATGCGGGGCTACGGCATCCCCCAGGCCATGTGGGCCGGGGAGAGCCACATCGACGACGTGGCCCGGGCCCTGGGCCGGGACCCGGTGGAGTACCGCCGCCAGATCGCCATGCCCCGGGGCTACGTGGACGGCTTCAGCAAAAACGAGAACTACTTCGACACCTTCCGCCAGGTCATGGACCGGGGCGAGGCGGCTATCCGCTATCAGGAGAAGCGGAAAGCCTATGAAAACCAGACCGGCCCGGTGCGCCGGGGCGTGGGCATGGCCCTCTTCTGGTACAACACCGCCGTGTGGCCCATCTCCCTGGAGTCCTGCTCCTGCCGGATGGTCCTCAACCAGGACGGGTCCCTCCAGGTCCAGACCGGGGAGACGGAGATCGGCCAGGGCTGCGACACCGCCTTCGCCCAGATGGCGGCGGACGCGGTGGGCGTGCCCTTTGAGGCGGTCCACGTGGTCTCCACCCAGGATACGGACCTCACCCCCTTCGGTACCGGGGCCTACGCCTCCCGTCAGACCTACGTGGGCGGCTTCGCCATCCGTCAGACCGGGGAGCTGCTGCGGGAGAAGATCCTCACCTGCGCCGCGGAGCTGACCCGGCAGATGCGGGAGAACCTGGACCTTGCCGGCGGCAGGATCCTCCGTATCTCCGACGGCCGGGACCTGATGGGCCTGGGGGAGCTGGCCACCCAGGTCCTCTACAGCCTGGACCACTCCCAGCACATCACCGCCGAGAGTACATACCAGATCAAGAACAACGCATACTCCTTCGGCTGCACCTTCGCGGAGGTGGAGGTGGACATCCCCTTATGTCAGGTGAAGCTGCTGGACATTGTCAACGTCCACGACTGCGGAAAGCTCATCAACCCCGCCCTGGCGGAGGCCCAGGTCCACGGCGGCATGTCCATGGGCATCGGCTACGGCCTGAGCGAGCAGCTCCTCTTTGATGAAAAGACCGGCAGGCCCCTGAACAACAACCTGCTGGACTACAAGCTCTCCACCTTCATGGACCACCCCAATCTCCGGGCGGAGTTCGTGGAGAACCCGGAGCCCACCAGTCCCTTCGGCACCAAGGCCCTGGGGGAGCCCCCGGCCTGCTCCCCGGCTCCGGCCATCCGCAACGCCATATTGAACGCCACCGGGGTGGCCCTCAACGACGCGCCCATGACGCCCCACGTGCTGTTTGCCCGGTTCAAGGAGGAGGGGACTTTTGCAGATGAAATTCGCGGCAAGCCCGAAACACCTGCGCCGGGCGGCTGGGGCGGTTCTGGCCGGTCTGGTCCTTCTTGGGATCTGGTACCATGTTCCGCTCCGCCGCACCCTGGAGACGGAGATCTGCGGCAACGACGGCACGTCCGCCGTCCTCCGGATGGAGATCACCCTCCACCGCTCCTTTTTCCGGGAAACGATGGTGCGGGGGACGATGGAGCTGGACGGCGCGTCCTATGTGTCCGCACCCAGGATGGAGGGACAGCCGAGTTCGTTTCTGGAGGGCCTGCGGGACAAGTGGTCCGGCAGCATCTCCTCCGGTTACTTTGTGGAGGCTGAGCGGCTGGCCGGACGCGGGACCGCCATCTACATGAAGGAGGATTCCCTCCGGATTTACGACGTATCCTTTCGCGGTTTTTACGAGTCCATTGCGCATTTGTTCCTGATCCGGTGGAGACCGGACGCGCCCAGTGTGGTGTACACAGTCGAGCCACCCGCTTACTAGGAGGAATTGTTCCATGTATGATATCAAAGCATTATACGAGGCCCAGAGCGTCCAGGACGCGGTCCGCCTGCGTCTGGAGCACCCCCAGGCCCAGATCCTGGCCGGCGGCACCGACGTGCTGGTCCAGGTGCGGGAGGGGCGGCGGGCCGGGGCGGAGCTCATCTCCATCTACGGCCTGGACGAGCTCCGGGGCGTGACCCTGGACGGGGAGGAGAATATCCGCATCGGGTCCCTCACCAGTTTCAGCCACATCACCCGGGACCCCATTATCCAGAAGTACATCAACGTCCTGGGCCAGGCGGTGGGGCCAGGGAAAGGTGAATTCCACCGCTTCCGTTCCCGTGTTCAGCACGGCGGCGGTGATCTCGTCCCCCGCCGTCCGGGAGAAGGCCAGGGCGGGACCCTTGGCCCACAGCCAGTGGAGATCCCCCGCCTGCATGGACTCCCGCTGGCTGCGGAGCTTCCCCAGCAGGGCGAAATGACGCTGGATGTCCTGGTCCTCCCTCCCCCAGGGGTAGGTCCCCCGGTTGAAGGGGTCCTCGTAGCCCTCCATGCCCGCCTCGTCCCCGTAGTAAACCGTGGGCGAACCCGGGAAAGCGTACAGCAGCGCCGAGCCGATCTCCAGCAGCCGCGCCCCCTTCTCCCGCTCCTCCGGGGTCATCCGGTAGTTGGCCCGGGCGGTCCGGTCCGGGGGCGGCTCGTGGCCGCTGGTCCCCAGAAGGGTCAGAATCCGGGGGGTGTCGTGGGTGCCCAGCAGGTTCATGGCGCTGTAGAAGGCGGAGCGGGGGTAGTTCTCCCGGATCGTCTCCATGGCCTCCACGAAGTCCTCCGCGCCACCGCCCTGGAGGTAGGCCAGGGCCGCCACCCGGAAGGGGTAGTTCATCAGCCCGTGGGTTTCCCGCCCCAGGAGGTACCGCCGCCGCTTGTCATAGGCGATCTTGTTGCTGCCGTCCTCCCAGACCTCCCCCAGGAGGAAGCTGTCCGGCTTCTCCTCCATCATGGCCTGCCGGATCAAGGCGATGAACTCGTCCGGAAGCTCGTCGGCCACGTCCAGCCGCCAGGCGTCCGCCCCCAGGCGGAGCCACCGGCGGATGATGGAATTCTCCCCCCGGACGATGTAGTCCACATAGGACGGGTGCGTCTCGTTGACGGCGGGCAGGGTCCGGATGCCCCACCAGGCGTCGTACCGCTCGGGCCAGTGGAGGAAGGTGTACCAGGGGTAATAGGGGCTCTCCCGGCTCTGGGCCGCACCCAGGCCCGGGTATTCCCCGTTGGCGTTGAAATATTTGCTGTTGCTGCCGGTGTGGTTGAACACGCCGTCCAGCATCACCCGCATCCCCAGCTTGCGGGCCCGGCGGCACAGGCTCCGGAAATCCCGCTCCGTCCCCAGCATGGGGTCGATCTTCTCATAGTCCCCGGTGTTATACCGATGGTTGCTGTCGGCCTCGAAGACGGGGCAGAAGTAGAGGGTCGTGACCCCTATGGCCTTCAGATAGTTCAGCTTCTCCTCCACCCCGGTCAGATTGCCGCCGAAGAAGTCCCGGTTGCGGATCTCCCCCTTCTCGTCAGGGAGGTACTCCATTCCCTCCTCCCACTCCTGGTGGACCAGTCGGTCCCCGGTCATGCCGGCGGGATTGGGGACCCTGGTGCGGCGGAAGCGGTCGGGAAAGATCTGATAGGTCACCCCCCGACCGAACCAGTCCGGCGTGGGGAAGGAATCGTCGTAGACCGTCTGCTGCCAAGGCGTGATCTCATTCTCGGCGCAGAAGCCCTTTTTCCCCAGCCACACCGCCTCCCCGTCTTCCCGCCGGAGGCGGAAGCCGTACCAGATGAGCTCCGGCTGCTCCGGCGCGCTGTAGGACCCGGTGAACACCGCCCGGTCCTCCTCCTCCCCGGCGAGCGAGAGGGGCGTCTCCCAGTAGCCCTCCGAAAACTCCTCAAACAGCAGCAGGTCGCAGGCGGAGAAGCCCTCCGCCCGGGGCGGGCGGAGGGTGACGGTAATCTGCGTGCCGCAGGGAACCGCGCCGTAGGGGGTCTTATACCGGCTGTCCCGGGAATCAAAGATGTGTGTCATACAGGTTCGTTCCTTCATCGTTGTATTGGCCGAACAAATCCGCTTTTCCGCGGGGAATCAAAGCTTTCCCAGAGCCTGTTTCATATCGCGGCGCGTACGGAATGGCGGGGGAATTTCCGCCCAGCGGGGCCGGGCGGGCGTTCAGCGCCTGCGAATACAGGTTCTCAGTGGAGCAGCGCGCCCTCCGGCACGGTAAAGGCCCCGACGTCGCCGGGGGCGAAATAGCAGTTGAGGATTTCCACCGCAGTGGAGGCCAGGGCGGAGCCGCTGCGGCCCTGCTCAATGACCACCGCCACGGCGATCTCCGGCTCCTCGAAGGGGGCGAAGCAGACGAACACGCCGTTGGCCACTACGTCGCCTACCTGGGCGCTGCCAGTCTTGGCGCCGGCGGAGACGATGCAGTCCTTGAAATCCCCCGCCAAGGACCCCCTGGTCACCAGGTCCCCCATGCCCTTCTTCACCGCCGCCACGGTCTCCTCCGCGAGATCGAGATCCGACAGGACCTGGGGCCCATGGGTGTAGAGGACCGCGCCGCCGTCATAGCTGGTCACGTCCCGCAGCAGATGGGCGTCCAGCCGCTCCCCGCCCCGCAGGAGGACGGCGATATAGTTGGCCAGCTGGAGGGGCGTATACAGCTGCTGGGCCTGCCCGAATCCCGCCCAGGGGGACTGGTCCTCACCCGGTGCGTTCTCGTGGCGGGAGCCCACCCGCTCGCTGATCTCAATGCCGGTGTACTCCCCCAGCCCGAAGGCGGCGGCGTACTCGTTGAGCTGGTCCATCCCCAGCTGATAACCCATCTCCGCGAAGAAGTAGTTGCAGGAGACGGTAATGGCATCGCTGACGTTGATGCGCCCGTGCCGCCCTCCGCTGCTTTTGTAGAGCCAGCATTTTGCATAGCTGTTGGGGTCCCCCGGATAGGTCCAGTTGCCGGTCGCGTTGATCTTGGTCTTGGTGTCGATGATGCCTGCCTCCAGCGCGGCGGCGGCGGTCATCGGCTTAAAGGTAGAACCGGGCGCGTAAGCCCCGTTCACCGCCCGGTTGGTATAGGGGGCCGCCGGGTCCTGGGAGAGTTCTTCGTAGTCCTCCTGATAAGTCCTCTGGCTGTAGGTGGGATAGGTGGCCAGGGCCAGGATCTCGCTGTCCTTCACGCTGACCACGGCGGCGGCGCCGCCGATGGTCTTCATCCGCTCCCGCTCCTCGTCGGTCTTGGCTCCCGCCTTGGCGGCCTCCACGCCGTTGGCCAGAGCGGCCTCCACCTTCGCCTGGAAGTCGATGTCAATGGTCAGCGCCACCGTGCCGCCCGGCTGCGGATCAATGGTATACAGCTCGCTGGTGATCTTTCCGTTCTGGTCGGTGGTAATGGCCCGGGTGCCCTCCCGGCCCCGGAGCCAGGACTCGAAGGCCAGCTCCACACCGTCCTTCCCCACCTGCTCGTTGAGCTGATAGTAGTGATAACCGCTCAAGTCCTCCCCCGCCTCCTTGGCGGTATTGTAGGGCTCGTTGAGGGCAGCCTGGGCCTCCCTGTCCGGGATGGAGCCGATCCTCCCCAGGATGTGCGCGGCATAGTCGGTGTGATACTGGCGGACAGCCTTGCTGTCCACCACCGCGCCGGAGAACCGGCCGTCATTGAGCAGGGAGATGAGTTCCACCTCCACATCCTCCGCCAGAAGGTAGGGCACCGTAGCGGCGTTGCGCTCCAAGGTGCGCAGGCGCAGCTCATAGAGTACCCCCAGGGTCAGCCTTGCCTCCTGCTCCGTAAAGCTCTCCGGAATGCCGAAGTCCTTCCGCATCAGCTCCATGAGCTGATCTGCGGACAGGGCGGAGGAGGCGGACAGCTCAAATTCCTTCAGCAGCTTTCCGCTCATAAGGGGCAGCTTGGTATCCGCCGTGATCTCCGTAAGAGACCAGTCCCGGTCCCGCAGAAAATTCTGAAACCGGACCCGCTGGGTGCCGGTGGCCTCCGGGAAGGTGTAGGAATAGGGCGCGTTCAGGGACACCGGCAGCCCGTCCTCCCAGGCGATCCCCTGCTCCTGAAGCAGCCGCAGCAGCCGCAGCATGGCCCGGGCCACGCTCTCGGAGTGGACCGTGCCGTTCTCACCGGGGACAATGGCAGGATCGTCCTCCACCAGTTTCGGATCAAAGGTCACGGTATAGATCTGCCGGTTGGAGACCAGCACCTTCCCGTTGCGGTCCGTAATGCTCCCCCGGAAGGTTTTCACCTTCTGGGTAGTGGTCACCTGGGTGGCCGATTCGGACAGATAGTCCGCCCCGTGGACAATCTGCGCGTCATAGAGGACGCACACAAAAAAGGCCAGACAGATGGCGTAGGCAATCAGCAGAAGGTTGGACCTTCGAAAAAAATGTCTCTCGTATTCCAAGGGCAGTTCCTTTCTCCACTGGTTTTATCAGTAATCCGCCGCGCATCGCCGGAAGACCGTCCGGTACAGCGGCAGCACGATGAGCAGGGCCGGCAGGGTCAGCAGGGTTTCCCCCAGGGTAATTTGCGCCATAAGGCCCAGGTACCGTCCGCCGGCCAGAATCTGCACCACCATCCGGAAAGCTCCCGTCGCCAGCAGTCCCAGGGAGGACACGATCAGCGCGCACAAAAATCCTCTGGACAGCAGCCTGCCGGCGACCCCGCCGGAGAGAGCCGCGATGACAGGGAAGATGATGGCAAAAAATCCCCGGAAAGGCGCCGGCAGCAGCAGGTCGCACAGCACGCCAAATATCAGGGCAAACACCGCCCCCCGCCGGGTCCCCTCGAACATGGCCACCGCCGCCGGCAGCATGGGGTACAGGAACGGCGTCAGCCCCAGTATCCGAATATTGCTGAAAAACATGGCCTGGAGGGCGCACAGAAGCATGGTCGCCAGAGCGTACACCACCCATTTGAAGACACGATAGCTTTTAGGCTGCATAATGTATCCTGTTCCTTACATAAAAACGAAATGACGTAATCGGGCCGCCGGCCGGGCCAGCCGCAAATCTGTCCATCCGGCACCTCACGCCTGTAATGCGGGTCACTCCACGATGTCGAAGCTGGTGACCACATAGATCTCCGTCAGGTCCTCCAGCGTCATTTCCGGACGCAGCACCGCGTACCGGGCCAGGCCGTCGTCCCCGGTGCGGACCTCCTCCACGTAGCCGATCACCACCTGGGAGGGGTAATATCCCCCCAGGCCGGAGGTGACGATCAGGTCCCCGGCCACCACGTCCGGCTCCGCGCCCAGATAGGCCAGGGCCATCCGTCCCTCGCTCATCAGGGAGAAGTCCCCCTGTGCCAGAGCGCTGCTCCCGCTGCGGAACACCAGCGCGCCTATGGAGGACTCGCTGTCCAGAATGGTGCGCACCGTGGCCCAGTTGAGTCCCGCCTCGGCCACCACGCCCAGCAGGTACCCCTCCTCCGTCACCACACAGTCCCCCACCTCAATATCGTAGGCGGTGCCCTTGTTGATGGTGAGCAGGCTGTACCAGTTGGACGAATCCTGCACCAGCACCCGCGCGGACTCCAGATGGAGGTCCCGGCGCTGCTCACGCAGCTCCGCCACCTTGCGCAGGTGGGCGTTTTCCTCCCGGTCGAAGGTTGCCTGCCGGACCTCCTCCTCCATCTCGGCGATCTGGAGCTTCAGCTGCCGGTTCTCCTCCTTCAGCGCGTCAAACTCTGTAAAATAGTCCATCCAGCCGCCGAGGGTCTCCGTGACTGCGGCGGACAAGGACCGGAAGGGGGAGGCCACGATCCCCGCCAGATTGGGCAGGGCGGCGGAGGTCGCGGAAAAATAGCTCATTACGCTCAATACCACGGCAATCACCGCTGCCAGGGATAAAATCATAATCAAAAACCGGTTGGATGAACGCTTCAATACACATCCTCCTCAGCGGAAAACAGCTGAATGCCAAAGTCCGCCAGCATCTTTCCCAGCAAATACAGGGGCAGGCCCATCACGTTAAAGTAGTCCCCCTCGATCCGGGAGACAAACAGCGCCGCCTTCCCCTGAGCGCCGTAGGCCCCCGCCTTGTCCATGGGTTCCCCGGAGCGGATATACCCCCAAATCTCGTCCTGCGTCAGCGGACGGAAGGTGACGGCGGTGGTTTCCGCCCGGGTCTCCATCCGCTCCCCCCGGCACAGCGTCACGCCGGTACAGACGTGGTGGGTCCGCCCCGAGAGGACGGAGAGCATGGTAAAGGCTTCCACCTGGTCCTGGGGCTTGCCCAGCCGGAGTCCGTCCAGGAAGACCATGGTGTCGGCGGTGATGATGACCGCCGCCGGGTCCTCCGCCAGGGTCCGGGCGGCCTCCGCCTTCTTCCGGCAGATGGAGGAAACGATGTCCTCCGGGGAGAGGGCAGGGTCATAGTCCTCCTCTGTTTGGGGGACGAGAATGTCAAAATTTTTGATCCCAATCTGCTTCAGGAGCTGTTTTCTTCTGGGGGATTGGGAGGCCAGAATGATTCTCGGCATAGTTTTTCCTTCCGGCGCTGCGCGCCGGCTTCGCTTTCTTTTTTGATCTGCGGCCCAGGGGGCCGCGTCTGCTTTTTCTTTTCGGCAGCCCTCTCTGCACCGCACCGATGGCGATGGCGGCAGACCGATTACAGAAGCGGCGCCGCAGCGAAATTTTTCGTAAGAACCCGTGGGTAGGACCACCAGACCGGCGCACCAACGAAGAATTCACCGGCAGAACATCCCCGGCCCGTCAGAGGGAGCCCAAACACCCCCGTAATGCGGGGGATTCTCAAGGGACGGAACGCCCCTTGAGGGTGCTTTTGCTTCTTTTCGCACAAGCGAAAAGAAGACTCCCGCGTATCAGCGCCCCGTGGAGCCGAATCCGCCCGCCCCCCGGACGGTCTCCGGAAGAGCCTCCACCACCTCTATCTCAGGGTGCAGCACAGGAACGATCACCAGCTGGGCGATCCGGTCCCCTGGCTCTACCACGTAGTCCTCCCTCCGGTAGTTGTGAAGCCCCACGCTCATGGGCCCCCGGTAATCGCTGTCAATTACGCCGATGCCGTTGGTCATGGTAATCCCGTGGCGGATGCCCATGCTGCTGCGGACGGCCATGATGCCCACATACCCCTCCGGGATGGCGGCGGCGATCCCCGTGGAGATGAACGCCTCCCCGCCCGCCGGAACCACCACCGGCTCATCAATGCAGGCGTGAAGATCCAGCCCCGCTGCGCCGTCGGTGGCGTAGTAGGGCAGAGGGATCTCTTTCCCGATCTTATCCGAAATGACCTTGATCTGTAATTTCATCATAACATCCTTTGTAACCGTATTATTCCACGCCTCGATAAAAAAGACCCCGCGTGCAGTTCTCCGGCGGCTCTCCCGCCTCGCCCCGGTAAAGCCGGACGATCCGCGCGCATTCCTCCGGCGATTCCGTAGTGAAGCGCAGATTGGCCCAGCGCAGGCCGCACCGCCGGTATTCCGGCTTGTCCGCCAGATAGAGGATCCTGCCGTTCTCGATCTCGCTGCGGCAGCCAAAAGCCGGGAGTACGGGGAAGTCCTCCCCCCGCCGGTCCGTCAGCGTATGGACGGCGGCACAGGGCGACGCCCGGCCCTGCCGGACTTCGCAGCCCCTTCCGGCGTTGGAGATGAGACAGTTCTCTGTAATCATCAGCGGCAGGCGTCCATAGACCGCCGCCTCGCAGGCCAGGGGTTTTTTCAGATCTCTGATCTGCTCATAGCGCAGCTCGAAGGAGAGCGCGGCGCTTTCCAGCCCCCAGGCCAGGCACTGGGCCAGGGAGCGGCTGTTGAACACGTTCAGTCCCGGCCCGCCCCGCATGGCAAGCCCCGTCCGCTCCCCAAGGACCAGCTGGCCCAGGTTCTGCACCGCCAGGGAGGTACATCCCAGCGCCTTTCCCCGCTCCAGCAGGGAGAGCAGCTCCGGCAGCTCCCGGTCCGTACAGATGCGGGGCAGCAGGGCGCACAGCTCCGTTCCCCGGTCCCGGAGGGCAGCTGCAGAAAATTCCCCGGCCCGCTCCACGGGAAGATACACAATATCGGGAGCCAGCCCCGCCAGCTCCTCCGTCAGCTGCTCCGGAGCATACAGCGTCACCGTCAGTCCGGGGTCCGCGCCCCAGGCGCAGCCATCCTCAGGCATATCCGGCGGGGAGGCCTCCCGCCGCTCCGGCGGCGCGGTCCGCAGAGCCGCCAGGGCCTCCAGGCCATCTCGCCGCAGGGCGTTTACCGCTCTGGCGGGAAGAGAGAGTCCCGGGTCCAGCGAGACCTCCGCCTTCTCAGCCCGGAAAACAGTGCCGCCGGTCTTGCCCAGACGGCTTTTTACCTCCTCCGTCTCCAGGGGACGGCTGCGTGCGGCCTCCGGGACAGGCCCCTCAGCGGCGGCAGTATTTCCCTGGCCGTCGGAGACCTCCAGCCGCGCGGGCTCTCCGGCGCAGAACCGTGCGGACATAGCCACCGGCACCGTGCGCAGGTCTCCCCGGTCATAGGCGGCCTTCGCCTCCCGGAACAGCTCCTCGGGGCTGGCGGCGTCCTCTCCCCGGGAACCGAACATATCCGGACCGGGCCGGCCCCGCCAGTAGCCGTCTGTAAAGCCCTCCCGGGAAAAGGCCAGCTCCAGCTGCCGCCGCTCCTCGGGTATGGGCTTTCTTTTTTCCTTCAAAAGGGCGGCGTAGATCCGCGTGACCACCGCCACATATTCGGGCCGTTTCATCCGGCCCTCCAGCTTTAGAATGGACACGCCCATATCCCGCAGTTCCGCCAGATGGTCCGCCAGGCTGGCGTCCTTCAGGCTCAGGGGATGGCCCGGCTTCCCTCCGTCGAACCGGTAGGGCAGGCGGCAGGGCTGGGCGCAGGCCCCCCGGTTGCCGCTGCGCCGCCCGATGAGGGCGCTCATGGCGCACTGGCCGGACCAGCACATGCACAGTGCCCCGTGCGCGAAGACCTCAGCGGCAATGGGGCTGTTCCGGCAGATGAAGGCCGCGTCCTCGCGGCTCAGCTCCCGGCCCAGCACCACGCAGCGCATCCCCAGACGGGCGGCCTCCTCCGCCCCCGCCAGGGTGTGAACGGTCATCTGGGTGGAGCCGTGGAGGGGCAGGTCCGGGACGGCCTTCCTGGCCAGGGCCGCCAGCCCCCAGTCCTGGACGATGACCCCGTCCACACCGCACCGGCTAGCCAGCCGCAACAGCTCCTCCGCCTGGGGCAGCTCCCGGTCGGAGAGGAGGGTGTTGACCGTAAGGTACACCTTCACTCCCCGGAGATGGCAGTACCGTACCGCCTCCGGCAGCTGCTCCGGTGTGAAATTTTCCGCGCCCCGGCGGGCGTTGAACGGGCCGCAGCCCAGATAGACGGCGTCCGCGCCGTTCTGCACCGCCGCCTCCATGGCTTCCCAGCGGCCGGCGGGAGAGAGCAGCTCCATGGCTTACCGCTTCTGCTGGAGCTTCAGCAGCTCCCGCCTGCACTCGCTCAACTCAGCCTTGGCCTTCCCGGCCTCGTCCAGGTAGCCCTTCAGCTGGCGGCGGAGGTTTTCGGCGGCAGACTGCTGCTTGAGCAGCTCGTCGGCCAGGTTGGTGGCGGCCAGTACCGCCGCATCCATGCGGCTGACACGGCCGGAGGAGAGGATATCCGTCATTTTTTCGTCCACCAGCGCGGCCACCTTCTGCATGTAGGAGGGGCTTTCCTCGCTTATCAGAGTGTAATCTGTGCCATTGATGGTGACGTCGGTTCTGTTTGCCATCTTCCTGCGCTCCCTTCTATCCCCTGCGCGTACAATCTTACAGATTATTAGTATAGCAGATTCTTCCGGAAAAGCAATCGTATTTTTCCGTTTTCACCTCTCCGGCACAGCAAAAAAACAGATGGGGAAATTACCCCCTTGCCCTGTGAGGCGGCAAGGGTATATAATGCTCTTATCAACCACCGGAGGACGCCATACATGAAAGATCAAACAAAGCGGATCACCATTTTTTCCCTGCTGGCCGTACTGCTGCTTACGGCCATGACCATCCCGCCCGCGCCGCCGGAAGCCTCCGGGCCTCTGCGTGCCGTGGTCCTCTACGAAGACGCCGCCAGCCCGGAGGAAACCACCCGGCTCCTGGAGGAGACGGCGGGCGTAACGGTTCTCTGCCGCTACGAGTCCCTCTTCCCCGGAGCCGCTGTGGAGGCGGACGCCCGGGGGCTGGCCGCCCTGGAGGCCCTGCCGGGCGTGGCAGGCGTAGGCCTGGCCCAGAGCTACATATGTACCTCCTCTTCCACGGGAAAGAATTCCCTCTCTCCGGAGGAGGGATTGAAGCTCATGGACGCGGACGGCCTGTGGGAGCAGGGCTATACCGGGGACGGCACGGTGATCGCGGTTCTGGACAGCGGCCTGAACACGGACCACGAGGCCTTTGCCGACACATCCCTGATGGAGTCCCCCGCCCTCAGCAGGGAGGACGTGGCGGAGTTTGCCCGGAAGGGTGGCACCAAGGGCCGCTATGTTTCCCAGCGCATTCCCTTCGCCTATGACTACTACAGCCGGGACGACGGCGTGGCCACCACCAACAACCACGGCACCCACGTCACCGCCCTGGCCGCCGGATATGTGAAGGACCGGGCCGGACATGTCACCTTCCGGGGCGCGGCCCCGGCGGCCCAGATCCTCAGCATGAAGATATTCCCCAACGGCTCCGGCGGAGGTACGGATGACACCATTATTCTCCGGGCGCTGGAGGACTCCTGGAACCTGGGGGCCGACGTGGTGAACCTCTCCGTGGGCACCGGGGCGGGTTTCAGCGCAAGCGACACCATGGACGGCATCTACTGCCGCGCCTTCACCCAGATGGCCCGGTCGGGGGTCCTTATCTGCTGCGCCGCCGGCAACAGCGCCGCCAGCGTCCAGTCTAAGACCTGGGGCCAGCCCCTGCCCTCCGGCGGTTACACGGACTACGGTTCCGTCTGCTCCCCGGGCAGCTTTTACGGCGCGCTGGCCGTCGCGGCAGCCTCCCGGACGGAGGACGGCACGGCGGCCATCGCGGATTACTCCGCCTGGGGACCGGGCTCCGGCCTGCATCTGACCCCGGCGCTGACCGCTTTCGGCGGTCCCGTCACCTCCGCCGGAGCGTCCTCAAATCAGCAGTACCGCAGCGATGAGGGCACCTCCATGGCCTCCCCCTACGCCGCCGGGAGCTTTGCCGTACTTCTCCAGTCCCTGCGGGAACAGGGCGTCACGGACAAGCAGGAGGCCGCCGCCCTGGCCCAGAGCCTGCTGGCAAGCCGGAGCAGGCTGCTCACCGAAAACGGCCTGCCCGTCTCCCCCCGGCGGCAGGGGGCGGGCTTCCTTGACCTGGAGGATGCCGCCTCCGCCGCCCTGACGGTCATGAATCCCCTCATCGAGCTGGGGGAGAGCGGCGAGGGACGGTTTGCCCTTCCCGTCACCCTGCGCAACCTCTCCGGCCAGTCCCTCGATGTCTCCCTGGAGGTCCAGGCCCTTACCGATGATTACACACAGCAGGACGGCGTATGGTACAGCCGGATGACGCCCCGGGACATCACCGCCGGCGTCACTGTCACCGGTCCCCGCTCCGTCACCGTCCCCGCCCGGGGAGAGACTACGGTGACGCTGAACCTGACCGTCAGCGGGGAGCTGCGCCGGGAGCTGGCGGAGGCCTGTCCCAACGGCTTCTACGTGGAGGGCTATGTGACGGCCTCCGGCGGCGGCCAGACGGCCCACGGCGCGTTCCTGGGCTACTGCGGCAGCTGGAACGCCGCGCCGGTCCTGGAGCCGCTGGATTTCCGTGATCTTCAGGACACCGCCTTCCGTCTGGCGGGGGGACAGGAGCTGTCCCCGGAGCGCCGTTCCCTCCCGGAGAGCATGGAGGACTGCCTGGAGGCCCTGGGGGCCAACCTGGGCGTCAATCTGGCTTTTCTGGCGAAGGAACCCTCCGCCCTGCCGGAGGACGGCGTACTTCTGGGCGCCAACAGCCACGCCTACGGCCTCCATGACAGCCGGCGCGGCGCCCTCTCCGTCTGGGACGGCAACACCTCCGCCGGGACGCTGTGCCTGAATCTCTACACCCTGCGCAACGCCGCCGGCGTGGTCATGGTCGTATCCGACCCGGAAACCGGCGAGGTCTACGACGCCAGGGAGGAACTTCTCCTGGAAAAGTCCGGCAAGAGTTCCTTCAGCCCGGAGATCGTCCCCAGCGCCAGCTTCGCCTGGGAGGGGACGGACGCCCGGGAGAAGCCCCTGCCGGACGGAACCCTGGTCCAGGTGGACGTATATGCCTGGCTGGACACCGATGAGGATATCCAGAGCGCCTACCGCAGCAACGTCCGCCGGACGGCGCCGGAGTCCTACCGCTGGCTGCTGGAGGACGCGTATGACGCTTACCGGGCTCTCAGCTTCCCGGTGACGCTGGACGGCGCGCCGCCCGCAGCCGAAGCCTCCCTGAACGGAAGCACCCTGACGGTCACGGTGCGGGACAACCAGTTCGTTTCCTATGCCTCCGTCCTGGACGGCAGCGGAAAGCGCCTGACGGAGAGCGCGTTCTTCCAGGAGGAGCCGGGTACTCCCTGTACGCTTTCCGTAAGCTTTTCCGGCAATGCGCTCCCGGAGACAGTCTATGTCCAGACGGAGGACTACGCCGCCAATACCATCGGCTATGAGGTGGACGTGAAAGCTCTGGCCTCCGGCGAAACCGCCCCGCCCAAGCGGTGCGCCGCCATGCTGCTCAATGACGTTCCTCCCGGCGCGTGGTACCATCAGGCGGTGGATTACATTCTGGAAAAGGGCCTCATGGAGCCGTACAGGGGCCAGTCCTTCCAGCCGGATGCCTCTGCAAGCCGGTGGGAGATTGTCTCCGCTCTCCATCGGGCCAACGGCAGCCCCTCCTCCAAGCTCTCTGTGGAGGATCTGCCCTTCCACGATGTTTCCAGCCGGGCCAAATACGCCAAGGCCCTGTGCTGGGCCTATGAGCAGGGCCTGGTGTCCGGACGGGAGGACGGAGCCTTTTACGGCACCGCCGATGTTACCCGGCAGGAGCTGGCCGTGATGCTCTACCGCGGCCTTAAGGCCTCCGGCACGGGCAGCGGGAGCCTGACCGCCTTCTCCGACGGGAGCGGCGTAGCCTCGTGGGCACGGGACGCGGTATCCTGGGCCGTAGGCGAGGGCCTTCTTCGGGGCAGATCGGATGGACGGCTGAATCCGGACAACAGCGTCACCCGGGCGGAGACCGCGCAGATTTTGATGCGGTTTTTGGAGGAGTAAAGGGGGCGGTATGCTATGAAAACGGAGCCGTTGAGCGTCCCCTCTGCCATCTTTTGGGCGGCGGCTTACCTGGGGGTCATGCTGGTCTATACGGGGTTGGACGTCGCGGTCTGGCGGAAGTGGTTTGCTGGCTGCTCGGAGTGGATCGGCCTTGCCGCCGCCGCGGTCTGCTCGGCGGGCTTTCTCTGGCTGCTCCGGCGCCGATGGCCGGTAGAGCTCTGGAGCAATGTCACGCCGGCAGGGCTTTTGCTGGCGGCGGCCTGCGCCATCGGGGCCTTCCTGCTGCTGGACTGCTGCCTGGATCCGCTGCTGGAGCGGGCGTTCCCCAAAAGCGAGGCGGCCTACCAGGAAGCCCTGGAACGTCTGGCCAGGTCTCCGGCGGCAAGTTTGCTGCGGGTATGCCTCCTGGCTCCGGTTGTGGAGGAGATTTTGATGCGGGGGTTCGTGCTGGACGGACTGCGGGGCTCCTGCGGAGCGGCCGGTGCGCTGCTGGTCTCATCGCTGATGTTTGCCGTCCTGCACTTCAATATGGTGCAGACCCTGTCGGCGCTTGTATGCGGATTGGGCCTGGGACTGCTCTATCTGAAGACCGGGTCCGTCTTCTGCTGTATTCTGGCCCACGGCGGGTATAATCTGCTCTCCTATCTTGCGGAGATCCTTCCACGCCGGAATTTATGAGAAAATAAAAAAGAAACTGCGGAGGAAAAGAACTTATTTGGCAGAGAAGAAACTGTTAGTCTCCCTGTGTCCCTGA
>OFFP01001389.1_pt1 | contig 16557 bp, 10 predicted proteins | sample 1521431 | NCBI WGS metagenome assembly OFFP01 (sample SAMEA3504104, study PRJEB24116) | mouse gut metagenome | biome: mouse gut; feature: mouse-associated habitat; material: faeces | place: Denmark | collected 2011
TCACCGGCGATAAACACCTCCAGATTCTTTGGCGGCTCCTCCTCGCCGGGGCCCGGCTCCGAGCCGCCCAGCAGGTCGATGCCGAACCGAGGCAGGACAAACAGCACGGCGGCGGCGGCGATGGCGGCCACCAAAATCAGTACCAGCGGTATCAGAAGCAGCTTCTTTTTGCCCTTTTTCCCCTGCTGGCCCTCCTGCAGCTCTTCCTCCTCGCCGCCCTTTTTCTTTTTTTCCTTTTTCGGTTTTTCTTTCTTAGCCATTCTACTTACCGCCTTCTCCTATATTTTGAAATTTGACTGCACAGAAACCCTGCATCCGTTTCTGAAGCAGGGTTTCCATGTTTCTGTCAGCGTTTTTCCGTCATTACTGCAGTTCCCAACGGGATTGCTGTCTGGCCTGAGAAAATCCTGTATTTGCGCCCGCGCGGTTTTCCATATCAACGAAATCCAGCGTGAAGCCGTTCAGGGCTTTTCCGTCCGTATCATAAAGCGTCATTGTGCAGACAAGCCTGTCGCCCTCCTGCACATCGCTAAACCTCAGTTTCGCCGTGCTGAGCGTTTTCCCGCTGGCCTGCGTGCCATCGGGCAGATTGCTGTAAGCGGTGAACGAAGATTCCGTTGCGCCCGTAATTATGCCGCTGCCATACATTTCCAGCCCATCCATCAGCGTTGTTACGTTGGAAATCGGCTGGAAGGAACCGTCAACATCTCTGTAAAATACCTTTCCGTTGAACGTAACCGTCACAACACCGGAATAGTCGCCGCCGCGGTTGATCGCGCTGACCGCGCTGATGCCCGTCACCACTCTCGGCGGGTTCATCGCCGTCCCAAATGTCTGGACAGTCTGATGCCCGCGGTTGCTGAACAGCGTCCTTGTGGAGTCCGGCGGTGTTGGCGTATCAGGCGTTTCCGGAGGCGGAGCTGAATAATCCGCAATATTCACAACATATCCGGTAAATGCGTTTCCGTCAGGCCCAATCCAGCCGTCCACATAGGTCAGTGTAATGTTTTTCAGCATCGCGTCATTATTCGCATTAGCAAGCCTTCGGATTGCCATAATCGTAAGCGTGTCGCCATGCTTCGGCGCACTCGTAAGCTGGATGCTAAGCGTATCCACTACATTGTTAGCGTCTTTCAGGCCTTTGATTACACTTGCACCGGCAGGCTCAAGAATATCTATGGTCTTTGCAGATTCTTCTGTAACCGGCGTTGGCCTGCCGTTGTCGCCGCCCCAGTGGTAAAGCGCTTTGTCAAACGTGACATTCACAATGTTATTGTTTACCGTGAAACGGTCGCCCAGCAGATCAGGAGGAATGATATCCAGTCTGGAGAATCTGTCCGAAACCAGAATATCGGAAAGCTCGCCCACCTCTGTTGGCGGATTGCCCGTAATCAAAGACTGTGCAATTGCAAGCACACGGTAGTTACCAGTTCCGTTCTTTGTCTGGAATGTTTTTGTCAAATACAGATTACCGCTCTGCTCCGCAATTTCCTCGCCGTGGTCAAGCGCGCCCATCTGGCTGGCTTCACCGAAGGTATCGCGGATCATGCTGATTACCGTCGGTACAGCATCTTCCTTTATGGAGTGCCCATCATCATTCAGATAATCCTTTACCGCATCTTCCGGGTAAATTGCCCACCAGATATTGGAATATTTATCCGACCAAATCGTAACCTGCGCAGCGTCTTCCTGTGTTCCCGGAACAACAATCGGGTTCACCTGAATCCTTTGCAGTACAGGCGGCGCGATTTCCAGCGTCGTAAACCTTCTGTGCCATACGTCTGAAGGCTCAGCCGGCGTGCCTTTCAGTACAAGGAACAGGTCGTATTCCTTGTTCGGCTCAAGCCCTTCAATCTGCAACGTATGCAATGTAGTATCTTTGATGTCCATAGTGCCATAAATACCGCCGCTCGGCACCTTGTCACCGCTCAGCATTGCCCATGCAAGGCAGTCGTTCAGATTATCCTGCTCAAATGTTATCACCTTAATCATATCAGGCGTATCTGGCGTAGCCGGATTTTGAATTTCCTTTTCTACCTCTACCAGTGCCGGGTCAACCGTATTCTTCCCGTTTGCATTAACCGGAGCAACCAGATAATACAGTGTTGCGGGTCTGTCCGCCACAACCTGCGGCCGAATCAACGTATCCGCAATCAGTGTTTCCTCTGTCGGCTTGCCGTCCTCAGGCGGGTACAGCAACGGATACGGCGGTACAAACTTCGGTATGATGGTATCCGTAAATGGAAGCATCAGGTTGAATGTCAGCGGGTAGTTTACCAGTGAAACATTCCCTGACTCCACCGCAGGGTCAACCACGCCCGGAATCGGGTTCGGGGCGATTGCGTTCAGGTTCGTTCTGGAGCCTACTACGCACCGGACAGCCATATTGACCGTCTTGTTCCAGCCGCCCCTTCCGGAGTCGCTGCCGATGGACGTAACACGGATACCATATTCGCCGGGCTTCAGCGTGCTGAATTTCTCATAGTGGAAATTCTCATTGCCCTCAATCTGCCTGTCAATGATGTAGTGCAGGGAAATCGCGCCCTTGGTCTGCCCTGGCGATACCACGATTCTCGGCACATACGCCGTATTCATGCTGCTGCCGCTCAAATCGCAGAGCCCGGAAATCGCCAGCGGCTGGAAGTTCGCCGTTGAACCAAATTCCCTGTAATACAGCTCAAAGCTGATTGTCGTATCCGATTCAAAAATCATATCGTACAATACGCTGTCCGCCGTTTTGTTGGACTGCGGTTCGATGGTAAACGTTGCGTCAAGATAATCAATCTTCGTCTTGTCTACACTTTCCTCATTCTCTGTCCGCGTCAGCTGTACCAGCGGCGGCGTTGTCTGGAATTCCTCCAGCAGCGTTTTCTGCTTCATGGCGTTGCCCGATGTATCTACAATGTTGCTCAGCTCGAACTGATAGCGGCTGCCGCTCGTCAGCCCGCGCCCGCCGTCCTGATTGATAAACGCATCAGGCGGGAATACCACGATAGTAGCAGCTTTTTCGCCTTCTTCAATCCGCACCTTTGTGAAGTCAATGCGTACTGTTTCGTCATTTTTGCCGTTCGTCCTGTCGTAAAGCACAAACAGGTTTTTCAGGCTGACGTTTTCCTCTGTATCCGCTGTATCCGGCACCATCGGTGCGTTTGTCAGCCGGTTCCAGACTTCCTCGCTGAAAACGATATGAATCTCGTTTTCCACCTGAGGCCGTCCTTCTATGTCATCCGGGAAGTACATTTCCGCTGTCGGCGGGATAACGTCCCGTGTCTTGATTACGATTTTCTTGATGGTAGAAACATTTCCGGCAGCGTCTGCCAGAGCCATGTAACAGTCGTAGGAGGTTTCCGGCTGTAATCCGCGAATCTGCACCGTGGCCTCCTGCCCTACCTGCACGTTCACCCTGCCGCTGATCATAGCGTTGTTGGCGGTCAGTATTGCTTCTTTCGCCTCATCGGAATCCAGATCTGGCGGCTCTACTGCCGGCGGAATCGGCACAGGCCATGCCGTACCCCTTTCGCAGACCACATAGTAAAGCGTCGCATTTTCGGTTGTCCCGACTTTTACGTCTACCGTCGTATCCTGTACTTTGTCCTGTCTGGGCGTTGTCGGCGTAAATTCAGGAGGAGTGGTGTCCTTCGTTGTGCCTGTCAGTTTCACAACGGCGGAATCGTTAATTCCGTCTGTCACCATTACATAAATATCATAAACGACAAGCTCCTCCAAATCGTCTACCGTAAAGCTGTATTCTGCATTCTTCTTGCAGTTGTTCCTGTGCCCGTGCGCAATATCGCCTTCGTATTCCTCATTGCGCATCTGGCGCACCGTCGGCGCAACTGCGCCCTGCGGCATTACCACCCAGTAAACCGCCGCATCCTTTGTTGTCATAGCCAGAATATCAAGGCTTTCGCTCGTCCGTCCTACTGCTTTCGGGTAGCCGGCAACAAAACCGGGAACCGTATTGTTCGGTGTACGGAACGTAACCTTGCTGATATTGCTGACATTCTCATGGTCGTCCTTCAAAACGGCGTAAAGTGTATACTGTACATCTGTTTCCAGTCCGCCAATACTGATAATGTCCTCTTTTCTGGATTCTGCCACAGAAATCGAGCCCTTCTGCTTGAACTGCGCAACCGTAGCCGGTTTCAGAAGCTGGTCCTCTGTCGGTGCGTCGATTTCCTTATAGCTGAGCCCCCAGTAAATCGTGCCGGGCTTATTTGTCGAAAACATCATTTTCGTTGCATTCTGTGCAAGTTCGTCCGTTTTGGGATAGCCGGAAAGAATCCGCGGTTCATCTGAGGATTCCTCGCCGTCCAGACTTCCCATCTCCTTGCCGTTGATATTCGTCACCACGCCGGGGCGGATTTCAATCTGGTTCGGAAGCATTTCAATCGATACGCCAGCCGTCGTCACATAAGCCGTTTCCACATCCCCGCGTCCGTTTATCGTACTCGCGCTGTCTATGCGCATGTTGTCTACGTTTGTATCCCTGTCCAGAACGACAATACTGTCCACAGCATCTTCATCCACAACAAGATTACCAATGCTCCCCTTGCCGAGCGTCAGGCCGTTCTGCGGTCCTTTCACCTCAACCACATTAAAGTAGCCGGAAAGGTGCAGTTCTTCATCTGGTTCGGCATCCATCACAACATTAGAAAAACCGATTTCGGTATCAGGGCTGTTTTCCAGATACGCGTTGGATTTTACATTTGTGCTGTTGACTGCCGTTGTGCCGATTGCGTTCAGCGCAAGCGGTCTTTCCGCGGGGCCGTCAGCCGTCAGTTTGTTGATTGTGCAGTTTTCAAGCGTAACGCTGTTGCCGCCCCAGTTGCCCTCGCCGCCGCCGCAGACGATAACCTCGCCCAGTACGGTTACGTTCGAAAGGCCCAAAAAGCCGGTGCCAACGCCTTCTGTGATGTATAAATCACCGGCGATAACTGTGTCATACAACACAACATCAGAACTGGAAATCGTTACATTTCCGCTCAGCGTGCCAAAGGTATAGTCCCCCGGCGCGGTCAGCATTGTACCAAGCGAATTGGAAAGCACGACTGCCGCCTCCGCGCGGGAAATATTGCGTTGGGGGCGGAAAGAGCCGTCGCTGTATCCGCTCATGTATCCCTTGTCAACCGCAGCCCCGACCGTTGGCCTTGCCCAGCGGCTGATGTTTCTGCCGTCTGTAAACTGGTCAAGCAGAAGCTCTTTCGTGTCTATTTTCAGGTTGCGGCAAAGCAGGGAAGTTGCTTCCTCGCGGTTGATTGCCTTAGTTGCACCTGCCGATGTTTCGGATATGCCCGAAAAATACCCCTGTTCATATGCCACGCGGATATTATCCGCATACCATTCTTCCCCCGTCATATCCTCAAAGGGAAGGTCTCCGCCGGAATGGTTGGTATAATTAAACGCCCTGTTCAGCATAGAGATGAACTCAGCACGGGTCACCGCGCGGTTTGCATGTATCTGCCCGTCCACATCGCCTCTGATTACGCCAAGCTCCGACATCTTATCCATAGCGTTGCTTGCCCACGCCGGCGCATCGCTTGCTGCCAGCGCAGTGGTCCGCCCCACGCCTATGCCGAGCGAACCGAGCCCGACAGCAAGGGCAAGGCCCATCGCCGCCAGTCGTTTCCCCAGTGAATGTTTCTCTTTCATTTTTTGATCCTGCCTCCCATCTTTCCCGCTTTTCTGGCGGCCGTCTGGAATACCATGCTTCTGATAAGGTTTTCCTCTGTGCTGACCATGTTATGGAATTTGCCGCCATAGGAATAATGCCGCTCTGTTTCGGAACGGTTCATAATTTCTCTGATAAATATGACTTCAACTACAATATACCATGAATAGCAGGGAATGGCAACTTCCATCACCTCATTCAGGGGGACCTTGGCCTCGGAAAGAACCTTCACGCCGCCCGCACTGACGTCTGCCACAATGGCGTTCCATGCGTAAATCCGGCCATCTTCGCCCTTCTGGTACAGCTTTGTCTGGAAATCTGTGTTAATCCTGACGTCTTCCTTGACAATATTTGCCAGGCTGTGTATATCCTCGATAATCAGCTCCGTGCCGTTTACCGTAGCAAGCACGCCCTCAAAAACACCCCTGCGGCCGGAAAGGAACGTAAAGCGCATCCATTGGCCTTTTTCCATATCGCGCAGGGTGTCCAGACCGTTTTCAACCTTGAACACAGCCTCCCCGCGGTAAAACTCCTTTACCTGACCTTCGCAGATAATTTTATTAGATGCATCAATCAGCATAAATCTGTCGTCCATAAGCTCTCTCCTATTCTCTTTTATTTCAAGCCCCCCTGAGCTTGCAGGCAGGGCTCCGCCCCGCACCCCGCAAGCCCTTTGAAAAGGGCTTGACCCCAAACTTCATTGCGCAAAACTGCGTCTTGCGAAGGGCAATGATATTATTAAATATACAATTTCATACCGCACAAAGTCAAATTAAAAACATATCAAGGTTTGTCTGCGGCTTTCCCTGTTCAGCTGTGTATCCGCCGGTCTGACTGGATCCAGATGGCAAAACACGCAGGAAACATATACGCCAGATAACCCCCACGCCTTGAAATGTTTTATTTATGCCTGTATTCCGCCTTCATCTTCCACTTTATTGTTCAGCGAGAATTTGAGGAAATACACATAAATATCCACCACCAGCTTATACAGCTCCGGAGGGATTTCCTCCCCCAGCTCCAGACGGGAGAGCAGTGTCGCAAGCGAGTTATCCTCATATACCGGAATATCATGCTCCAGCGCGGACTGCACAATGCGCTCCGCCGTATAGCCCATACCCGTTGCCACAATAATCGGAGCAATATCCCCGCCTTCGTATTTCAGCGCAACCGCTTTTTGATTCAGCCTGTCGTTCTCATATCTTGACATTGATCGCATTTTTCCTTTCATAGATTTGCGGGAATACATCTGAGATAGCGATAGACGGCCCGCCCTTTACCAGATAAAGCTTCTGGCAGACCATGCCGTTTTTCTCCACCAGCTCGGCAATCCCTTTGCGGATATCTTTTTCCATATTCTGAAATTTTTCCGGGTAATGCAGCTGTAAATCTATTTTAGTTCCCTGATTAATGATAATCATATCAAAGTACCCAACGTCCTTGATGTCAAACTTAACCAGCATCTTGCGGGATTTCTCCCCGTCCCTGCCGTTTTCCTGCTCATTTCCGCTGTCCGGGTCAACCCACATTTCAGAGAACATCAGGTTTCCGAACAGCTCCGCCGGAAGAATAAAATGCTGGAGGGGCATATAAACGCTTTCATTCAGCAGAAACGCGCTCATGATATTCTGAAATGCCGCCTTCATTTCGTAGCCGCCTTCACCGCTCAGCGCCCTGTGGATATTTGCCGCAAGGCTGTCTGCAAACTGGTTGCTCTTATTAGCGGTCAGCTCCTCCAGAAAACGGTCAAAGGTTTTTCCCATGTCCTCCCCAAAAACTTTTTTGAAATCCTGAAAGGACGCCATTTTCTGGAAATCCGCAAACAGCTTTTCCATCGTGCCGCTCTCATACCGCGCGGTATTCAGTGTCAGGAGCGTGATAAAATCCCGCACCCGCCCCATATCATGGGTTCTCTGAGTGTAGGTAGAAAGAAATGGTATGATCTCCCGCTTCAGTGCGGAGATGTTTGCGTCCATCGCTTCCTGTCCACCGCCCTGTTTCAGGCTTTCCGCCGCCTCCATCAGCCCCTGCCGGTAGCTCTGCGGCATATAGCGGGACATGGATTTCAAAACGGAGATAATGTTGTTCAGCGTATTCCGGCTGGCAGACGCATCGTTGAAGGTTTTCATAAATGTCAGTATCGCCGTTTTCAGTTCCACGGATTTTGTGCTGTCCAGCGCATCCCGCAGCATCTGGAACACATCGGAGGAAAACTTACTGTTCTGCGCTCCCTGTTCCTTCAGGAACTGCACCATATCCTCCGGCGTCATTTTTGTCATTTCCAGAAATTTTGCAATCTCCGCGGCAAAATCCTCCCCAATGCCGGAGGATACCATGGAGCCCATCTGGAAAAAAATCTGCGTAAAGCTCTCCACAAGGTCTGGCCGGTTTCGGAGCGCCTCCAGAAAGCTCTGGAAATTGGATTCATAGTTCGTCCCCAGGTTCTTGTCCGGATTGGGCCGCTGCCCGTCCGGCCTGACGACCTTGGACGGGTCCACCACATTGGATATGTTCACATCATTGACGTTGATAGGATTGGTACGGGTTGTATTTTCCAATCCCCCCGTCGGGACGCTTACCTTTAGAATGTTTGACATGAAAAATTCACCTTCCGACGATATAAACTATAAATAATCTCTCTTTTTTGTCGATATTAAGCATGATAGGCGTAATTACTATAAAGATAAGGTGGTGTATACCTATGGATAACGACATGGACAGCATGCTTGAAACATATCTGTTTGAAACAAACTCCCTTATGGATCAACTCGATGAGATCCTGCTGGAAGCGGAAAAATCCAAGCGCTTTACCGTAGATAACGTAAATGAGATTTTCCGTATCATGCATACAATCAAAGGTTCTTCTGCCATGATGGAATTTGATTCCCTCATGACCGCCGCGCACAGGCTGGAGGATCTGTTCTTTGTAATCAGGGACAAAGGCGTGGAAGCCTTCGATGAAAAGTGCGACGAACAGTTGCATCACGAAATTTTCAACCTTTTGTTTGAAATCATTGATTTTATGCGCTCTGAAATCGAAAAAATCGAAAACAGCGAACCCCTTACAGAGAATATCGACAAATACAAGGAAAATATTAATAGCTATCTGAACAAAATTAAAGCCGCTTTGGGCGACGGGGACGCTGTGGAGGAAACTCCCGCGGCAAAAGCACCCGCTCCCGCAGTGCCGGAGCCTGCCGCTTTTGTTTCGCCGGACGATTCCCCGTATTACCTGAAGCTGAAATTTGAGGAAGGCATCGGCATGGAAAACCTGCGGGCATTTATGGTTGCCAACTCCCTCCAGGAGGAAGGGCTTGCTTTCAAATATTTCCCTGAGGATATTGAAACCAATCCGGATACGGCGGAGGTTATCGCACATGAGGGCTTCCTGCTTGCCTTCAAGGAAAAAGCGGACGCGGGCAAAGCCGTACTGCTGACAAGAGAAATGGGCAATATCAGCGATTTTGAGCTGATAGAAAACGAGCCGCAGCCTGCACCGGAAATACATGAGGAAACAAAGGCATCGGCAAAGAACGAGGGCAAACCCGCTCCATCCAGCGGCGCTTCTGCCGCACCCGCGGCATCTCCCGCGCATGCACAGCAGAAACAGAGCCTTATCAGCGTCAACCTTTCCAAGCTGGACGCATTGATGGCGATTATGGGCGAGATTGTTATTTCTGAGGCAATGGTTACATCTTCACCCGATTTGCAGGGCATCAAGCTGGACGATTTCACAAAATCCGCAAGGCAGCTGCGCAAGCTGACAGATGAACTGCAGGATATCGCTATGAGCATCCGCATGCTCCCCATTGCGGGCGTGTTCAATAAAATGAACCGTATCGTGCGCGATATGTGCCAGAAGCTGGGCAAAGATGTTACGCTGGATATCATCGGCGAAGAAACCGAAGTTGACAAAAGCATACTGGACGGCATCGGCGACCCGATTATGCACATCGTCCGCAACTCTATGGACCACGGTATCGAAGAAACCGTTGAAGAACGTATTGCCGCCGGGAAACGCCCGCAGGGCAGGATCATCCTTTCCGCACAGCATACCGGCAGTGAAATCATCATTGCCATTGAGGACGACGGGCAGGGCGTAAATACAGACAAAGTGCTCCAGAAAGCCGCAGACAACGGCCTTCTGACGAAGCCTGAAAGCGAATACACGCATCAGGAAATCCTGAACCTGCTGATGATGCCCGGCTTCTCTACCAATACGGAAGTTACCGAATACTCCGGCAGGGGCGTAGGCATGGACGTAGTAAAGAAGAACGTGGAAAAAGTCGGCGGCGTGGTAAGCATTTCCAGCGAACCCGGCAAGGGCATGAAAACAACGCTGAAAATCCCTCTTACCATGGCAATCGTAGACGGTATGGAAATTTCCGTTGGGGAATCTATTTTCACCATCCCCATTATGAATATCCGGCAGTCCCTCAAGGTAACGGCTGACCAAATCATACAGGACGCAAGCAACGGCGAGGTTATCCGCATCCGCGATGAATTTTATCCCGTGTTCCGGCTGTATGAGATGTACAACATCCCGACAGAGGTTACAAACATTGAGGACGGTATTCTTATCTGGGTGGAAACCGCAGACGAATCCTACTGCCTGTTCGTAGACGAACTGGCGGGCGAACAGCAGGTTGTTGTAAAACCTCTGCCCGCTTATCTGAACAGCTTTAACATGAAAAACGCCGGTATCGCCGGCTGTACCATACTGGGCAACGGGAGCATCAGCATCATTCTTGATATTCCCAACCTCTACCAGATGGCACAAACATACTAAAAAAGGAGGACGACCATATGTCTACTGAAGAAATGGTATCAGCAGCCAGTGAACAGCTGGAAAACACCGGTGTTTCCGATGAGATTTCCCAGAAGTATCTGACATTTATCTCTGACGGACTGGATTTCGGCATTAAGGCTTCCTATATCTCCGAAATTCTGACAAACCAGCATATTACAATACTCCCGCTGCTGCCGTCGTATATCAAGGGCATTATCAACATGCGCGGCATGATTATTCCCATTATTGACATCCGTATCAAGATGGGCAAATCCCCTGCGGAGCCTACAAACCATTCCTGCGTCATCGTGCTGAATATCAATTCCATGATGCTGGGCGTGTATGTGGACACAGTTTCGCTGGTAACAGATATTGACGAAAGCGAGATTGCGCCGCCTTCGCCGACAAACAGGCAGGAACTTGTCAACGGCATGGTTTCTATGGCAGACGGGAAAACGCTCCTTTTGATTGACTGCGAGAAACTGGCACAGGCGTAAGCCTTCGGGGTATAGCTTCCCCCCCTTTGCCGCTGCACTGCTTGCCGTTAAATGCGGATCCGCTTGCAGCATCAATACGGATCCGTTTGTATCGAAATGCTAAAATACATACAGAATACTTGATTTTTAGAAACACATGGGCGGCGGAACGATGTTCCCCGCCCTGTTTCAGGATTATCCCGCAATTTTTTTCGGCAGACGCTTGCCTTAGAATGGTGCTTGCATTATAATGTAAGAAAGCCCTGACCTGCGCCCAATAGGAAAAATATATTTATATATTTTTCCTATTGGGCATTGGGCAGGCAAAACGAATAAGGCGTTGCGCGAAGCGGTTACGCCGGTTTGCGAATATCGGCGGCGGCTGTGGGAGCGCATGCGCGGAACAGCCGGCTTTCGTCTGCCCTGCAAACTTTAGCGGGCAAAATAAGATGATGAGCCAACGGACACCGGACGCAGCCAGTTTGGCGCCGGTTTTCCGTTTGAAAAGCGTCTGCTTTTATATTTAAGGTGGTGTTACTTTGATTGAAATTAGTGAAAAGGATTTTAACAAACTCGTAGCGTTTGTCCAGCATGACTACGGTATCGACCTTTCTAAAAAGAAACAGCTGATACAGAGCCGCCTGCAGAATACCCTGAATTCCAAGGGCTTCAGCGGCTTTACACAGTATGTGGACTATATTACGACGACAAAAAACCATAACGATATTGAAAACATGCTGAACAAGCTGACCACAAACTATACGTATTTTCTGCGGGAAAGGGAGCATTTCGATTTCTTTAAGGATACAATCCTGCCCTATCTGGTTTCAACGAAAAAGAACAAATCCCTGAGCATTTGGAGTGCGGGCTGCTCCTCCGGAGAGGAACCCTATACCATTTCCATGTTTATCAAGGATTTTCTCGGACAGCAGGCGTCCGCATGGGATACACGTATTCTGGCAACGGATATTTCTACCGATGTGCTTTCCATCGCAATGAAGGGAGAATATGACGTGAAATCCCTGCGGGACGTACCGGATAGCTGGAAAAAACGCTTTTTCCGTCCTGTGCGCGGCGATGCCGACAAAGTCGTTGTTTCAGATGAGCTGAAAAAAAATGTTATTTTCCGTACTTTTAACTTAATGGGACCGATTCAGTTCAAGATTCCATTTGACGTGATATTCTGCCGGAATGTAATGATTTATTTTGACCAGGATACAAAAGACGCGTTGGTAAACCGTTTTTACAACGCGACTGTGCCCGGAGGCTACCTGCTCATCGGACATTCTGAAAGCGTAAACCGGAGTACCACAAAATATGATTATATTATGCCGGCGACATACCGTAAGCCTTTGCCGGCCGGCCGGAAATAAATTCCGGATTTTGAAAGAGAGGTTTGCTTATGCAGCAAAAAAGGATAAGAGTTTTTGTGGTAGATGACAGCATGTTATTCCGGAAGCTTCTGACAGATAATCTGTCCAGGTTCCCGGAATTGGAGATCGTTGGCTCCGCAGTAGATGCGTTTGACGCCATGAGACAGATTCCAAATCTGCGTCCGGACGTTGTGACGCTGGATGTGGAAATGCCGAAAATGACAGGGCTTGAATTCGTAAAGCAGCTGATGCCGAAATATCCTGTACCGGTTATACTCGTTTCTTCGCTGAATCTGAGTGTGTTCGATGCGCTTTCTGCCGGTGCGGTGGATTTCGTGCGAAAGCCGGACATGGATAAGCAGAAGGTAACGGCGTTTATTGCAAACCTGATGCTGAAAATAAGAATCGCGTCCGTAGCAAAGGTGCGAGTACCCGCAACCGCGCCGGCTATGGTTGCCGCGCCTGTACAGAATGGACCTATCCGGCTGACAAACGGTTCTTTGAAAATGAATTCGTTTATCATTGCCATCGGTGCATCAACAGGCGGCACGGAGGCTACGCTGAGCGTACTGAAAGAACTGCCGGAAAATACACCGGGCATTGTTGTAACACAGCATATGCCCGAAGGTTTTACAAAAATGTATGCCGAACGCCTTGACCGGCTCTGCAAAATGCGGGTACGCGAGGCAAAGGACGGCGATTTGATTGAACGCGGGCTTGTGTTAATCGCGCCGGGAAATTTCCAGATGCGCGTTGCCCGTTCCGGTATGCGGCATATTGTGCGGTGTACAAAGGAGGAGAAGGTCAGCGGGCATATGCCTTCCGTTGACGTGCTGTTCAGTTCCATGGCGGAAAACGTCATTGACGGCATGGGCGTAATACTGACTGGCATGGGTATGGACGGTGCAAAGGGTATGCTGAAAATGCGGCAAAAGGGCATGTATACCATCGGGCAGTCCAGAGAATCCTGCGTTGTTTATGGTATGCCCATGGAGGCAAGGAAGCTTGGCGCAACACAGACGGAAATGGCGTGCGAACGGATGCCTGCCGCTATTGTGAATTATTTGAACGGTGTAAAATAAAAAAAGAAAGGTCCCGGGGACTTCGTCACCAAGCCCCTGACCCGTTTTTCGCTGCGCAAATGCGCGGTAGTACCAGAAAAATCCAGCCGTGTAAGACACGGCTGGCAAGTGGGTCAAAGGCTTGCAGCCCTTGCGGGAGTTTGAGGGCAGAGCCCTCAGAATAAGTTTTTATATGTTCAAACAAGGCTGGAAAATCTTTTTCAGCCGTTTCTTTATTATGGACTTTTTGCAGAAGGATGTGAGAAAAATGCCGGAACATACGGAACAGCAGACTGTGACCTATATCTGCCCCGGCTGCGGCTCCTACCTGCGCTTTGACGGCAAGGCTCAGGGCTGGGCCTGCGATTACTGCGGGAATACATACAACGCGCAGGAACTGGAACAGCGCGGCGCGGAAACCAAAACGGACAGCTACAACGTGTGCCTCAGAGCCGACGCACCCGAGGACGAAACCGACCTGCAATTTCACTTTACCGAAAACCTCGCCAATTCCACGGCGGATACTGCGCACATGCGCGCTTATTCCTGCCCCTCCTGCGGGGCGGAAATCCTGACCGATGACGTGACTGCCGCAACATTCTGCGTTTTTTGCGGCAACCCCACTGTACTGCCGAAACAGCTTGCGGGCGAATACCGTCCGGCGGCAATCCTTCCCTTTGAAACGGATAAGGAGGACGCCAAAAAGGCTTTTTTGCAGCTCTGCAAGGGGAAAAAACTCCTGCCGAAAAACTATACGGACGAGCAGCGGCTGGAAAAAATTACAGGCGTTTACGTCCCGTTCTGGCTGTTCGACTGCAAGGCGGATTTTGATTACCACGCAACTGGCGAAAATGTCACAACATGGCGCGACACGAATTATATCTATACCAAAACCGACCTTTACCACATCCACCGCGCGGGACGGCTGGCGTTTGAAAATATTCCGCTGGATGCTTCGGAAAAAATGCCGGATAATATGATGGACGCGCTGGAGCCGTTTTATCTGGAGCGCAGAAAGCCCTTTGATATGGGCTACCTCAGTGGTTTTCTGGCGGAAAAATACACATATCTGCCCAAGGAGCTTTATGAACGCATGACGAAACGGATTGCGCCAGGCGTGGAATACAAGGCGGCGGAGGGAAGGCCTTACCAACGTGTCTACGGCATAAAATGCCGGACGGATTTTTCTTCCGAACGGCAGATGTATATGCTCCTGCCCGTCTGGATGCTCGTCAGCAGGTACAAAGATAAGGATTATCTGTTTGCCATGAACGGACAGACTGGTAAAATTGTCGGCGAGCTGCCATGCAGTACGGGGCAAAGCGTGAAATGGTTTCTCATCATTTTCTGCATTACGTTCCTTATTAGCGGGCTTCTGGCGTATCTGATTGGGGGCAGGCTGGTATGAGAATAAAAAGGAAATTTACAGCAATACTTTTGACATTTTGTATAACGCTTCTGGCATTTGTTCCTGCTTTTGCGGCGGAATTGGAAACCGATTCGGCAGTCAGGGTTTACGATCTGGCAGGGCTTTTTACCACGGAAGAAAAAGCCGGCCTCCAAAACCGCGCGGAGGAGATACAGAAAAACTGGCAGATGGATATGGTTTTCCTGACAACGGAAAGCACGCACGGAATAGATGCCAGGCGGTACGCGGCAGATTTTTATGAACAGAACGGCTTTGGCATTGGCGCAGATTACAGCGGCATCATCATGATTGTAGACATGGGCGGACGCGATGCGCAGATTGTTACCTGCGGGCGGGCGATAACAGTATTTACAGATTATTACATCGACCGCATCTGGAACGATATGCGCGGACAGCTTTCGGAAGGGGAATATTTTGCCGCCATGGAAACGCTCTGCGACAGTGTGGAGCATTACAATGCGGAATACATAAAATACCAGGAAAATCCCGCATATGTTTCGGAATACCAGATGAAACAGGAGAAACGGCAGACCGCATTGCTTTTGGGCGCGGCAGGGCTGTTTTCACTGATAACGGCGGGAATCGGCGTGGCGTTCATGCGGCGCGGGAGCCGGAACATCAAGCCTTTTACGGACGGGAGGGCTTATTTGAAGGACAACGGCGTAAACATTACGGTGGACAAAAACACATTTGCCAGTACGCACACCGCAAGGACGCCCATACCCAAGAACAACAATAATAACCGCAGCGGCGGGTCCTGGGGCGGCGGCTCCTCTACGTTCCGAAGCAGCGGCGGGCGCTCGTTCGGCGGGGGCGGCGGAAGATTTTAGGGAATACTGTCCCCGCACCCTGTAAATACACTTTGATACACAAAAAAACGGTGAAAGCTTTTCAGCCTTCACCGCTTTGTTTTTGTTTTTATTCTTTTGCTGCATCGTCAGCAGGTGCTTCTGTCTTGTCATCTGCGGGTGCTTCTGTCTTGTCATCTGCAGGTGCCTCTGTCTTGTCATCTGCAGGTGCTTCTGTTTTGTCATCTGCGGGTGCCTCTGTCTTGTCATCAGCGGGTGCTTCTACAGCCTTAGCTGTAACAGCGATTGTCTTAGCTTCTTTATCCCATGCTACTTCAAAGCCCAGAGCATCGCCCAGGTCACGCAGTTTGAAGTAGTTGAAACCATCGATGTTGTAAGCTGTCAGAGAAACAGCCGCGCCGTCCAGCGTTACACTCTGGTTGGAAAGGGTTGCAGCCTTTTTGCCTGCTGTTGCAGCTGCATCAGCTTCTTTTGCGCCTGTGTAAGCTGTGCCTTTTGTCAGAGTGATCGCTCTTGTTGCCTTGTCGTAGCCGATATCGAAATTAGAACCTGTTTCATTCAGTGCAATCGCGATGTCGCGCAGTTTGAAGTAGTTGTTGCCTTCGATGTTGTAAGCCTGGAAATCAACTGCATTGCCGTTTACAAGAACTTTTGCGTTGGAAAGTTCTGCTGTTGCTTTTGCAGCAGGTGCGGCAATGGGTGCAGCCTTAGCTTCGGGCTCCTTTGTTTCAGCGGGAGCTTCAGGCTCTGCGGGAGCTTCTGTTTTGCCAGTTTCTGCGTCCTTTGCAGGGTCAGCATTTTCGTCTGCCTTGTCAGCCTCTGCGGGAGCTTCTGTTTTGTCAGCGTCCTCGCCCTCTGCGGGAGCTTCGGGCTCTGTAGGTGCTTCTGTTTTGTCAGCGTCTTCGCCTTCTGCAGGAGCTTCGGGCTGCTCTGCGGGAGCTTTATCGCC
>OFFP01001399.1_pt1 | contig 16451 bp, 16 predicted proteins | sample 1521431 | NCBI WGS metagenome assembly OFFP01 (sample SAMEA3504104, study PRJEB24116) | mouse gut metagenome | biome: mouse gut; feature: mouse-associated habitat; material: faeces | place: Denmark | collected 2011
TCCACTACGTAGTCCGCCTCCAGCATGGTGTCCTCGTCATGCTCCACCACGATCAGGGAATTGCCCAGATCACGAAGCCTTTTCAGAGTTGCCAGCAGTTTGTCATTGTCCCGCTGGTGCAGGCCGATGCTTGGTTCATCCAGAATATAGGCGACTCCGACCAGACCGGAACCAATCTGAGTTGCCAGGCGGATCCGCTGTGCTTCCCCGCCAGAGAGGGATCCGGTCGCCCGGGACAGAGTCAGATAATCCAGCCCTACGTCCATCAAAAATTGAATCCTTGCCCGGATTTCCTTTAATATCTGGTTTCCGATCATCTGCTGGGTCTTTGTCAGCTCCAGGCTCTGCAGAAATTCTTGCAGCCTGCTAATGGAAAATGCAGTGACCTCCGCAATATTTTTCTCACCCACCGTCACCGCAAGAGAGGTCTGCTTCAGCCTCTGCCCTTTGCACTCAGAGCAGGGGGTGATATTCATAAAAGTCTCGTATTCCGCCTTAGACGCCTCCGAATGCGTCTCCCTGTAACGCCGCTCCACACTTCGGATCAGTCCCTCAAATACCACATCATACACGCCTTCCCCCCGCTGTCCTTTATAATGCACCTTCATGGATTTTCCATTCGTTCCATAGATCAGAATATCATGAATCTTCTTCGGGTATTCCTCAAACGGTGTATCCAGATCAAATCCATACTCCTCGCAAAGGGCTGTCAGGATCGCGTTGGTAAAGCTGCCCTTGTCCGAACAGGACTGCCAACCCAGTACCGCAATAGCGCCCTCACTGATACTCAGCGACGGGTTCGGGATCATCAGTTCTTCTGAAAATTCCATTTTATAGCCCAGTCCGAAGCAGGACGGACATGCCCCGAAGGGGTTGTTGAACGAAAAACTCCGTGGTTCGATCTCATCAATGCTGATCCCGCAGTCCGGACAGGAAAAGCTCTGACTGAAATTCATAGGTTCTCCGCCGATCACATCCACGATCAGGAGTCCCTCCGCCAGGTTCAGTACGCTTTCAATAGAATCTGCCAGACGTTTTTCAATGCCGGTTTTTACGATCAGACGGTCCACAATGATCTCGATGTTGTGTTTGATATTCTTATCCAGAGCGATCTCCTCGGACAATTCGTACAGATTGCCGTCCACACGCACCCGTACATATCCGCTCCGCTTGGCTCGCTCCAAAAGCTTGGCATGTGTTCCCTTCCGTCCCCGGACAACCGGGGCAAGAAGCTGGATCCTGGTACCCTCCGGCATTGCCATGACCTGATCCGTCATCTCGTCTACGGACTGCTTTTTAATCTCCTTTCCGCACTTCGGACAATGTGGAATCCCTACCCGGGCATAAAGCAGACGAAAATAATCGTAGATTTCTGTCACCGTCCCCACAGTGGAACGTGGATTGTGGTTTGTAGACTTCTGGTCAATGGAGATGGCCGGGGACAGTCCCTCGATACTCTCCACATCCGGCTTCTCCATCTGACCCAGGAACTGCCGGGCATAGGAAGATAACGACTCCATATATCTACGCTGTCCTTCCGCATAAATGGTATCAAAGGCAAGCGAGGATTTGCCCGAACCGCTCAATCCGGTCAGAACTACCAGCTCGTTCCGCGGGATATCCACATCAATATTCTTCAGATTGTTTTCATTTGCGCCCCGTATCTTAATATATTTTCTGGCGTCTATCTTCACTCCCATATTGTATCTCCTGTCTTTTCTCAGATTTATGATTCGCCTGCCAATAAGGGGCAGTTCCTTACTCCATATCATTCAATGCTTTTTTCAGTTCGATCAGCTTGTCGCGCAGTTCCGCCGCGGCCTCGAAGTTCAGCTCGGCCGCCGCCTTCTTCATCTGCTTCGTCACCTTTTCCACCGTCTTCTCCAGTTCTTCCCGGCTCATGGACTCCACGTCCTTCTCCATCATCATCTCCCCGGTATCTACCTTCTGAGAAATGCTGATCAGGTCGCGTACCGCTTTCTGAATCGTCTGCGGTGTGATCCCATGTTCCTGGTTGTATGCCATCTGGATCTCCCTGCGGCGCATGGTCTCGTCAATGGCCATCTGCATAGAGTCGGTCATCTTATCCGCATACATGATCACATGTCCTTCGGAATTGCGGGCCGCACGGCCGATTGTCTGGATCAGGGAGGTTCCCGAACGCAGGAAGCCTTCCTTGTCTGCGTCCAGAATGGCCACCAGCGTGATTTCCGGAATGTCCAACCCTTCACGGAGCAGGTTGATCCCTACCAGTACGTCAAAGACGTTCAGACGCATATCCCGGATGATCTCCGTCCGCTCCAGGGTATCCACATCGGAATGCAGATACTTGACCCGGATGCCTACCTCCCGCATATAATCCGTCAGGTCCTCGGCCATCCGCTTGGTCAGCGTGGTCACCAGCACTTTGTTTTTCTTTGCCACTTCTTTGTTCACTTCGCTGATCAGGTCGTCAATCTGGCCTTCCACCGGACGCACCTCCACCTCCGGATCTAAAAGCCCTGTGGGCCTTAAGACCTGCTCGGCGCGGAGAAGCTCATGCTCTTCTTCATAGACGCCCGGAGTGGCGGAAACGAAAAGCATCTGGTTTATTTTACTTTCAAATTCTTCAAAGTTCAAGGGGCGGTTGTCCTTTGCTGAGGGCAGACGGAATCCATAGTCTACCAGCGTCGATTTTCTGGACTGGTCTCCATTGTACATCCCGCCGATCTGCGGCACCGTCTTGTGGGACTCGTCGATCATGATGATAAAATCATCGGGAAAATAGTCGATCAGCGTGTAGGGCGCCTGTCCCGGGGCCAGCCCTGCCAGATGCCGGGAATAGTTCTCGATCCCGGAGCAGAACCCGGTCTCCTTGAGCATCTCGATATCGAAGTTGGTCCGCTCCGCGATCCGCTGCGCCTCCAGAAGCTTGTCCTGACGCTTAAATTCCTTGACCCGCTCTTCCAGTTCTTTTTCTATATCCTGCACGGCGCGCTTAATATTGTCCTTATCTACTACATAGTGGGATGCAGGGAAGATGGCTACATGCTTCAGTTCATCCCGGATCTCCCCGGTCAGGATGTCGATCTCCGTGATCCGGTCGATCTCGTCCCCGAAGAACTCTACCCGGACAGCCGTGTCGGATTCATAAGCAGGAATCACCTCCAGCACGTCCCCCCGGACCCGGAAGGTCCCGCGGTGGAAATCCATGTCGTTGCGGTCGTATTGGATCTCGATCAGCTTCGCCATCAGCTCGTCCCGCTCCTTTGTCATGCCGGGACGCAGGGAGATCACCATGTTCTGGTAGTCTACCGGGCTTCCCAGGCCGTAGATACAGGACACACTGGCAACAATAACCACATCGCGCCGCTCGGCAAGGGCCATGGTGGCGGAGAGACGGAGCTTGTCGATCTCGTCGTTGATGGCGGAATCTTTGGCGATGTAGGTGTCCGAAGAAGGGACGTAGGCTTCGGGTTGGTAGTAGTCGTAGTAGGAGACAAAATACTCCACTGCATTCTCCGGGAAATATTCACGGAATTCTCCATACAGCTGCGCTGCCAGCGTTTTATTATGCGCTATGATAAGGGTCGGCTTATTCAATTCCTGTATCACATTCGCCATCGTAAAAGTCTTCCCGGACCCCGTAACCCCTAGTAAAGTCTGGCATTGGTTACCTTCCCTGAATCCCTTTACCAATGCGGCAATTGCCTCCGGCTGGTCTCCGGTAGGCTTGTATTCCGAGACTAATTTAAACTTTTTTTGCTCTGTTCCCACAGACATACCTCCTTACTATCATGCCTATTGGCCTGTAAATTCGTGTAATTTCTCCTGAAAATTCGTGTAATGGAAACTTCCCGGCGGGCGAAAAGGCCAATTACACGAATAAAGTCACTAAAACTGATTTTTCTAACTACGCAATACAAAGCAATCTATATGAGTACTACGTACCACAGAATAGCATAATTCTTTATCATGGGAAAGTCCTATCCTTAAATTTGTCGTGAACACTTGTTCTGATTTATTGTAGCAGAAACACTCTCTAAATGCAATAGAAACTCTCAGCCTGCCTTAAGAAATTTCTTCTCCCCTCTTTTAAGACACAAAAAAAGAGGGATAGTTCCTGTCTACCCCTCTCCTGCAAACCATTCATTTATGTCTGTCAATTCTGCTACATCCGAGTAATCGTATACTATCGGTGTCTGTGCTTTCTCTTCCTTTCTTTCCTCCATCCTCTCAACTTCTTCTGCTCCTTCTCCCTGAAGCTCAATTACCTCCTGGAACCTCTCCCATAACAAAGCTCTGTCTGTATAATCATATGGATGAACTTCTGAAATAAATTCCTGCAGTTTGTCTACGCAATCTTCTATAATCGCTTGCATATCCGTATAAGTATCTACAGTAATAATAGATTTCGCATGCCCTAATGCTGTTGCCACTGCTTTTTGATTAATGTTATTTTTCATCAAAAGCGTGGCATATGTCTTACGCAGATCATGAAAACGTATATGCGGCAGTCCTGTTTTTTCTAAAAGCTCTTTATAATGCTTAAAATGGTAATCCTTACTTCGCGGGCGTCCATAGCTTGAGCAGCATATATACCCCATATCCTGAAAAACCCATTTCCCGTTCTGCCTTCTGCTTCGATTTCTTTCATACCGTTTCCGCTCTTCCAGAATTTCATGATATACATAATCCGGTATATCCAATTCCCGGTAGCTGGAACGGGTCTTCGGCCGAATCTCCTGCTTTGATTTTGATTTCATACATTTTCCATTTTCGTCTGCATGAAGATCCTCCCCAAGCTGACGTTGAATTTTCAATTTATGATGTACGAAATCCACATCCGAATATTTCAGTCCATTGATTTCACCTTTACGCAGCCCCATCAATAGTGCAAACACAATCTGCATGTGAATACGTGACTCCTTTGATGCCTCCAGCAAAAGTTTAGCCTGTTCCAGATTATAGGTTTTAGCTTCTTCTACAACAATGGTGTGATACTTGTCCTTCTTTGTCTGTTTAGGTAAATCTACGTCTGTGCACGGATTACTCATTATCAAATGTTTATCTAACGCAAACCTCATTGATGTATTTAAAATTGTCTTCGCTAATTTAGGTATAGACGTATATTTTTCTGTCAGCGACTTATAAAGCTTGCTCAGATGGCCTTGATTAAGTGTCATCAGCTTTAAATTTCCTATCTGCGGTATGATATGCTTATCGATACAATTTTTATATGTATGATAACTATTCGCAGTAAAAGATGGCTCCGGCCTCATAATTTGTTCCAGCCAATACACCAACAGCTCTCGTACTTTGATGCTCGGATACACGACATAAGTTCTCGTATGAAGCTGTGCTATAACACTGTTACGTGCCTTACTAGCCTCTGTCTTTTTTGCATACCCCGCATGCTGACATATCTTTTTTTCTCCATCTGAATAATACAGCGTAACACGAAACCCAAATTTCTCTTTAACAGACATAACATTAGATATTTTGTAATCTACATAAGGGTGCAGATTAACCTTTTTTAAATCCATCTCTCCTCCTGATTACTCTTCATCCGGAACAAATTCTTTATTCATAAATTCCATTATCTTTTCATCTGCATCCATAATATCAAGATAAAACTCAAATGTTGTGTGAACAGAGCTGTGTCCAAGCATCCCCGATATCTTTGCTATGCTTACACCCCTCTCCAGAAGAATTGTTGCAAACATATGTCTCAGTCCATGAACCGTAATGCGCGGCAGCAAATTCCTTTCACACAGCACATACAGTTCTTTGTTCATAGAACCTAATCCGTGGGGCAAACCATTTTTCTGACAGCTCACATAATCCATATCATGATACGCATCCTCTAACAGATTTTTATTTGCCGCAATCTGCTACTGCCTTTTTTCTAGTTCAACTAAGACAATATTAGGAACCCGAAGTATGCGGTTACTTTTTTCTGTTTTAGGATCACGCTCTACTATACTGTATTCTTCTATACCGGCTCCATTTTCCTCTAGTTTTATATCAGCAGCTAATTGTCGTTGAATATGTACCGTTTTCTCCTTCAAATCAAAATCACTAAATTTTAATCCTAATATTTCTCCTTTACGTAACCCAAGATATAAGGCAAGTATAATCTCCAAAAACCAGTTTCGTCCTTTAGCAGCATGTAATAAAAGAATAATCTGCTCTTTATTCAGTATCTGGATTTTCGGTTTTCTTCTCGGATACTTTTTGGTATTAGGAACCGGATTATATGAAATCATTCTGGAAACCACAGCATCTTTGAAAGCAATATAAAGTAATTCCCTGCTTTTATTTCCAGCAGACTCGCAATATTTAGATGCACTCTTTAATAATTCATTTAAGTATTCTGAACTAACTACCCGAAGCTTAATGTCCTCTTCAATTGACGGAAAAATAAATGTGTATAGAACATATGCGGACACATATTGCGTAGTACTTTCTACTCTGTCTGAAAAAATGCTTTGAAACCAATATACCAAATAATCCCTTAAAGATATATCTTTCCCTTTCACCAAAAATCGTGCTTCCATAGCTTGTTCAAACTCTGCCATGTGCTTTCTATATGCTTCCTCTGCTTCAACATCACTGCTAAAGCCACCTGTCTTTCCATACTTTACACTGTAATCCTCCTGCAGAATTTTTGTCCTGTGATACCACGAACCTCTTTCATAAAAGGCATGCGGACACTTTTTTGATCTTTTATCCATTCTTTCTCCTTTTAAGCTTCCTCTCCATCAATCCATCTGTCAAAAGATTCTTTTGGAACCCGATAAATCCGCCCGATCTTGATTACTCTGAATGGAGCCTGTTTTTTATTAACCTCATCCAAAAAATCATAAGTTTTACTCCTTCCAATTCCCAGTAATTGCTGAATCTCCTCAGCATTGTACACCTTTGATAATAAATTTTCGTTTGCCATATATCCTCCTCCTTTACAATTTCTAGTGAATGAATTACCATGCTGAATCTGCATTGCTGCGTAAAAAAAGACACCAAAAAACCATCTGATTTTTTAGTGTCTTTCTTATTTTTCGTCATTCGGTCAAAGACCGACATGAAATTTTACTTCTGAACCTGCTCCAGAACAAAATTTTTACACAGTTATGCATCTCTGCAAAAAATTACAATTACACTTTAACACAATATATAGATATTTGTCAATATTTTATTCTATATATTGTGTTCAATCAGTTTCCATTATACACTTATCAAGGTACCATTAATTGTATATATCATTCCCTATATTAAAAGAAGTCCACATACCCTTAATTTCTGTAAAAATAATTATTTTGTGCTTTCTCATGCTGTTTACATTTGTTTGCCGCTATCCTGCTCTATCTTACAGATCCAGTTTTCCTCAACTTCCACTTCATTTTCCCGCAGATACTTTTCCACACACGGGCCGGACATACATAAGCGCATATTGATTTCCCAACGCTGCTCCACTCCATATTCCTTTTCAAACAGCTCGCACCATTGTTCCTGTATGTTAGGCGCAATCCGTATTTTCGTGCAGTCAAACCCGTATCCTTCCTCTACCGGCATCTGAAATTCCTCTGCCACCTTCCTGTAAAAGGCTACCAGATTCAGATTGGGATAAAACGCATCAATCGTCTCCTGTGTCACTTTCCTAATTCTTCTCTCCATCTGTCTCCTCCTTTCATTGACCGTATGTCTTTGATAAAGCCTAAAGCATCAAAAAAACCCTGCTGATAAGCGACCCTCCCATATTCGGAAGCGTTTGCATTGCTCTCTTCCAGGGCATCATCAATCAGATTCCATTGCTCATACGTGAACATATCTTCCGTCAGCTTACCGGCCTTTGCTTTGGCCTTTTGCTTTGATTTCTGATATTTACGGTCTTTCCGCAATGTATCTTCCAAAGCCGTATCCAACCGGTTTCGGATAAATTGCTGCAGGACTGTATGCCGAAGTTCCGCCTCTATACCAGTATCCAGTGTTCCTCCAAACGCAGGATCCGAATCTATATCTGATACGGCATCTGGATTCTGGTCTTCCTGTCCCTTTTGATCCTTGGAATCCGTTCTGTTTACAGCCGGCTTCCTTTCCCGGCAGATGTTTTGAAACAGATCGGTGATTAACAAGATTCCTGCCTGCAATCCCAGTTCCATATATACGCTGGCATTTTCATTTACCAGCTCATTTGCTGCAGACAACAGCACCGAAACTCCGTCTTCACCATATTGTTTCACAACATTTTCGTAAGCTAGTTCTGCATCATCCAAGCGTGTTTTGTAACTGCGGTCGTCCCGATCCGGAATCGTGCCGTATAACAGATAATCTGCCACTCCTTTTACCGTTGCCCTCTCAAATATTTTCTCTGCAAATTTCATGATATTTCCTACCTTTCTCCATCTCTTGTTCTATTAACAGGGTCCGCCTTCCGCGCCGTGGAAAGCCCCTGCCGGATACATCCATTGCTCCTTCACATAAACAGAATCCTTAGAGAATTCTCCCGTCATTAAGCTATACAATGCCTCCCGGTCACCGTGATAGACACAGGATTTTGCGTTCCCCACAAATGTATCCAGGTCACAGTTATTATCCAGCGTAAACCCCAGGATCTCTTCGTCCTGTTTCAGCATCCCATAGTCTTCTGGGTACAGTTCCCGGATGCCGGCAAACAATGTCGGCGTGGAGAAGATGCACATGGCACAGCTGCAGCGGTTCCATCCGGCGCGGTAGCAGGGATGCGGGTTGACCTTATGCCTTTTTAAGACCTCCCAGACATCCTTTTCCGAGTAATCAATGACAGGCCGCCACTGGTGTACGATCCGATGTGCCTTTGCTTCTGCATTCGTCCTGTGGATTTCCATCTCGTTGTATTTGCTCCGTCCTGCCGATTCCCCTCTGCGCTCTCCGGATACGATCAGCAGGCAGGTATCCTTTTTCGTTTTCTCTAAACTTGCCGTCACACTGTCCTGCACGGAAGCCTTCAGGCTGCCGCTGCACCAGCGTCCCTGATGGGTTGTGCCCTTTGCCGGAAATTTCAAGCGCCTTCCTCCCAATTTTTCCAGATGGTCCAGGCTGTCCAAGTTCCGCAGCACGGTATCTGCCACCATGATTTTTAAATAGGCCGAACACCACCGCTTACTTAAATCCCCGGTTTTCATTGGAAATTTCATGCGGTACCCGAACTGCTCCAGTTGCTTTTCCATATCTTCTGCTGACTGTTTCTTAAGTTCCAGGCATTCCTTATATTTCTTTGAAAGCGCACACTGCATAATCTCCTGTGTGTCCGGTTCCTGCCATTCAATCGGCTCGGATGCTCCGATCCGGTATAATTCTCCAAAGAAGCCGTTTTTGCGCCAGGACACCCGTAGAGGTATCTGCTCTGCCTCCGAAAAGGCACGGATATAATTGGAAGTACATCGCCAGTCCATTCTTCTCTCTGGATGTCCCCCGTCGATATCATGATGCCAGAATTCGATTCTCTGTCTAGGCACCCCAAGCTCTAGCAGCTTATAGTAACAGGCGATACTATCCTTTCCTCCTGAAATCAGAAGGATAATTAAGTCATAGCTTTCCAGCGGCAGCAACTCTTCCAGCAGAATGCTTTCCATATATTTTGAATCCCTGCGCCCCGGCACCCTCGGCCGGATTCTTTTTCCGGTTCCATATACCGGGGCATCCGGCTTCCCATAGATGACCGGCGTATCCTTCGTACAGTCGGCATCCCGTATAAAATCCGGTTGGAATAAGGCAAGCTGCCCGTTGGACTGCTGGAAATATGTTTCTTTTTTCTTCATTTTCTCCACCTCATTTCCCAAAGCCTATCCCAGACACTCTTCCTTTACTAAAAGAGCCGTCCGGGAAAAGTATGATTTCCCATTGCAGATCCACATGCTCCCACGGGGCGCGGTCGTTGCTCCCATAACCCGCCGCCATCCCGGAGGCATGGACGTATACAGCTCCGCATCATTTCTGATTGCAAACTCTATAATTCGGTTAAATTTATCCATAGCATTCCTCTTGCAATTCTTTTTCTGTGCTTCTTAAAAAGAAAGACGGAATCATTGATCCGCCTTTCTTTCCACCTCATATTCCAATTTTAAATCCAACTTTCTGATTTCCTAAAAATAGCATTTTCATGAGCATTTTTCTATGCTGCAGTCCCCTTTTCCGTGTAGAATTCTCCATTTATCACGAAAAAGGTATTTTTCTGATTTCGTCTTTCTGCATTTTCCAGCATACCTTTCTCACGGTCATAATACTGTACTTTATCTGATAATAGGTCGCACAGTTCTACCTCGGCTTCATTCACTTCTTTCACCATCTGCAATAATCCGGGGACATCCATATTCCCTATCGGCACAAGCAGTGTTTCGTGGATGGAAGAGGGCAGCACATAAAAATCAGAGCCTATAATCTCCCCTGCCTGTTTCATAATATCCTCCTGGAGAATCATGGAAGCGCCATTTATCATACTGCTGTTCGTCAGGCACAGCATCGGCGTTTCTTCCATTGCCGGATGCCATTTTACATTCCCGTTTAACAGATTTCTTGTCTTTCCTCTGCCTGCCATCAGGGAAAAAAGATATTCATCAATTTCGAAAAGAAGCGCCTGTTTTTCCCTCTCCGAAAGAAGTGCATCCTCGTGAAGCTGCTTTAAGGTTACTTCCCACTTTTCCATCAGCTGCTTCTTAACAGGCATACTGAAAATCCTCTCTCTTTCTTCGCATAGTCTCACATAATAAACGGCCGCAAAATCTCCATGCACGGTGTAGATTTTATTCTCCAGCCATCGCTGGTTTAATTCCGGATCACAAAGCTTGATCATTAATCTGCCTTTTACCTTTTCATAATCGCTCGTGTAACTTAAATCCGCCATGTATTCCAGATGCTCATATCTCATCCGTAAATCAGCAATCTTTCTTACACAGACATCCAGATCATCCCCTTTCGCGTAATCGCAGTAAGCCTCTTCTAAGGGAATACACGGAAGGGATGTTTCTTCCTGCCGAATAATCAAAAGGACCGGAACCTTGCTCCCATTCTCCTTTTCTTTCACCTCAATAAATACTTGTGCATCTTCAAAAGACGGCGGCAGATACTTCTGCACATTCTCCATTACATAATCAAAAAATTCCTTTTTATTCTTCATATTGTCTTCCTCTTTTCTTCGTTTTCCATTTTTAAGAAAAAGAAAGGGGAAACCTATCTTTCCGCCTCTCCTTTTCACGCTTCACTGTCTTTTCAAAACCTCCTATATCCTACCGGTCTTTTGCAAATCCTTTCAGATACAGATTGTAATCATTTTCCCTTGTTATGAACCTGATCCAATAATCCGCCGCACACCCATTCATAAAGAAATCGTATTCATGTTCACTCACATAAGACTCTGGATGTTCCTTACAGAATTTTCTTAAGCGTTCCAGATTATCAAACTGTGTCACCAGGCAGCGGTAAATATCCTGTGATTCCCGGTTAAAAGCCTTCGACCAAAGATTGCCCCTGCACGGGAAATAACTTCCCTGCCATCCATTCTGGTTCCAGTATGCGCGGATATGTCCGATCTGGGTGTCCGGATATTTCCCTGAACTTAAGGAATCCGGTGCTTCTGAACAATGTTCGAACACGTCAAGAAAATTACAGGTCTCCTTCATCTCAAACAGCATATTTTTGCTCATATAAAATTCCCTCTTTCTCTATGCGGCGTGGGTCTCTTTCTGCCTTCTGCCGTTTCCGGCAAGGCAATAGCCCGCGCCTGTCTCTGTCGTAATCTCTTCCAGTTCTTTTCGACCCACCAGAACTGCAAGCTCATTTTTTACCACGCCTTCCAGAATCCGGTCTCTCTCATATGGAAACGGGCAGTATTTATGATACTGCCCCTCCATCTCAAGATAAATCTCCTGAAAAGAAAGCGTCCCATTCTCTGCAAGCAGCCTTACTATTTCTTCTCTCATAGGAGTCCGCTCTTTTCTTAATTTCAGCAGATACTCCTTCCCTGCCATCTCAACCATATCATTTATTCCCTAACCTTTCTTTCCTTTATCCCCATGCCAGGAGAATATCCTGACATGGTTAATCCTACTTCTGTCTCCCTTTCTATGCCGCCTGTTTCTCGGTATCCGGAAGTTCCATCAGATCCGCTTCCAGAATATCTGCCAGATACTGCCCTGCAAAAAGACCGCCATTGATCTTCACTTTCTTTTTCCGCATTTCTGTATAGGATTCTATCCGGATCTCCCTGCTCTTTTCTGCCAGCGCAAGATCATCCCCGGTAAGCCGTTTCTGAACCGCTTCCTGCCATTTCCGCAAAAATGCAGCGGCCTCTTCAATATCCTTTTTCTGCCGGTCATACTCTGTGCGCTTCTGGCGTATCACGCCTCCCGGCTCCACCTCCAGCGTATAGTAAGGCTGGTCAGGCTGTTTCGTCTTTCTTAAAAACAGAATAAAGCTCTCCTGGTTATTGAGCCGCTCGAAATACTCCTTCTTCTTGTCAATACAGTGATGCAGCGCCTGCCCTTCCTCCAGGATATCCTTGACGGATCTCGGAGCAAGAACCGTATACGTCTGATCTGAGTATTCATACTTCTCCTGCAGACGCGGAAGGATGTCATTAATGTACGGATATTCTTCTTCCAGTTCTCCCGCCGTCACTGACAGCCGATTGTTCTCAATATATTTCACCAGTTCACTATGCCTCTTGTACAGCTTGTTTACCCGGTACACAATCTCATCATGTACATTCATTTTGACGCGCTTTGCCATAGAAAGGTAATCCTCCCAAGTGGTCAGAACCTGGCGGATGCTATCCTTCTTCCTCCCTTTCTGGCGTACAAGATAGTTCTTTACCTGCACGTAGCTCATCCTGTCATGAATAAACGCAAGGTCTTCTGGCAGTATGCCATTTTCAATAAACCAGCCGATCAGATCGTCAGGCAGGCAGAGATTCTCTTTCTTCTCCTGCTGCAGCCAATATAAAACATGGATATCGCCTTCTGCTTTTCGTAATCTTTTCAGTCTGGCATTATCAATTTCCAGCTTTTTTGCCAGCCCGCCTTTTACATCCCTCCAGACTAAATTCGCCGGATTTTTTATTACTTCTTCTGCTAATTTCGGAAGATCGACCTTTAAAATCTGCTCAATTACAGGCATCTCTCTCCATATATTGAGATATCTGCGGGGATTTAAGTCCGGATTATTTTGTATCCACTGTATCAGCCCGGTCTGCTTTAATTCCTTCCGCCCTAAAGCAGGCAGTGTCCTTGGATATACTTTTCCCTTTGTCAGCAGACAACAATAATCGAAAAGGCCGACTTTCCTATAGGAGATGTCTCCACTTATCCAACGGGCACCCCTGTTCTTAAAATCTCCATAATAATATGGTTCCTCATGGAATTGAGCATCATAAAAAATACGTTTTGTCTCATAAGACCAGATTGTCGGATTTTGGAAATCTTTTTTCCCAAGAACCATCGTCACTTCAAACAGCCTTAGAATAATCCCTTTCCTGCAACGCTGGATTAAATATGCCGCTTCCTTTTCTGTCCAGATAGACTTGGATTTGTCTACAGATTTAAAATGTATTTCCTGCCCGCATCTGCTGCAGACTCCGCTCTTGTTATACCTGGGATCCTGAATCGGAACCATCCTGCCGCAATGGGTACAGTACCCTTCCGTTGCACCGCCTCTTTTATATTTGTAGAAAATATAATGCTCAGAAACTACGTTCTTAAGAAGCCACTGTTCCCAGTCTTTCGGCTTTCCCGGCACCTGTTTCATGACCTCATCCCATACATCTGTTTTCTTCCTGTGGCGGGCAATCAGCTGCTGTTCCCGTACCCTGTCCTGATAGCATTGCATGCCGTCATAATCTCCTGTTTCGGTTTCCAGATATCCCCGAACCAGTTTTTCATCCCTCCTGCTGATATACGTCCCCGAATCATACAGATATCCTGGCCAGTCAAGATTGCGCAGCATGGAGTTTCTCCATTTCCCGGTATCTGTCTCAAAGGTAATAAAATCATTGGCTCTTTTGTCAATATACACCACGTAGACAGGCTGCTTCGCACCTGCCCGCACAAACTGGGCTAAGAATATGGAAATGACCAAATATCCTTTTTCCTCTTTTACCCGCAGGTACCTGCCATATTTATATTTCTTATCCATTATCCAGTGATTTGATTTCACCGGCTTGTCCTTCTTTGCAATCCGCATTAAATATGGCGTAAACTCCAGCGGAGCAATCGTCATTAATTCTTTTTTCTTCATGCCTGCCTCTTTTCCTTAACATTTCCCATAAGCATCATAAAATTGTTCTGAACGATAGCGCCTCCCGTCAACCTTTATCAATGCAATCTCTTCAATCTCCGGGCTGTCCTTCTCTTCCTTCAGGATAAGCAGGAACTCTCCTTTTTTCCCTGCTGCTCTCGGATTTTTCCCTCTGACGATTCCAAATCCATTCCATGCTGTACCTTTTTCCAGGCTTACCCTGTAGTTCCACCTGCGTTTCGGATGCTCTACCATGTAAACCGCCGCCTCAAAAAGTATCTGCTCCAGTGAAAGACGGCGGATCAAACGCATTTCCGTACAGGCTATTTTGCTGTCCACCTCATCTTCATCCAAATCTCCGGCTGCTTCCACCTCATAATAAACAGAATTATGCCAGTTTGAATAATAGATAAAGCAATCCAATGGATCCTCCGCACAATGGAACCCATTTTTTGCACAGTTCGCTTCCTCTGTCCGATTTACCACATCTTCCCGAAACTGAAATCCAAGACAGGTCAGATCTTTATGAAATCCCTTAAACGCTTTCATACCACAGCCTCTCTTTTCTTCTCTTCGCCTTTATCTGCCATCATATCAAATAAGGACATCTGGACGGATTCCCCCTCTGATTTTCCCGTTCCCTTCTCCGGCTTTTCTGCCTCAGATACTTCTTCCGGCTTATGATTTTCTTCCACTTTTTCCAGCGATTTTCCACTTTTCCCTTCCAATGCACCTTTCACAGAAGCCTTCCTGTGCGTAGCAGCGTTCTGTTTCCGTTCCTCTTCTTTCTTAAGCGCATTCATCCGTTTTTTCCGCTCTGCTTTCTGCGCCTTCATCTCCGTGGCTTCATCATCCAAGGCATAATATTCCTCCGCCCACTGGTAAACCTTCGTTTCTGACAGTCCCATGCCGATAGACCGGTGTGCATTGTCTGCCAGACGGTTTGGATTCTTTTCTCCGCCGAACCGTTTATCATGTTCTTTTTCCGCCATCTGATAAGCCTGCTCCATGATATAGTTCATGCATTTCTGGATCGTTTTCTGCTTTTTCAGCACCTTGACTCCAAACAGCGGGTCTTCTTCTGCCCGTTTCATTAGGTAACGGGCTACGATATCCGTAAAAAACTGGTCCTTCATATGCCACATCTCTTCCCGGAGCTTTTCAGCCGCAGAAGCATACTCCTTTTCGGACAGCGGGATCTCTGCAAGCTGGAACCTCTTCCCTTTGATAAAATCCTCCACATCCTCTTCCGGTACCAGCCACTGGGCTGCCAGCTCCTTAAGCTCTGTAAAATTCTGAGAGTTCCTTAAGTGAACCGCCATCGCATTCAGATCTTCCGTATTGGTGATCAATTTCTCATACACTGCCGTCTCCTCCTTCTTTTTCTACCGAAACTTCCCGGTATCTTTGTTTTTTCACTGCAGGCTGCAAAAATGGAGAGTCCGCTGACTCTCCACCCATTATGCCGCATTCCCCTGCCGTTCCATTTCCTCCATTTCTCGTTCCACTTCCTCTGCAATCCTTCTGCGCTCCTTATCATCCTCTTCCAGAAGCCCTACCAGTTCTATGATGACACGGGTACACCACTTGTTCGATTTCCATTTATCCGAAAGCTTCCTGGTCTCTTCCATCAAGTTTTCGTAATCCCGCTCCCTCATTTCCAGGTTCCGGTATCTTTTATATAATTCATAGCATTCCTTCATTACGACCGGGACCGGTATCTTTGCCGCCGCGTCCATGTTGGAAAGAAGTCCCATCAGCATCCGGTGGTAATCGTATCTCTTGCACAGTTCCTCTATCCCCATCTGCTCTCTCCCTAAGTACAGGGACATAAAATCATTAAAAATTGCCGCAATTGTGCTCTGGTCTACCATTCGCTTTCTCCTTTCTGTTCCTTATGTAACTGCCAGGTCGTATATACTCAGCTGCCCTTCTACCTGCCAGTCCTCTTTCTTATCCTCCTGCCCTGCTTCGGGGATCGCTGCCGCCCTTAAAGGGAGGCTTTGCATCTTTCTGGCCGTCTCCCTGATCAGGTCTGTCAGCATGCCGGGGTTCCCGTATTCCCTCATCACTACCAGGTTATCTTCTGCAAGCGCATCCGCAAGCCCCCTCACTTTCCCAGAGACTTCCAGTACTCGGGTATCCCTCCTTTGCTTTGGTGTCAGCTTTGGGAGAACCGCCTGCATATACCGGTAATCCTCCAG
>OFFP01001400.1_pt1 | contig 16427 bp, 15 predicted proteins | sample 1521431 | NCBI WGS metagenome assembly OFFP01 (sample SAMEA3504104, study PRJEB24116) | mouse gut metagenome | biome: mouse gut; feature: mouse-associated habitat; material: faeces | place: Denmark | collected 2011
TCCGGGTATCTTAAGCGGAACCAGAGCTTGCGGTAGGCCACGTCAAGGTAGTATTTCCCTGCCTGCCCCTCATTCTGGATCAGGCGCATGTACTTCCTGGGGTCAAAGCCCTCCACTCTGTTCAGGTTCCTGATCTCCGCCACCTCGTCATACATGCAGGCGCTGTTCATTGTCATCTCATTCATCTGTCTTCTCTCCTTCCTTTTCCTGGGGAGGGGCATATATTAAATAAATACCCGCCTCCCCGCATTTTCTTGAATTTTTTTCAGGTTTTTTCCGATTTCCTTACACAAGGTATCTGCACATGAAGCTGTCAAAGCTGTCATGATCGCTCCAGTCCGCCGTTTCCGCTTCATCCTCCGCCGTGGTATTCCATAAATCGAGCAGGTCGTTGTCATACCCGGAAGTATCCGCGTCAAGCCCGTGGTGCAGGCAGTATGCCGTCCACAGGCAGCGGAGCTGGTCCCTGCTGGGTTCCTCATCGAAACAGCCCTGTCTGGCAAACTCCTTCAGATATTCCATTTCAGCCTCCCGGCTGACTGTCCCCTGCATGGATTCGATGATCTGTGCGGCAGCATGGTAGCCGTCCCGCCGCAGTATATCCAGCTGGAATTTAACGTCTGTTCCATTCTTCATTTCCCGGCTCCTTTCTTCTGTGGCATTTTATGATGCCTGTTCCATGCACAGCATGAGCTGTCCGTTTTCTCCTTCCTTCAGTTCCACGTCCCAGTGCGGGCTGTCCGTAACATCTTCCGCGCTTTCTTTGCAGTCCGTCCCGGTCCCATCCGCTGGTTCCCGTTCTGCCTGCCCCGGCATGAAACGCCACTGGTTCAGGTAATAAAACGGGGTACGCCACACTTCATTGTCCGGGTGCGGGAACGGGGCTGCAAGGCTGTCCCCGATGGCTATGACAGCGGAACATCCCAGAAGGGAGAGCTGTATGTAGCACATCATGGCTGCTGTGCGGTCAATATCCTGCGCCACGAACAGCACATTCTTCTGGTAATTGATGCCACGCCTTTTTGCCGTGTTTGCAAATGCTATGAGCATGGCGCCTGCGCCGCAGGCCGGGTCGCTCACGCTGATATATCCTTTCTCCTTCAGCAGTTCCTCTTTTTCATCCCCGGCAAACTGCAGCTCGGACATGAAATGGCAGATATGGTAGGGCGTAAAGAACTGCCCTTTCTGCTCCTGCTGCAGATTAAGGTAATGGTACAGGCTGCCTAAGAAATCCTGTTCCGGGTTTTCCTCCAGCGCCAGCACCACAAACCCCAGCATCTGCGGGAAGACCTCCTGGTCCTCCTTCTGGTAGCTGTTAATGATGGAGAGGTACTGCTTCTCCCGCTCCTCCTTCTTAGGCCCCGGCATCACGTTTGCCAGGGATATTGCTGACAGGCTCAGGAAATCGTTCCATACCTGCCATCTGGAATGGCGGAATCGGAAACGGTCCATCAGGGCGCAGAATTCCTTTTTATAGTCTTTTTTCTCCATAGGCCGCCTGTCACCCTTCCAGCTGTTTCACGGAGATCTCAAAATCCATGTCCAGCCTGCTGTTCCTCACAATGATGCTGTCACCATCCCCGTCCATTACCTTCAGTCCGCCGCGTGCCACAGCCTCCTCAATATCGGAAAAGATCCTTTCCTTTTCCATGAACCCATCCTGGCAGCTGCAGCTCTCACACCCGCACTCTGACGATGTGCAGAGGTACTGCCTGCCGCTTTCCGGTGTGGCAACATACGGGTTGCACACGGCATATCCGTGTTCCTGCAGAGTGGAAACTGCGCTGTCAAATACTGTTCTGAGGATCTCGATGTTCCACGGGAATTTTTCTTCCGGGTCATCCTCCTCCAGCTCCAGCAGTTCTGCCAGATAGCGGTAGGTCGCATTGTCTATGGCATCCGCCCGCTCTGACATCCGCTGGGTGATCTCCAGTTCCCCTGTTTCTTCCATTTCTGTTTTTCCTGTGCTTTCTTTCCTGTTTTCCATATATCTGTTCCTCCTGTTTTCTATAAATTCATGACTTCCTGCCGGTATCCGGCATCTTTTTCCTGGTCTTTCTTTTCCTCCAGCAGCCGGTTATACTCCCTGATGACGCGCTCCCCAAGCCGGGTATTGCGCCTGTCGCACTCCGTATTGTGGATGGCGGTGCAGATGGCCTTTTTGCTCCCGATGATGGCGACCTGCGCCTTTGCCCTCGTTACGGCGGTGTAGAAGATATTCCGCCGCAGCATCTTGTAAAACATGGGCAGCCACGGCAGGATGACCATGGGGTACTCGCTTCCCTGGCTCTTGTGGACGGTTGTGGCATAGGCATGTTCCACCATCTCCAGCTCATCGCTGTTGTATTCCACACGCCGCCCGTCTGAGAATTCCAGTTCCGCCAGCTCCGTCCCTTCATCATCCACATAGATGTTCTTAATGCAGCCGATGTCACCGTTGCTGATCTGGTTCTTGTTCTTGTTATGGATGATACGGTCACCCAGCCGGAAGGTACGCTTCCCGGAACGGATCTCCGGCTTCCCTTCGGCTTTCGGGTTTACCATCTCCCACAGCCTTTCATTCAGTGCGTCCACGCTGGCATCCCCCTTCTTCCGGTAGGGGGTCAGCACCTGCACCTTGTCCTCGCCAAACGCGTCCACGCTGGCGCGGTACAGCTCCTGTGTCTTTTCTGCGGCCTCTGCCGCGCTCCCGGCAGGGATGAAGGTAAATCCCGCGCCATAATCCAGGGCGGCATCATTCTCCTGCATCCGCTTCGCATTTGCAGCGATCCGGCTGTCCTCTGCCTGGCGGAAAACCATGTCAAGCACTGTCACCGGGATCACGCCGCACTGTACTAGCTCCCGGAACACGTTTCCGGGGCCTACGCTGGGAAGCTGGTCCACATCCCCCACCAGCACCAGGCGGGTCCCCGCCCGGATATGGTCAAAAAAGATATAGGACAGCCTCATGTCGGACATGGTGAACTCGTCCGCTATGATGAAGTCCGCCTCCAGCATGCCGTCCATCTCCTCGCTGCCCTCGTCGCTGGTAAGCCCCAGGGCGCTGTGCATGGTCATGGCCTCCTGCCATCCCGTGCTCTCTGCCATCCTGCGGCTGGCCCTTCCCGTGGGTGCCGTCAGCAGCACACTGCCGCCGCCCAGCTTCTTATGGACATGGAGCAGCACCTTCTGTACCGTGGTCTTCCCTGTGCCGGGGCCGCCGGTGATGATGCTGACCGTATGGCGGAACGCTTTCCTGACGCCCTCCTCCTGCTTCGGGGAGAGGCTGATCCCCAGCTCCTCCTGCGCCTCTGCCAGAAGGGCGGTGATGTCCTTCCCCTCCTGATCAGCTATGAGCAGGGATGCCAGATTTTTTGCCGCACCGCACTCATAACCGTACATATTGGCGGGATATAAAGCGCCGCTTTCATAGTACATGCGCCTGTCCATCACCAGCTGGTAGAGCACCCGGTAGACTGCCGCCTCCGTGACGGCCTCCCCCTGGTAGCCCCTGTTCAACTGTTCATGAACCTTCTTCTGGAGCTGCTGCCTGTATTGGTACAGGTGCCCCTCCTGCAGATCCTGCTCCATGCAGTACCAGATGCAGCCCTCGATCCGCATGGGGTCGTCGGGCTTCCCCCTGTTGGCTTTTGCGATCTCGTCCACGGTCAGGAAGCCGAAGCCGCTGATCCTGCAGAGCGCAAAGGGCTGGCTCTTCACGGTGTCCAGCGCAGCGCTCCCAAATTCCTCATAGATCTTCTGTATCTTTCTTGGCGTCACCTTGAAAGGCGCCAGGTAGGCCGCAAGGTCGCGCATGGCGTGGCTGCCCTGATAGGATAAGAGGATGCTGTCCAGCTTCTTATGGGTGATGCCTTTGACCTCCAGCAGGCTGTCCGGATAGTGGTCCAGCACGTCGAACGTCCTTGTGCCGAACCGCTCCACGATCAGCTCCGCCGTCCTGGGCCCGATGCCCTTCACCATGCCGGAGGACAGGTAGCCCTTTATCCCTTCCTTTGTCTGGGGCAGGATCTCCTCAAAGCTTTCCACCTGCAGCTGTAGCCCGTACCTGCTTTTTACCCAGTTCCCCACAAGCTCCGTTTCTGTGGCACCCGTGTCCGGCAGGCCTGTTCCTGTAGCCGTGAACCGTATGCCTTCCCCTTTATAGTGGGCGTCCCTCGCCCCTTCCGGCACCTCTGCGCTCTCCGTGTGGTACACGAAGATGCAGAAGCCGTTGTCTTTGTTCCGGAATATCTCCTTTACGAACCTGCATCTCATTTCTTCTCTCCTCGTGCTTTCTGTGTGTCTTCTTCCTCCCAGTCATACAGCAGCAGGTCCTGGCTGGAGGCTCTGGCAGCCGTCCCTTTCTGCCGGAAACGGTAGTTCCGGAAGACGAACCCTGTCGGTTTGTGGGTGTACCGTGCCGCAAAGACATGGTACTCGATGCCGAGCCAGGATGCCGTGCCGATAGCCTCTTCCGTCTCCTCGCCGAAGTTCAGGGCATACACCCAGTTGTCGCGCATGCTGTGGGGATCGGCATATCTTTCCCCTCCCGGAAGGGAGAGGAGCTTCTCCTTCATGGCATGGTGGTCCTTCAGCCCGGGGTGTGCCGCCAGGGTATCTGCAGCCAGTGCTTTTTCAAACTCGCGGAACGGTATGAAAGGGTCCTTTCCCGGGAAATCCCCGTTCCCGTCAAGGTGGCATACCCTGCCACGGGAGACAATCTCGAAGATGATGTCCTCCCTGACGGTGCAGTCGTTCTCACAGTAGTTCCCCACGGGCGAGGCCGTATGCCACTTCCCGTCCTCCATGGAGCGGTTGAAATAGCGCTCCGGCCCCTCCGTGGTGCGGAACGTGTCCCGGCAGAGCCCGTCATCCTCCAGGTAGAACTCCACCCGGATCCGCCTCCAGCTTTTCTCCCTGCCTCCCTCATTTTGGTTATTTAAGCCAGGCATCTCTTTTATTTCCGCAAGCACGGCGCCTCCTTCCTGCTCCAGCAGGGCATAGGCGGGGATGTGGAGCTCCCCCGCCATCCTGATCTCGCCCTGCATCCCGCTGCTAATCCGGCTGCCGCACACGATGATGGCCTTACATAGCCGCAGCACCGAAAGCCCGAAGGCCAGCGCTGCCTCCCGCTCCTCTGGGATGCTGTCGTCCAGGTATTCCGGGAGGAAGCTGTGGGGCGCTATGGCCCTGCAGCCGAAGGTGCCGGATACAAGGCGCGCGTAATGTGCCGCCTTCTCCATGTTCTGCCGTATCCCCTCTTCCGTGGGTGCCGATAAGGGGGAGCAGATGTATACAAGGTCTTTCTTATTCATTTATGCCGCTCCTTTCACTTTGACGGAGAACCGCCTGCTCTCCGTGGTGCTCACATAGTCGTCATAGACATTCGGGTGCTGTGCCTTCAGGCGCTCCAGCCCTTTCTTGTCGATTCCCGTGCGGTAGGCAGGGTTGTAGGAGACTGTATATTCCGTGCTGCCGTCCTTCAGGACGCCGGTACAGCTCGTCCCCATCTCCTCCACGATCTCCGCATAGGCCTCCTTCATCTTCTCGTCCAGCTTCTTCGCCTCGCCTTCATGCTGCGCCTTCTGCTCCTTCAGCTCCAGGTACTTCCGGATGCTGCCCAGGTGCCTGCGCCCCAGCTTCACCTGGTCTGCGTCCTTGTCTGCAGGCCCGCAGTGCTTCCGGATGCTCTCCAGGACCAGGTCGGGCTTCTCCGTGTAGGGCGGCTCCACGCCCTTCTCCACGTTCTCCTTCCAGAAGTATTCCTCCTCCGCAATCAGGTCCTCCTCGATGTCAAGGTCCCGCTCCATGTAGCGGATGAAGAACTCGTCCTCGTTGTTCCCGTACAGGCAGGCGAAGTACATCTTACCCACGTTCATCACCGCCATGTAGTGCCGCCCCTGGTACTCGTAGTTGACAGGGGTGGAGCCGTCGGCCCATTTGTTCTGGCAGTTGTAGTTGGTGGTCTTGCACTCCAGAATGCCCGTGGTGCCGTCCGGGAAGTCTATGAAGAAATCCACGTCCGCCAGCATGAACGGGTAGAGCGGGTGGCGGAACATCTTCCGGACGGGGTACACCTTGAGCCCTGTCTTCCTGGAGAAGATCTCCGCTACCAGGTCCTCCAGCCTGTGCCCCACTTCCTTCGCAACCCAGTTGTCTTCCTCCTCGTCCATGACGGCCTGGATGCCGCACTTGTCATAGTACAGGTCCCGCTTCGTGCAGAAAGGCGACATGCCCATGATGGCTGCCGCGTCGCTGCCTCCGATTCCTGCGCGGCGGTAGGAGAGCCAGTCCTCCCGGCTTAAGTCCTCTGTGTCAACGAATACCTGTGTTTCATAGTTCATATCCAGTCCCATTCCTTTTCCTCACTTTCTGCCGTGTGTCCGGCTGTATGGTATTGCGGGCAGGAGAAAAGATGGTGCCTTTTCCTCCTGCCCTGTGTTTATTTTGTATATCTGGCTGTGTCCATTCTGGTTATCACGTTTGTACAGCTTTGTCTTTCCCGGCTGCATCCGCGGCCTCCTGGGCTGCGCCCCTGCGGCGGGCGGCTAGGACAAGGGCGTCCTCCCCGATGCCGTTGTCGGCCTCCCGGCTCCTTTTCGCCCTGCGTCTGCACTTCTCTATGGCAGCCGCACGGTCATAGCCGGTCTTCTCCTGCAGCTCAGCCGTGATCTTCCGGCACCTGTCACGCATGCACTCATACTGCATCGCCCCACAGAACCCGAGCTTTTCCCTGTCGGCCTGCAGGAGCTCGTCCAGCATGTCCGCATAGTCCGCGAGGACGTTGCATATGACGGTCAGATCCCCCTGGCAGCTCTCTATGATCCTCTCCTGCATCCTGTCCACGTCGTAATAGTGGATGGGGACTGCGGCTGTGCCGGTGCATGCTCCCTGCTCCATGATCCCTATTGAGTCCTTTACCATTTTAACGGCCTCCCTTCCCTGAAGATGGTCAGTCTTTTATGGGACATATCATAAAGATAGACGCTGTTGGACAGCCATTCGCTCCTGGGCACCAGGGCCTCGTTTATCTCCTGCACGTCCTCAGTGCCCATGAGCCCGTCTCCATCCCGGTATGGCACAGCGATGACCTCATGCACGCTGCTGGGATAGATGATCAGGCTGCATCCCTTCTCTTCAGCCATTTCCTGGAGGAAGGCCGTGTTCAGGAGGCCTGCGGCCCCAAAGCGCTGTCCGGGGCTGGTTATCACATACACCTCGGCCTTTTTCCCTGCCTTCCGCACCGCTTCCTCAAATGCCTCCTTCATCCCGTCAGGCCCTTCCTCCATCAGCTCCCGGACCACGCCTGTGGCCTCCATGGCCTGGCAGCCGTCCTCCGCAAGGAGCCTCTCCATGCCGAGGCGGTACAGCTCCTCCTCTGGGATTCCCCAGCTTCCTGCCACCCTGCCCGTGACCCGGGCGATGGCGTACTTGATGCCGGTCGCTTCCTCCATGTCCAGGTAATAGGCTGCGGCAAGGTCCAGGAACCTCCTGTGGGGCCTTCCTGCCAGTCCTGCAGAATTGGCCCTGTAGTTGACGGCCTCTATCCTCACCATGCCCTCAAGCTGCCCGGGGCTGTACAGCCCCCTGGCGATGTCCCGGGAGGCCTCCTCCTGCAGATATGTCTGGAGGATGGCCTCCGGAAGCTCTTCCGGCGGCCTCCCCTCCGCGATGCAGTGCAGGATGGCCTCTTCCAGGCATACCACTGTGGCCTCTGCATCCCCTTTCCTGTGGATGCGTATCCCATGCCGGACAGGGCCGCTGCCGCCCTTCACGTCCCGGGGGGCTGTGCTGTACCTCTCCCCGAGCCTCATGCCCAGCATCTCCATGACATCGTTCCGGAATTGTTCCCTCATCCTTTTCTCCTCCTTCCTACCATCTGTATGCCCCGGGCACGTCATATCCCGTCCAGTCCACGGACAGCGCCCTGGCCACGGTCTCCTCCATCCTGGCGATCCTGCCCCCGTCCCAGCCTTCGCAGGCGAGCATGAAGGGGATCTCCGAGATGCCGAAATAGATGTCATGGGCGGTGCAGGGGCCCTCCCCATACTGTGCCAGGAAGAGCTCCACGGCCTCGGCCTCATATTTCCGGGGGATGCCCAGCCTGTCCATGACGCCCTTCATGCAGTTGGCCGGGTTCCTGATGTCAATCTTCAGGAGCTTCACCAGGTTACCGGCGGCAAGCTGGTACTTCCCGTACAGGAGCTTCAGCTGGGCGTCGAACTCGCTGAGCGTACTGCCGTTCCTGTGCCCCAGCCGCAGCGGGCTGCCCAGGCTGATGGTGGTGCACCCCTTTCCGTATACCAGCATGGGGTAGATGTTGGCCCCACCCGATCCGGTGTCGGATGTAGTCACCTTTACCATGGGGACCATCTCCTCGGCTGTCCTCCCGTGCAGGGCCAGCTCATCCCTGTAGGCGTCCAGGAGGGCGTCCTCGCCGGTGAGCTGCCAGACGGCGGACACTATGTCATGCTCATAGAAGCCCTCCACATAGCGGCAGCCCTTGAAGTTCTCCGTCAGGTAGTCCACGGTATGCAGGAACACCTGCTCCATGTCCAGCACGGCGTAGTCGTGGCAGTCGCCCCCCAGCACAGCGGAGACCTTGCCCTCGGAGATGCGCAGCAGCGCCTCGCCCTTCGCTGCCTTCAGGCAGTCGTTCAGGATTCTGGCGTACACGCTCTTCTCCACCCTGCGCAGCCCCGCGCCGGAGATCCCCGCACGGTCAAGGATGCTCTTGATTGCGCAGTTCCTTACCGGGTAATACTGGTTCCGTACCTTCAGCAGGAGCCCTGTGTTGACGATGGTGTCCGTGATGATCTCCTCGTCCAGCCCCTCGTCCGCATACCTCTCCTTCATTTCCTCCTCCACCTTGCTCCCGCTGGTGATCGCCACCAGGCGCAGGTTCCTGGCGCTCTTCCTCTGCCAGGATGAGTTCCTCCCGATGCTCTTTAAGCACTCTAGGAAATCCTCCTGCTTCCGGAATACGCCGCAGTAATCGTCTGCAAATACCCTTGTCTCATACATTCTTCTTTCCACCTTTCTTTTTTCTCTCCTTTTCGGAGGCTTTTTTATCCAGCCGCTTGTGCGGGCAAGCCCTCATGGGCATTTCTGGCAATAAAAAAGGAATGGCCCGTAAAGGTTTCCATTCCCTACCGCGTGTGGCAATCCACAAGTCTGTTTCTCCTGGCAACTCTGCGCATGCCAGAGGAACAAAAAAGTGCCAAAAGACTGCCATGCCCACGCATGGTATCCTCTGGCACTACTTACAATCTTAAACAGCGTATGCCCCGGTTCTCCCGGAAAGGAGCCGGAACCTGCCGGTTTCCTCGGAGGTGCGGATATATCGGGTATATCCAGCCTGTCCCCGTTCCCCGTCTGCAGGTAAGCATAAAAATCAATTACGGGTTTATATTAACACAATATCTTGTATCATGTCAACTTGAATATACTATATATTCCATATCCTTTTGCTGCTATTTTCATCTTTTCAAATTTTTTTCAAAATTTTTCAAGTTTTTATCCCCTCCCGGATATTTACTTTATAGATCAGCTTTTTATCGTGGCTGGTCATTTGTTCTTTGACAACTGAAGAACATACACCATCATGTATATGGGTTCTGGTGGGTGGCTCCCTGCTTTCGGTATGCCATCCGTCCGGATTGAATTGCACACAGTGCAGCCAGGCAACGCGGCCGGGGAGGGCGCAGGAGACGGTGATGGGAGGTATGTGTAGATAATTTACTGACATATTTTATATTGTTTTAAGATACACCAATAAATTTTTTGTATTGTGCAGCACCGCTTTCTACTGTATAATTCCCTTTAACAGAGAGCTATTTGCTGGATTCTTGGCAGGACTGCACAAGGAAAGGAGTCCCTATGGCAGTCGATGGATACAGAATCTCCGAAACAGGGAGCGGTTCCAGCCAGGAAGTCAAAGATAAGAAAACCTATTCCGTCCATGAGATAGCACAGATACTGCAGATCAGCAGGAGCAAGGCTTATGAACTGTGCCGCCAGCCTGATTTCAAGGTGGTACGTCTCGGACGAACGATCCGGATCTCTAAAGCATCTTTTGATGACTGGTTGAACAACCTGTTGTAGGAATAGTAAGGAGAGAAGAATGGCTATCTGTTATGGGAAGCAAGACAGGCTTCCCATAACCTAGTATTATCAAAAGGAAAAGCAAATACTCAGTAGTTTATTATTATACGGATGAGAAAAGGGTGAAGCACCAGAAATGGGAAACCTGTCAGGATCATGCCGAAGCAAAACGCAGGAAAGCGGAGATTGAGAACCAGCAGGGCAACGGCACCTTTATCCCTCCACAGGAACTGACTGTAAAGGAGTTCCTGCGGGATTTTGTTAAGATTTACGGCACATCCCACTGGGCTTTGTCAACATACGAGTCCAACTGTGCCCTGATTGCAAACTATATCAACCCGGTCATTGGCGATGTGGCAGTCCAAGACGTCACACCCAAGTTTGTGGATGAGTTCTATGTACGGCTTCAGAAGACAAAGCCTGTAGCCAAAAAGAACAAACGGCCAAAAAGCGATTATCTTACTCCAGGCACCATCCACAGTATTCATAAGATACTGCGGTGCGCCTTTGAGCAGGCGGTGAAATAGGAGATTATCGCACGAAACCCGTTCCCCCATGCGAATAAGCCAAAGACCAATTACAAGAAACGTGACATCTGGACGGCGGACATGATCAGGAAGGCTTTGGACGAGTGTGATGACATGAAACTTTATGTCGCATATGAATAAGGCACTGTTGGCAGTGCCTTTTCCTGTTCCATGCGTTATGGCGAAATCTGCGGTTTGACATGGGATAAAGTTCATATTTCGGATGAAGACATTGCGAATGATGATTCCCACCTGTGGATCGAACAGGAGCTTGCCCGTGTGTCAAGGGAGGCACGACAGCAGTTGGACGATAAGGACATTATGTTTATATTCCCTTCCGTCATGTCGAATACGCATACCAACCTTGTTTTAAAAAAGCCAAAGACCGAATCCAGCATCAGAAAAGTATGGATTCCAAAAACGGTTGCCTACATCCTGCGGGAATGGAGACAAATCCAGGATCAGTATAAAGAATATCTGGCCCAGGATTATTCTGATTACAATCTTGTACTGACACTTCCAAACGGAAGACCTGTGGAAAACCGTATCATGGAAAAAGAGTTCTCAAAACTGAGGGAGAAAGCAGGACTGCCTTATGTTGTATTCCATTCCCTGCGCCACTCCAGCACAACTTATAAGCTGAAGCTCAACCATGGGGACCTGAAGGCAACACAAGGGGATACCGGTCATGCGCAGATTGATATGATCACCGACGTTTATGCACACATCCTGGATGAGGACAGGAAAGTGAACGCCCAGAAATTTGAGGCCACGTTTTATGCCAAAAATCCTGTTAATCCTTTGAAGGATGTAAAGCCGCCTGAAGAAACCGGCACTGACCTGACAAATTTAATCGCAGCACTGGAACAGTCTCCGGAACTGGTTGCCATGCTGACAAAAGCACTGAAAGGATAACTTTTGAAAAAAGTTTGATATTAGCAGCTAAAACCTGCTAATAAAGCTTTTTATAAAAGCTTGCAATTAGCAGATTATTAGCAACAGCTCTGAAAGTGCAGTTTCGTGTTCGATTCCCTGTTAGCAACACGAGTGATAACAAATATCCAAAAAAACGAATCCTCTGACTTTTGGTTTTCTCTTGAAACAAAAAAAGAAAAGCATTGAAAAATCCAGTGTTTTCAATGCTTTCCAGCGTCCCCGAGACGACTTGAACGTCCGACCTATCGCTTAGGAGGCACACCCTCTTATTGATACCCTTTACAAACTGTCCAAACTATGCCATTTCTCCCAAATTTTGCATATTTTCCAGTGTAAACCGTATCAACTAAAGCATTGAATCCAAGGATTCCACACAATCCTTTCTATCCCTGTTAGCGTTTGTTAGCGCGTCACGCTCTACCGTCAACTTTACAGCATTGGATTTTATCCAAGTGAAAAAGGAGACTTCTATGAGCAATCAATCCCAAAATTCCAATACCCCACGTTTCAGACACCGTACAGGCTTTGCGGCGGTAAGCAATGACGTAATCCGTGATACCAGTCTTTCTTTAAAGGCCAAAGGGTTATTCGCCCTGATTCAGTCTTACATCACCAATGAAAGCCTTATTGTGACAAAGGCATTTTTACAGGAAAAATGCACCGAGGGCGAAGCGGCCTTTGAGAACGCATGGAAAGAGTTAAAAAAGGCCGGGTATCTGATACAGGAAAAGTGTAAAGCAGAGAATGGAAAGTTTTTATACCTTTATGATTTGGTAAATGAACTGCCCTTTCCTGCCAAATCCAACCATACCCCTAAAAACCACCCCATGGAAAACCATACCGTGGAAAGCCACCCTATGGAAAACCACCCGGGTGGGAATCCATCCCATGGAAAAGAGGAGGCTTATATAAAACTGGATAATAAAACTGATTCTAAAAATCAATCTATCAATCCTATAACCTGTAACGTATCCAAGGATAACACAGACGAAGAGGATTTGCAATATCTGGTGGAAAGCGAATTGGATAAAACCAAAGCTATTCCCGAACATTACTTTGGCAGTCAGGAAAAATTGTCAGCGGCCATTCGCTATCTGACCTCTTTTGACCAGATGACATGTGCTTACTTTGACAACGACCAAAGCAGATACAATGCTTTTCAGTTGATAGTTACCTGTCTGACGGAAATGGCTTCCGAACAGCGCCCTATGAAGTATAATAAAATCCTCGTTCTCAACGGCATCCAGGTGATTCAGCAAATCAATACCTGTATCCGGGAAAACGGCAAACTGCCGGATTCCGTCTATGGTTCTCTCTGCTCCTTTATCGACCATACCTTAGACGATTTTGAAGCGGCTACCAAAAGTAGGGAAATACGTGACGTTCACAGCTATATCAAGGCGGTTATCTGGACAAGTTTAATCAGCCATAAAGTGAAGTTTGACGCATTTTTCAGCCGCACGCAAAATGAATGGTACTCTAATCAGCAATAAAAGAAAGGAATTGGCAGAAGTATGAATACTTTTTATGAAAATCAGCAGAAAGAAATCAGGACAATCCGGGAGCGTACATTGACATTGCGCCTGTCGGACGCAGACGTAAAAAGGATTTGCAAGAAAGCCGGAAGTGTGGGACTGACCGTCTCGGAACTTCTGGAAAATTTCATCGGTGATTTGGTCTGCGGTACATATTCCAATGGCTCTGATGAACGGGATTTTGCAGATAACTGGTTTGACCGCTGTTGCTTTAATTTTGCCGCCACTCCTACGTTTTTGCGCTATTCCTTGTCGAATTTCTTTTTTGAAAATGTGGTTGAATTGTACAACGATATTCAGGAAGAAGAGGAATATCTCGCCGACCTGAAAAGCGAACCTGTTGAGCAAGATAAATGGGAGGAAATAAAGGCGGTTGAGGAAAATATAAATTTTCTAAATGAACAGCTTCAGGAATACTTTGACGAGTATCGCAAGGCCTGGAAAAAGACCAATGCTTCTCTTGAAAAAGAGATGAAACTCTTTCTTGACTGGAATCAGCAATATGAAAATCTGCTAGGCGCATAATTTCAAAAAGGGGCTGACTTTATAGCTTCTGACATTATATTAGCAAGCATGGCATAAATATATGCACTTTCCTACGTCAGTACATATATTTATGCGTCTTGTTAGGGGGAAATCCCCCCTAATACCCCCGGCTTTTCCGCTCGACGGACGGAAAGCGAATGTGCGGCGGCTCACACATTCTTAAAGCGTAAATTTGACAAATTTACTCACGGTGAGGACGGCAGAAAAGAATAGTGATTATTCTGCTTTTTGTATAGGGACGGTGAGAAGATGGAGAACAGAAAAAGTACCAATAAAACAGGCAGGGACAGGAAGTCCGGATTTTATTTGAATCTAATGCAGCAAGAAGTTGAATTGCTTAAGAAAAAATCGGAAAGCTATGGAATGACACGTTCCGAATATTTAAGAAATCTAATCATATTTGGAAGCGTGAGGGCGCAGTCAAAACTTTCCGATTCTCAATTCCAGGATTTGCTGAACGAACTGAACCACATAGGGGTGAACATCAACCAGATTGCCCGGAGGGTGAACGAAGCGAGGAACGCAGACCGGGAGGACTTTGACCTGCTTGTACTGTATTATGAACAGCTTATGAATCTTTTTCGGAAATGGGCTGACTTCTGACGGGGTAAAGGACTATGGCAGTTATCGAAAACCACCAGATAAAAGCAACGGTAAATCATACGCTACGGTATGGAGCAAGCGACAAAATAGCGGAGAAGAAAGCAGAAGAAATCATGAGAGACATTCTGCATGAGGACATACCGGGAACGAACCTTGCCGTTTACAAAACGCTGACCGTTTCTCTGAACCAGACAAAGGATACCTTATACGAATCTTTCAAGCGTAACATGGATAGATACGGCAGAAAAGAAATCACCGATGGGAACAGGAGAACAAAGGACGGGAAGCCTATACTTGCGTGGCATTACATACAGAGTTTCGAGGGCAGGGTGGACACAACAACGGCAAACGAAATCGGGGTGAAACTTGCGGAAAAAATATTCCCTGGCTTTCCCGTACAAGTCTCCACCCACACGGACAAGGAGAACACTCATAACCACATTATTATCTGCGCATGGGCGAATGACGGCCACAAGTGGCATAACGACCATAAAGCATACCAAACGATAAGGGAAGAATCAGACCGCTTATGTGACGAATACGGCCTGTCGGTGCTTGACAAAACAAGAGAACAAAGGCTTGTGTCATGGACGGACGCAGAGGGCAGGAAACACTACTACGAGCCGACAGACCGAAAGAACGAAATGCTTGACAGGCGGGAGCGTAAGGAAATCCCTGCAGATGATGTAAGGAGCTACCGAAACACGGAGCAGTACAGACAGGGGCAGAAGAAAGAGGACACGCTGATGGCGCAGATAAAAAAGGACATTGACCGTCTGCTACCCTATGCGATGGACTATGAACATTTATTGAGAATGTTGCGGCAGGACGGCTACACAATCTGGGACAAAAAGAAAAATGGGGAATGGCTTGCGCATGTCACTTTCCTGCCGCCCGGCGCAGACCCGGACAGCAGGGGGAAACGTGACAACACCCTATCGAAAGAGGACGGCTATTACACGAGAGAAAACCTTGCCCAGATAATCGAAGAAAACGTGAAATCCCGCACCGCTACTCACGGGGAGGACGCACCCATACCCATGCAAGACCCGGTGGAGATGGGGCAGTATAAGTATGGGGAAATCGACATTACAAGGCTTGACGAAAACTACCGAAGCGAAAGGGGAGGGGACGGGAGGATTACGTTATACCCGAGAGGGGAAATCGAGCGTGACATTATCGGGGACACGAAGCAGAAACACGCAGAGGTACAGGCCGACCTAATCGACACTTCCGACCTTGACCGTGCAATACGGGAAGCCAGGGAGCAGAGCAGGAGCGGCAAAAGAAAAACAAATGAGAGCAGGAGGGAAAGGCTTGTGCGTGAGATACAGGAGAACCTTGACAGCCTTTCCTTTGTGGAGCGCAACAGGGTCTATACCTACAGCCAGGCAAGAGAAATCGTTTCCGGCTTGTGGGACAGGCGCCGGGAATGTTCGCTTGCCCTTGACGAAGCCAGGAAAGCGTTAAAGGGATATGATACCATGCTTGCCCTGCCAAAACAGCTTGAAATCGTGCAACGGAGAATGAGGGAAAATGCAGGTAAGCCGGAGTATATGGGCGGCATAGAGTACAAGAGGGATTCGCAGTATATTATCACGATAGAATCAGCCATACGGAAGTACGGGCTTGATACTCCGGAGAGGACGCAGACATTTCTGCAGTTGCGCCAGAAGCGGGAACGGAGCATTGACGCATTGGCGAAACAGCTACAACGGGTGACGGAGAGCCTTGCAGAGTACCAGAAGTGCATGGAAGTGTTGCGCCGGATTGACCGGGGGCAGGGCAGTGGGCGCAGAGATTACTTTTACGGATATGACCGCATTTTTCAACCTAATGCGGAGAAAGGCCGACAGATACAGGAGACACAAAAGAGGGATATGCCGCACAGAAAAGACAGGGAAAGAGGGTAAAGGAGTGTCCATACCCTTTACCCCCTGCGGCTTCCCCCATGGCCTTTGCCATATTCCCAAAGCGTCACTACAGGCATAGGAACTTTGAATACTATTTTTCGGAACTGCCCTTAACGACAGCCATGTTCCCCTTTGAAAAACGTGTACACGCTCATAGACAGGCTTTTGGAAACTTGTCCATATTTTTATAGCCTTGCCGGACATAGAGCGTGTACACGGATTTTATGGCCTAGTATAATCCAATTTATTTAGACATATGTTTAAATTTGTGGTATAATGGCCTT
>OFFP01001402.1_pt1 | contig 16411 bp, 20 predicted proteins | sample 1521431 | NCBI WGS metagenome assembly OFFP01 (sample SAMEA3504104, study PRJEB24116) | mouse gut metagenome | biome: mouse gut; feature: mouse-associated habitat; material: faeces | place: Denmark | collected 2011
GCTACCGTGTGCTGATGGAGGGATAGGAAATGGCGAGAGGAAAGAAAACGGACCCGAAGAAAGCCGCCCCCACCCCGGAGACGCTGGAGCAGGCCGAGGACACCGCTCCCGCCCAGGAGGCACAGGAGCAGACCGAGGACACCGCTCCTGCCGTGGAGACGCCGGAGCAGGACCAGGACCGGGATGCCACATTTGTAAAAACAAGCCCGGAGGACGCCGCCGCGATTGCGGCACAGGTTGAAGCGGGGAATGTCGCAAGGCTGGAAATGAATGAGAACGGCGAAATCACGCTGAAAGAGCCGGAGCGGGACGTTCTTGCCGGAATCAAGAACCCGTGCGTATACTGCGGGCCGACCATGTGGGGCGTGGCGCGGCAGTACACCATCTTCCAGGGGGGAATCCCCGACGCGTTGCGGGACTTCATCAAGGAACACCCGGAGGCGCGGCAGCTTATCGTCTCCACGGCACAGTTTCCCGCTATGCGCCGTCGGCTTGACACGCCGGGGACGGCGGAGGCGAAGCTCTACAAGCAGGTCAAGGAGCTGCTTGGGAAATGAAAGTTCTGTTCGACTATGGAGTAGGCGGGGAGCCGGAGGGGTCCCCGCCTACGTTCAAGCAATGCGCGGCGGCGGATATTCACGCCGCGTTTCTGAATCCGACCGAACACGGAGAGGTGCGGACAATCCGCTATGACGGCGTGGAATATGAGGACATCACCGTGATAGAGAGCGGGCCGAAGGAGAGCAAGCGGTCCTCCGTGGTGCAGATGCAGCACGATTTCGGCCAAGGTCTGTATAAGCGGACCATCATCCTTTACGTCGCGGAGAAGGACCTGAACGGCGTGAAGCCGGAGCAGGGGTCCATGCTGTCCATGAACGACGAAGAGGGCGGCACGTTCTTCCACAAATACCGCGTGGTGGAATCGGGGACGGAAATGGGAATGTTCCGGTTGAAGCTGGAGGAAGTGGACGAATGAACACGGAAGCAAGGACCAACGCAATCACCGGGTCTGTCACCGTCACGGTCAACGAGGCGGCAGGGCAGGCGGCTATCGAGCGGGCAAAGGCGCTGCTGGCCGGTATCCAGGGCGGCGTGGACAAGGCTATGAAAGCCTCCATGAGCCGGACCGTTGACAGGCTGCGGCGGGAGAGCAACCAGGCCATCCGGGAGAAGTACGACATCACGGACGCGGGAATCCGCGCAGAGAAAAACGTGCGGGTCCGATACAGCTACCAGAACGGCGTGCAGGCCACCGTCACCTTCTCCGGGCGGAAGATACCGCTGTACCGTTTCGGCGGCGCATACCCCAAAGTTCCGACGCAGGACATCGCGGCGGGGAAGAAGCCGGTCATGGTAAAGGGCGCGTGGACCATGCAGTACCAGGGAGTGGCCGCACGGGGCCACCAGTTCCAGGACACCGGCCCGACGCAGTTCATGGACGCCTTTGTGGCGCAGATGAAGTCCGGGCATATCGGAATCTTTGAGCGGACCGGCGGAAGCACCAGCGAGGGCAGCGACGCTATCCGGGAAATCATGGGGTCCTCTGTGGCGCAGATGGTGGGAAACCAGCAAGTGGCGCAGGGGTTGACCGAGCGGGCCTATGAGACGTTTGAAACGGAGCTGGACAAGGCGGTGTACCGAATCCTGACGGGCTGGAGGTAGGGCCATGCAGAGAGTGACCTTAGAGAACGAAACCAAAGTGGGCCTGCTGTACGCGCTGAAAGACTTTACCACGGAGACGGTGAAGGACCTGCTTATGCCGGTGAAGCGGCAAAAACAGGACGAGCGGGAGCCGAAGCGCAGGGCGGCGACGGTGTTTCTGACGCGGTTGCCGGACATGACATCGTTCGAGAAAAAGGCCCCCTTCATTCTCCACCAGGCGGTGACGGGCGAGGACGGGCTAAAGAACGCCAACAAGGGGACGGGCCGGGAATCCAGGTTAGAGCTGCAAAGCTCCGCCGTTATCCGGTCCGTGTTCTGCGTATACCACCCGGACGAGGAAGAGGGCGGGCTTGCTCTGCTGAACATCATGGAGGAAATGCGCATCGCGCTCCTGATGTACCCGACGCTGAACAAGGTCTTTGAGCTGGACCTAAAGGAAGGTATCAACCAAATGGTCTACCCAGAAACGGGAGAGCGGGGAACCGCGCCGTTCTACCTGGGGGAAATGGTGACGGCCTGGAAGCTACCGCCGGTAACAAGAATCGAGGCGGCGCGGGTGGCGCACGGCTGGCTACAGGACGACAAAGCCGTAAGGCACCTGCAAGACAGCTACCCCAAGACGGACCCAAGAATCTGAAAGGAAAGGATTTGAGCGCACATGGCGAAGAAAGAAACCAACGCGCCCGTGACAGGGCCGGACAACACGGGGAACGAGAAGAAGAGCCGGGCGGGGACGTGTCCCTCCGGCTTTTACATTTACATCGGCCCCAACATCAAGAAGCACATCCAGACCGGGACCATCTACCGGGGGACGCGGGCGCACGCGCTGAAACAGGCGGCGGAGGCTATCAAGGCGTACCCGCTGGTCAAGACCCTTATCGTTTCCGGCGACGCGCTGCCGGAGGCCCGTTTGAAGGTCAAGGCCCCCGGCAACGCACTGTACGCCAACTACATGAAGCTGAAGCTGGCGGGAAAGGAAGGTAAGTAACAATGGCGAAACTCGGCGTACACGTTTATGAAAAGGCTACGTCCGTCCAGACGCCGAAGGTGGCAACGGTGGGCATCCCCTTTGTGGTGGGGACCGCGCCGGTGCAGTCTGCGGCGAAGCCCGCCAAGTCCAACGTCCCCGTGCTGGTGACGAGCTGGGACGAGGCGGTGGAGAAGCTGGGCTTTTCCTATGACTGGGAGAGCTATACGCTGTGCGAGTTCATGTACTCCCACCTCCAGCTTTTCGGGGCGCAGCCGGTCATTTTCTGCAACATCAGCGACCCGGCCAGCATGAAGCGGGAAGAGGCGGCGGCGGACTACAGCGTGGCCGATCACAAGATTTCCGTTTCCGTGGACGCGATTGCGGACACCATCAAGGTCAGCGTGGCAGAGGGCGCAGGCGAGGCGGCTACAACGCGGGCGCTGGAGCGGGACACGGACTACAGCATCCTCTACGACCGGGACGACACGGACACCTATGTGTGCATCGTGGAGCTGCTGGAGGACGGCAGCGCCTACGACGCGGAGACGGTGAACATTGCCTACAACGAGGCGAACCCCACGACCGCGACGGTGGCCGACGTGGTGGACGGCGTGGCCCAGGTGGACGCCTGCCTGACGGCGGTGGGCCTGGTCCCGGACCTTATCGCCGCCCCCGGCTGGTCCCACAATACCGTCGTGGCCGCTGTGATGGCGACCAAGGCGGCGGCTATCAATGGGCTGTTCAAGGGCAAGGCCGTTATCGACGCGGACAGCGGCGAGGACGGCGTGACCGAATACTCCCAGCTCTCCGGCTATAAGAACAAAAACAACTTTGTGGACGTGGACCAAATCATTTGCTGGCCCATGGTGCAGCTCGGAGACTACCGCTTCCACCTGTCTACCCAGCTCTGCGGCCTGATGGCGACGGTGGACGCCGGGAACCGGGGAATCCCCTATGAATCCCCGTCCAACAAAAACCTGAAAATGGACGCCTGCGTGCTGGCGGACGGTACGCCGGTCAACCTGACGTGGAACCAGGTGGACCTTATCGCGGGGAGCTGGGGCGTCGTTACGGCGGTCAACTTCCTGGATTCCGGGTGGGTCGCCAAGGGCAACTACACCGCCTGCTATCCGGGCAATACGGACGTGAAGGACCAGTTCATCCCCGTGTCCCGTATGTTTGACTTCATCGGGAACACCCTTATTCGCACGTTCTGGTCCAAGCTGGACAAGCCCATGACCCCGGCGCTGCGGGACAGCATCTTGCAGACCTGCAATATCTGGCTGGGCGGGCTGACCGGCGGCGGCTACCTCTACGGGGCGAGGGCGGAAATGCTGGCGGAGGAAAACCCGCTGACAAGCCTGCTGGACGGCATTATCACGCTGCACGTCTACAATGCGCCGCCCGTTCCTTTGCAGGAGCTGGATTTTGTGCTCGAATATGATATCAGCTATATGGAAAGCGCATTGGCCTCCTGAAAAGCCCCGGAAAAATTTTCTTCAAAAACCTCTTGACTTTCAATCACACCTTTAGTATGCTTTAGGTGTGATTGAAAGTGAGGTGATATAGTGAGCCCACGAACAGGACGGCCAAAAGTAGAAAACCCCATAAATAAGCGATTTAGTGTTTGCCTCGATGAACAGACACTAAAACAGTTGGAAAGCTATTGCAAAGAAAAGGGGATCACAAAAGGCGAAGCTGTACGCAAAGGGGTTCATCTGCTGTTGGCTAAAAAATAAAGAGAGCGTCCCGTCTGCCCTCGAAAAGCTACGGAACGCTCAAACACCAACCCCGGAGGATTGATAAATTGAGTATATCAAACCTCCTGGGAAAAATCAAGGAGGTTTTGAAAAATGGCAAGAGCAAAGGGAACAATCATCAACTTTCCAACGAGAGCCGCCGCTATTGGCGAGGACGATGCGTTTTGGGCTGTTGTGGTTTCAAGGGGAACAAAGGACGAATATTCCTTAGACTATGATACCAAGGGTGATTTCTGGAAAGTGGTAGTACGCTCCAGCACATTTCAGGGGGCCGAAGTGATGATTGAGAAGTGCCGCCATATTCTGGGCTGGGACAAGACGGAGATTGAAGATGCCGCCGCTAATTGACCTGACCGGCCAGCGGTTCGGGCGGCTGGTGGTGGTAAAGTTTGCGGGGCATAATAAAAATCGGCACAGGATGTGGGAATGCCGATGTGACTGCGGGAAGATGGTCGAGGTTGACACCAGCCGTCTTAGAAGCGGGAACACTAAAAGCTGCGGGTGTTTAATGACTGATACGCCAATTACGAGATATCCGCGTATTTATAATTCTTGGAAATCCATGTTCAACAGGTGCAATTATCAATCGCACATCGCTTATGAGAGATATGGAGGACGTGGAATTTCTATCTGCAAAGAGTGGATGAAATTTGAAACATTTCTGGATTGGGCGTTGAGAAACGGGTATAAAGATGGGCTTACAATTGACCGAATTGACAATGACAAGGGCTATTCCCCTGATAATTGCCGCTGGATTACCAAAAAAGCTCAATGCAATAACAGGCGAAATAACCATCTTCTGGAGTACAAAGGACAGTCCAAGACGATTGCAGAATGGGCTACTTTGTTAGGCATTAGACCGGGAACGCTTTACCGCCGTTTGATGATGGGTTGGAGCGTTGAAAAGGTGTTAGAAACACCAGTTAAAAAACAAATAAGACACAAGTAAGACGAAATAAGAACAGCAACCGCTTTCGGGCAGTTGCTGTTCTTATTTACAAAAATGATTGGAGGAATAAACAGATGCTGTACCCGAACGGCCATATCGACTACCTCATGTACGAGAACGGCGGGGCGCTTATCGGCGTCGCCAAGGTGACGATGCCCCCCATCAAGTACAAGACCGTCACCGCCACGGGCGCTGCGCTCATGGGCGATGTGACTATCCCCCTGGCAAGCATGATTGAGGCCATGACCATCAACATTGAGTTCTCCAGCGTGGCGGACGCCATTGTGCAGCTCGGCACCAACGAGTGGCACGACGTGGCCCTGTACCTGGCGGACCAGTATTTTGACGGCGTGACCCGGAAGGAAGAGCTGGAGCCGATTCGCTTTGAGCTGTCCATCCGGCCCACGGAAATCAACCAGGGGACCATCCAGACGGCCAGTGCCGCCGACGCCTCCGGCACCTACAGCGTGTGCAAGTACACGGTGTATAAGAACGGGGCAAAGGTCATTGACATTGACCAGTTCAACCAGGTCCACGAAATCAACGGCGTGGACAACGCCGCCCTGGTGAGAAAGGCCATGGGCATGATGTAGTCGAAAGAAGCCTGCTGCATTACGCTTCCGGCTAACGCCGAAAGCTACATATCCGCAGGCTCCTTTCTCCTATCAAAACCGCACCCGCTACGCTGGGCTGCGGTTTTGTTTTAGGACGGGGGAAACGAAAATCAAGCCGCCCCTTCACGCGATGGAGGGGCGGCTTATCAAATACAGGAAGGAGCTTTACCTATGAGCGCAGAGGAAAAGAAGCTGGACATGGAGGGCGTGGCCCAGGACGCGGCGGAGGCCGAGCGGGTGGCGGAGGAAGCCAAGCAGGAGCAGGAAACCGGGAGCTATACCCACACGTTCAAGAATCCGTTTCCGTGGAAGGGCAAGACCTATGAGACGCTGACGTTCGACTGGACCGCGCTGAACGGCGGGGACCACCTGGAAATCGAAAGCGAAATCGTGATGAAGGGCCGCACGCTGGTATCTCCGGCGTTTACCGGGGACTTCCTGGCGGGTATGGCAGCGCGGGCCTGCACCGAGCGGGACGAGAAGGGCAAGCGGGTCATTGACGGGTGGGCAATCAAGGAAATGCCCCTGACCGATTTTCAGGCCATTACGAGGAAAGCGCGGGGTTTTTTGCTGCGTGCGGAGTAAAAGTCGAAGGGCTTTGGCTCCGAAAGCAATGTATCCTTCTGGCGCGGCATAACGGCGGTTCGCCGCTGGATTGGTTGGGCGTCCCTCTTTGGCAGTATGGCGGCTGGATTCAGGCCACCAATGAATTGAACGAGAAGAAAAAGCCGAAAGCACCCGAAAAAATTCCCGCCAGCCTGACGGGAAATAAGGCGAAGGAGCTTTTCGGCCTGCCGGGGAATGGATGATAGGGAGGCGACGAAGTGGCGCAAAAGCAGTATTCCTTTGACTTTATTCTGAACGCTGTACTGAACGGCGGATTTTCCGGCACGTTCACAAAGGCACAGCAGGAGTTTATACGGCTGGGCACGGAAATCAAAAACCTCCAGGCCATTCAGCGGGACGTGAAAGCCTATGAGAAACAGGCGGCGGCGGTACAGAATACGTCGCAAAAGCTGGAAAACCTGAAACGGCAGTATGAGCTTGTCAACCGGCAAATCGGGGAAACCACCGGCTCCACAACCGCGCTGGAGCGGGAAAAGCTCAAACTGGAACAGCGCATTACGAACACCGAGGCGGCGCTTGAAAAGCAGCGGCAAAAGCTGGGAGAGACAAAGGACCGGCTGGACGCGGCGGGGGTAAGCACCTCCGACCTTGCAAACAAGGACGCAGAGCTGACGGCCAAAATCCAGGAGCTTGCCGAGGAACAGAAGAGAGCCGCAGAGGGAGCGGGAGAGTTCGGGAACGCTGGCGTACAGGCCATAGAGGCCGTAGGCGGTGCCATTGCAGCCGCCGGTATCACCGAGGCCATGAAGTCAATCGCGGACGCCTACATGGAGTGCGTGGAAGTAGCCGGAAACTTTGAACAGGCAATGTCCGCCGTGGAGGCAATCGCCAATTCCAACATTTCGGAAATGGCGGCGCTGACGGCGGAGGCAAAGGAGCTGGGCGCGACAACCAAGTTTACCGCACAGCAGAGCGCAAACGCTATGGAGTACATGGCAATGGCAGGCTGGGACGCCCAAGAAATGCTGGGAGGCATGAGCGGCGTTATCAATCTGGCGGCAGCAGCCGGGGAGGACTTGGCGCAAGTATCCGATATTGTAACGGACAACCTGTCCGCCTTTGGGCTGAAAGCGTCGGATACCGCGCACTTTGCGGACGTGCTGGCGGCGGCAGCGGCAAACTCCAACACCAATATCTCCATCATGGGCGAGACGTTCAAAAGCTCTTCCTCCGTTGCGGGCGCACTGGGGTACAGCATTGAGGACGTGGCCGTGATGGTGGGCCTGATGGCGAACAACTCCGTGAAAGGGTCCCGCGCCGGGACCGCGCTGCGCAATATCTTCAACGGCCTGCTGGGCGGCGTGACGCTGACGGCGAAAGCCTTTGGAGAGCTGGACTACTCCGCCGTCAATTCGGACGGCTCCATGAAGGGCCTGATGGAAACAGTAGAGGACCTGCGCGGGTATTTCAGCCAAATGACCGAGGCGGAACGGGTCAACAACGCTATGACCATTGCCGGTATGCGCGGCTACAACGGACTGCTTGCAATCCTGAACGCCACGAACGAGGACTTCCAAAGCCTGTACGCCTCCATCAACAACTGCAACGGCGCGGCGGAGCGGATGGCAAAGGTGAAGCTGGACAACCTGAACGGCGACATTACCCTGATGAACTCCGCTATGGAAGCCCTGCAATCAACCATCGGAGAGCAATTCAACCCGGAACTGCGGGCGCTGACACAGTTAAAGACGGAACTGCTGAACGGGCTGAATGATTTTATCATTGAAAGCCCGTCGCTCACAAAGGGCCTTATGGCCGGGGCGGGTGCTGCTATGGCGCTGGGGACCGCTATTGTGGGTGTGAACACCGCAATGAAAGTTTGGAAAGCCCTTAATCTGGCGTCGCTGTTCGCAACACCGGCGGGACCGTTCCTGGCAGTTGTAGGCGCTGCCGCCGCTGCGACTGCGGCGGTAGTAACTTTTGTGGACGCCACGCGGGACGGCGGACCGGCGGTAAGGGAGCTGACTGTAGCCGCGCGGGAAATGAACGAGGCCATAGCGGAAGCTGGGGCCACCTGCGAGGACACAACCGCCTCCACCCTGGCGGCGGCGGACGTGGCGAATACCTACATCGACAAGCTGGAAGCTATGGGCGATATGGCGAACGCGTCCGATGAAGAGCAGAAACAGTATCAAAATACCTTGGCCCTCCTGCTGCGGGTCATGCCGGAACTGTCCGACTGCATCAGCACGACCACGGACGAGTACGGACGGGCGACCTACACACTGGAAACCACCACCGAAGCGCTCCGTGCCAACACCGAGGAATGGAAGCGGAACGCCAAGGCGCAGGCTTACCAGGAGTATCTTAATACCCTGATGGAGCAGTACAACGGCGTTATGATGGAGGCGGCGGAAAATGAAATCGGGCTGACCCGGGCAAGGTATGAGCTGGAAGCCGCAAGCCAGAAATACAACGCCGCCATTGAACGGATGAACGAGCTGTGGGCCGAGGCCAGCGAAGAGGCGGACCGGCAGTATCGGGAGTACGGGATACTGACAGACGCGACGGGGTATCTCTCCCAGGAATATTACGACCTGCAAAATTCGCTGTCCGACCTGAGCAACGAGGTTTGGGAAGCGCAATACAGCGTAGAAGCCCACGAAAAGGCCATTGAAAAGGACGCGGAAGCTGTCGCCGCCGCCGAGGCGGAAATGAACACGGCGGAGCAGGCGGTGAACGACCTGACCGAAGCAATGGGCGAATATGCGGACGGGCAGACAAACACGGCGGAGCAGGAATCGGCGGTGCGGGCCGCGCTGGACGAGACGATGGCATCCGTGCAGGCGCTGACGGAGGCATACGCGGACGCCTACGACGAAGCCCTGGAGAGCTTTTCCGGGCAGTTTGGATTGTTCGACGAGGCAAAAGCGGACGCAGAAGCCACGGTCGCGGCGGCACAAGAGGCGCTGAACACGCAGCTTTCTTTCTGGCAGAACTACGCCGCGAACATTGCAACGCTGAAAGAAATATCCGCCGAGGACCTGGGGGTAACGCAGGAGAACTACAACGCACTGATGGAGTATGTCAGGAGCGGGACACCGGAGGCGGCGGGGCTTGCCGCCGACATGGTGAAGGCCGTCAACGATGGGAATACCCAAGCGCTGACGGACCTTGCAAATACGCTGGGGGAAATCAGCGAGAGCCAGGAGGAAGCCGCCGGGGATGTGGCGGAGTGGACAACCGGCCTGAACGAGCAGATGGACCAGCTTATTCAGGATATGGAGGAAGATATTGCCGCACTGGATATGTCGGAGGAAGCCGCAGAGAGCGGGCGGGCCACCATTCAGGCGTACATCGACCAGGCGGATAGTATGCTTCCGCAGGTGCAGGCGGCATACAGAAGAGCTGCCGCAGCCGCCGTAATTTCGATGGGCTACCTTCCGTACAGTGACAGCGCATATCACGCCAACGGGAACACGGGTATCTACGGAGGCTATGCCAGCGGAACATCAAACGCGCCGCCGGGCTGGGCGTGGGTAGGCGAAGATGGGCCGGAACTGATGCGGATGCACGGCGGGGAGCAGATTCTTCCCAGCAGCGTTTCCCGCGAGGTTGCGGAGGATTACAACGCATACACGCGGTATACCGCAGCACGGGGCGTACAGTCCGCAAGACCGCCTCTGGAGGTCACAGGGACGAGCGGGACGGAGGCGGGCAGGCCGAAGATAGACCTGCACCTCCACATCGAAGCCGGAGCGTCGCCGGAGACGGTGAACGCCTGGCAGGATTACGTCAGCCGGGGCGAGCTGAAAAGCGCCGTCCTGGAGGTCATGGAGGATGCCGACGCGGACATGAGAAGGAGGGCCATGGTGTGAGCGGTTCCTACACAACGGTCCAGGGCGACACCTGGGACATGATTGCGTACCGGAAGCTGGGAAGCACAGACTACACGGACCAGCTTGTGAGCGCAAACCTGGAACACGTCGGGAAGCTCCTGTTCCCGGCAGGGGTCACGCTGCGCCTGCCGGAAATCGAGGAAAAGCCCAACGCAAACCTCCCGCCGTGGAAACGGTAGCGGGGTGACGGCATGGCAGAAAAGGTGCTGGCCCGGCGGACATCGGTTGACGTTATGTTCGGCGGGACGGATATTACAAACGACATCAAGCCCTACCTTACCAGCATTGTCTACACCGATGATGCGGACGATCTGGCCGACGACCTGAAAATCCAAATCCAGGACCGGGACAAGGTGTGGCTGCAAAAGTGGCTGACAGAGGCGGTGGAAGCCGCCGCCGGGGGCAAGCTGTCTATCGGTGCGGTTATCAAGCCGGAACACTGGAAGAAGGACGGGAAGCTGAAAACGGGGGCGTTTGAGCTGGACAGCGTGGACGCCTCCGGCCCACCGGCAAAGGTGACAATCAGCGCCTCCAGCCTTGCGTTTTCCTCTGACCTGCGCCAGACCAAGAAATCCAAGGCGTGGAAAAATTACAACCTGTCCGGTATCGCGTCGGAAATCGCGGCCAACGGCGGCATGAGCTGTCAGTATGAAGCCAGCGCAAACCCGTCCTATGACCGGGTGGAGCAGACCAGGCAGAGCGACATTGAATTTCTGCGGAAGCTGTGCCAGGACGCCGGTATCTCCATCAAGGTCACGGACGGGAAACTTGTGCTGTATGACCAGGCGGAGTACGAAGCAAAAGCGCCGGTCCTCACCATTGAGGAAGGAGCGAAGGGCGGGTACATCAAGTACAAACTTCATTCCGGTTCGGCGGATACCCAGTACGCGAAGTGCCGCGTCCGGTACATGGACCCGAACACGGGGAAGTGCATCGAAGGGACGGCGGAGGACGGCAGCGTTTCCGGGGACCAATGCCTGGAAATCAAGGCCAAGGTCGGGAGCGTGGGAGAAGCCCAAACGCTGGCGAAGAAGTGCCTGCGCCTGCATAACAAGCTGGCGAAAACCGCCGCCTTCACCCTGCCGGGAGACGTGGGGCTTGTGGCCGGGGTTACGGTCCAGCTCAAAGGCTTTGGCGGCTGGGACGGGAAATACATCGTCACCAGAGCGGTCCATACGGTGGGCGGCGGCGGATATACCACGCAAATCACGATACGGAAGGTGCTGGACTACTGATGAACATTGAGGACATCGTGCGGGAAGGAAAAGTAACCGCAGTAAACGAGAGTAAGCGCATTGCGAAGGTATGGTTTGACGCCTTGGAAATCGAATCAGACTGGTTGCCTGTGCTTATCAACCGGGACCGCATCGGGTCTGACGTGGTGGAATGGGACGAAACCCAGTGGACGGAGTTTGAAACCGAGTGGAAAGGAAGCCGCGCTGGGGACCCGGACTATGCGGACCACAAGCACAAGCTGGTTATCAAACCCTATATGCCAAAGGTCAACGACCTGGTGCTGGTGCTGTACTTCCCTGTGTTCAACGGGGACGGGGTGATTTTGGGAGGTGTGAAGCCGTGGCGCTGATTGGCTACCTGGGGAAAAGCCCGGACGATGGGATTTCGTTCACCGTGTCCCGCGAGGTATTCCGCACGCCTAAAAATCTGAAATGGAGCGGGTCGGTCCGGTATGCTACCCACGAGCGGCACAACACTCACGCGCTGACCGAATTTACCGGGATAGACCCGGACCGCTTTTCGTTTGACATCCTCCTGACGGCGGAAATGGGCGTGGACCCGCTGAAAGAGGTGGTCAAGATTTGGGACTACGAGCGGGACGGCGAGGCGCTGGGACTGGTGATCGGCGGGAAAGCCTACGGGAAATACCGCTGGAACATCAAGAACCACGAAACCAAGATAGAGTACACCGACAAGAACGGGGATATGTACGCCGTGGAAGTATCGGTGGAGCTTCTGGAATACCTGAAAGGAGAGGACCAGAATACCAGCAGCGCGGCCCCGGCCACAGCGCCAGCCCCGGCGGCGGCAGATACCGGCGGCGGTGCATCCGACGGTGGGTCCGGTGGAACGACCTACACCGTCAAGAAGGGGGACAACCTCTGGACGCTTGCCAAAAAGTTCTACGGGAGCGGCGCGGACTACACCAAAATCTATGAGGCGAACAAGGACACGATAGGGAAAAATCCGAATCTTATCTATCCGGGGCAGACCTTCACAATACCGGCATAAGGGGGCGCAGCAATGGAGTACACCGTTTCGGCCACGGACCTTGCAAATATCCAACTGAATGAAGAGGACCGGGTAAAGGAAATCCTGCGCAATGTGGCCGTCATTCTGGCGACGCCGAAGGGCAGCGTTCCCATGTACCGGAGTTTCGGCCTGGACATGAGTTTTCTTGACAAGCCGATGAACGTTGCAAAAAACATGGCCGTTATCCCGGTAAAGGAAGCAATCGAGGAATGGGAGCCGCGCGCGGCATACAAGGATATGACCCTGTTCTTTGACCCGTCCAATCCGGGGAAGCTGGCCTTTACTGTGCAAATCGAAATCAAGGCAGGTGATTCAGCGTGAGCCGAGGGGCGGAATACAAGTTTATCCCCACGGACCCGGAGGACATCATTATCTGGCTGACGGCCATTTATGAGGAAATCATGGGCGTAACCGTACAGCCAGCAAGCCCGGAGCGGCATTTTATCCAGTGGATGGCGGAGGCAATCACACTGGAACGAGTGCTGACCAACTACACGGCCAACCAGAATATCCCCAGCCGGGCGGTGGGGGAAAACCTGGACGCGCTGGCGGAGCTGTTCTATACCCATGAGCGACCGCAGGCCAAGGCCGCGACCTGTACCATGCGTTTCACCATTTCCGAGCCGCAGGCGTTCGCTGTGCTGATACCGAAGGGGACCCGCGTAACGGACGCAAGGCAGACCCTTGTATGGGAAACGCTGGAGGACGTGTATGTGAACATCGGGGAGGAATACGAGGATACAAAGGTCCAGTGCCAGACAAGGGGGAAGCGGGGAAACGGATATGTGAAAGGCCAGATCAATTCCATCATTGACCCGTTCGCCTATTTCCTCTCCTGCGAAAACTTGACCGAATCGGACGGCGGAGCGGACGCGGCGACGGACGAGGAATTTTACGAGCTGCTGCGCCTTAGTATGGACGGCTATAGCTGCGCCGGGGCGCGGGGCGGGTACATCTACTTTGCAAAGCAGGTCAGCACCGAGATAGCGGACGTGATCGCGGCGTCCCCGACGCCGGGCGTGGTGAAGCTGTACGTCCTGATGGACGACGGCACACCGGCCACAGAGGAAATGAAGGAGCGGGTTTTGGCGGCGTGCAGCGCCGACGATGTGCGCCCGCTGACGGACTTTGTTTCCGTGGAGGACCCGGAGGACGTGGAGTACAATGTGCGCCTCACCTTCTACACGCAGGAGGGCGCGGCAATCAGCGGCGAGGCGCTGGAGACGGCGGTGCGCGAGAAGGTGGAGCAGTACACGGCCTGGCAATGCGCGAAGCTGGGCAGGGACATCAATCCGTCGCGGCTGATCGCTATGCTGATGGAGACGGGCATCAAGCGGGTGGACATTATCGAACCGGCCTTTACCTCATTGCAGGATGGAAGCGATAAGACGGTCCCCCAATTAGCCAGACTGGCCGGTCCCCCGGAGATCATCAACGGAGGGTACGAGGATGAATGATTCCGGGCTGGGTATTACCAAAGAAAACCTTCTGCTGATCGTACCGCCCGCGCTGACCCGTGACCCGGCCATGATGGCGCGGGCGGCGGCGGACGCCGAGGCTATGGCCGCGCGGCTGGCCGAGATTGACCGGGTGCGCATTATCTCCAACATCGACGGACTGGACGAAACCGTGCTGGATATTCTGGCGCGGGACTTCAAGGTGGACTGGTGGGACCCGGAGTACAGCATCGAAGAGAAGCGCCGGACCCTGAAAGGGAGCTGGCGGGTACACAAGATACTGGGAACAAAGGCGGCGGTGGAGACTGCTATCCGGGCAATCTACCCGCTGACCACCGTGGAAGAGTGGTTCGAGTACGGCGGGGAGCCGTATCACTTCCGGCTGAACATCGACATTACCAGCGACAGCGGGGACCGGACAAGGCAAAAGCGGGTGCTGGAGCGGCTGAACTTCTACAAATCCCTGCGGTCCCATAATGACGGCGTGCGTTATTTCCTGGTGCCGGAAAAGTCCTGGGCGCTGGCCGGAGGCGGCTTTGTAGGAAGCCGGGAGATTGACCGGGCAGAAATCCGCGTGCCTCCGCTGAAAAAGCCGGGCGGCGAGGTTATCACCATTGCCGGGGGCGGGTTAGTCGGAAGCCGGAGCGAGGGCCATGTGACAATCCATATCCCGCCTCTGCAAAGGCCGGGCGGGAAAACGGTTACTATTGCGGGCGGCTTGTTTACCGGGAGCTACAGCCGGGACCACGCGGCAATCCGCGTCCCGCCGCTCCAGCAAACAGGCGGTTCGGCTGCGGTATCTCCCGCCGGGGCGCTGCGGGGGATGTACCGGAGAATCCATACCGCCGTGGATGTGCCGGAGCTTGCGCGGCCCAGGGCAGCGGCCAACAGGGCGACAGCAACGGGATTTATTGGGAGCGTCGAGCGGGTTACGGTCACGGTCAAGACAAGCAAGGTGAAAGTGTCAACCGGCAGGGCCGCAACTGGCGGCGCGGCTGGTATGTTCCACAGCTATCAGCGCATCCGGGTTTCCATCGGAAGCCCGGCCACAATTATTTCAGGGAGGTAAAAATCTATGGCACACTGGAAAGACGCTGCCGTTACAAACGAGGGCGTGGAAATGCTCAACGAGTGGATGGCGGGCAGGAAAATCTGCATCGTGGCCGCGTTCGGCGGCACCGGGACGGTGGATAAGGAGCTGCTGACGGAGCAGACCGGCCTTGTGGACGCGAGACAGGAACTTTACCTGCTGGGCGAGGAGGACAGCACGGACGGCAAGACGGTCCAGGTGCAGGTCCAGAACGCAACCGTCATGGAGGAGTACGAGCTGAACCAGGTGGGCGTGTACGCGGCCCTGGATGTGAAGAAGGACGAGGACGCGCCGGAGGAAATCAGGGCCAAGATGAAGCTGCTGTTCATCATGCAGGACGAGAAGGGCGTCACCATCCCGGCGGCTATGGATGCAAGTTTCCTCCTGGAGCTGTACTGCATGATCGGCATTACCAACAACGGGCGCTTTGAAGTCAGCGTGTCCGCCGCAGGCATCGTGACCGCCGCCTATCTGCGGGAGGTATTGGAGCGGACCATTGCCGCCCACAATGCGGACCCCGGCGCACATAACAGTCTGGCGGCGCGGATGCTGGCAATCGAAACCGCCCTGAACGGGAGCGGGACCATCATCCAGGCGGGCGACCCGACCGTGGAGACGGTGGGCCAGAAGGGCCAGCACTACATCAACCCCGAAACCGGGGCGGAATTTGAGTGCGTCGAGGTCAACGAGGACGGCTATATCTGGAATCCGGTGGAGGATGGAAAATCCGTCCGCGATCTGCTGGGGGCGCTGGGGAACGCGGAAACCACCCTGGCCGACGTGGACGCCCGGCTGGGCCTGCTGGAGCTGATGTACCGCACGCAGGTCAACGGCAACCCATTTACGGTGTCCTTCTCCGATATGTCCGGTCTGGTGGTGACGGGCGTATGGAACGAGACGTTGAAGCGGGTGGAGTTCTGATGAACGATGTGCGGGAATTTTCCGTACCGACCGCGCAACTGTCCTGCCTGATTGGCAACCTGTTTGCCGAACTGGAGCCGCCGTGTAGCGAGCCAGACGACCCGGATGCGCTGACGCTGTGCGGGAAAGCGCCGAGCGGGCGGGAGGCTATGCTGTTCGTCTACCGGGAGCATTGCCTTTTCGTAGGAGACCCGGAGGACCTGAACGCGGCGCGGAATGGGCGGTGCCCTGACCGGAGGTGCGGGCGTGGCTGA
>OFFP01001403.1_pt1 | contig 16407 bp, 10 predicted proteins | sample 1521431 | NCBI WGS metagenome assembly OFFP01 (sample SAMEA3504104, study PRJEB24116) | mouse gut metagenome | biome: mouse gut; feature: mouse-associated habitat; material: faeces | place: Denmark | collected 2011
CCATCTGGTCAATGAAGGAACCCGTCCCTCCGGCACAGACGCCGTTCATGCGCTGTTCCACATTGCCGCCTTCAAAATAGATGATCTTTGCGTCTTCCCCGCCCAGTTCAATAGCTACATCGGTCTGGGGCGCATAGTCCTGCAGCGCGGAAGAAACGGCGATGACCTCCTGCACAAAGGGTACCCCAAGATGGGTGGCGAGGGTCAGTCCGCCGCTTCCGGTGATGACCGGGGACACCCGGATGGAGCCTAAGGCGTACAGGGCCCGCCCAAGCAGGTCGGACAGGGTCTCCTGGATATTGGCAAAATGCCGTTCATAATCAGAAAATAATACCTCACGGCTGTCGTTCAGCACCGCGATCTTAACCGTGGTGGAACCGATATCGATTCCCAGGCTGTATAAATCATTCAAATTCATATAATTCCCACATCCTCTTTTATAAAGATTTTATGTCAGTTATTTCCTATTAAATGTTGATTTTCACTCGACAACAAGATACATTATACGACAAGTTCAAAAAAAAGACAATCGGAAATGTGATGAAGGTTTTTGGCAAGAGTTCATTTTTTTTGGGAAATCATATAAATGATTTGGGAGTTTTATACAAAATTAACAGAAAAAGCATAACATATATTTGACAAAAACGCCTCCTGACGGTAGAATTATACATGATAGAATCGAAGAACAAAAAAGAGGAGACTAAGACTTTTGAACTGGTTGGATCAATTAGAAAAAAAATTCGGCAGACATGCAATTCCAAACCTGACTATGTATCTGATCGGAGGGCATGTGATCGGATATATGATATCACTCATGCAGCCCGCGCTGCTTTCGTGGCTGACCCTGGAACCTGCTTATATTTTAAGGGGACAGGTCTGGCGGCTTCTCTCATGGGTACTGGTACCGCCCAGCGGGAGCCTTCTGACGATCGTGATCATGATGCTGCTTTACTACCAGCTGGGCACGGCGCTGGAGAGGACCTGGGGGGTCTTCCGTTACAATGTCTATATATTTTCCGGAATTTTGTTTACCGTGGCAGGAGCCTTTATTCTGGCTGTATTTTTCGGAACAGATATGGTAGGGTACGGCAGCTTTTTCAGCACATATTATATCAATATGTCTATTTTTCTTGCATTTGCGGCAAGCTATCCGGATATGGAGCTTCTGCTGTACTTTGTACTGCCTATCAAGATCAAATGGATGGCCTATGTCTATGTGGCCTATATCCTGTATGACCTGGTGAGAGGAAACTGGATGACAAGGACGGCCATTGTAGCTTCCCTTTTGAACTTTATCCTGTTCTTCCTGTCCGGCAGGAACATGCGGCCCTACACGCCGAAGGAACAGGCTAGAAAGCGGAAGTTCAAGAAGCAGTCGCGTCCGCATATGACTTATGGAGGCGGAGCTATGCACCGGTGTGCAGTGTGCGGGAGGACGGAATTGGACGACCCCTCACTGGAATTTCGGTTCTGCTCCAAGTGCAACGGCAATTTTGAATACTGCCAGGAGCATTTGTTTACACATGAACATGTAAAGTAAAGCGTGAAAAGAAAAACTTATGAGGATGGGGATTCCAGGAAATAACGGAATCTTCTTTTGGGGACTTTTGGAGAAGCAGCTATGGTTTTTAGTTCAATGTCATTTCTCTGCGTGTTTTTTCCGGTGGTATTTTTGCTGTATTATCTGATACCGTCTATGCGCGCAAAGAATGTTCTGCTGATCATCAGCAGTTTATTGTTTTATGCATATGGCGAGCCTGTTTATGTTCTTCTGATGATAGGCAGCGCGAGCCTGAATTATCTGTACGGTCTGTGGGTGGAGCGGGCGAAGAGGCGTAAGCCGGTCCTTGTTCTGGCCGTATGTACCAATTTTCTGATACTTGGAATTTTTAAATATGCCGATATGCTGATCGGTACATGCAATGGCCTCACAGGCGCGCAGTTTCCGCTTCTGAAGGTCAGCCTGCCGATCGGAATTTCGTTTTTTACGTTCCAGGCGTTGTCTTATGTCATAGATGTATACCGGGGCCAGGTGAAGGCACAGAAAAATTATGGAAATATGCTCCTTTATATTTCCTTTTTTCCACAGCTTATCGCCGGGCCGATCGTAAAATATCATGATATCGAACAGCAGATTTCAAATAGAACACCACATTTAGAAGAGACTGCGGCCGGATTCCGCAGATTTATTATTGGTCTGTCTAAGAAAATTCTGCTTTCCAATACGGCTGCGTTAGCGGCGGATGCGGTGTTTGCCGCAGAATTGTCCCAAGTCAATATTTTATCTGCGTGGATCGGGGCAGTATCCTATCTGTTCCAGATTTATTTTGATTTTTCCGGTTACAGCGACATGGCGATCGGGCTGGGGCATATGTTCGGCTTTAACTTTCAGGAAAATTTCAACTATCCGTATATTTCCTGCAGCATACAGGAATTTTGGCGCAGATGGCACATTTCGCTCTCTACCTGGTTTAAGGAATATCTGTATATTCCTCTTGGAGGAAACAGAAAAGGCATCGTGCGTACATATGTGAATAAGGTGATCGTGTTCTTCTGTACCGGTCTGTGGCACGGGGCGGACTGGACCTTTGTAGTATGGGGCCTGTATCATGGTTTCTTCTTAATACTGGAGGGGCTGCTGCCGGTGAAAAAATTGCCCAGGGTGCTGGGGCATCTTTATACCATGCTGGCAGTGTGCACAGGATTCGTGATCTTCCGGGCAGATACTCTGTCCCAGGGATTTGCCCTGATCGGGAAGATGTTTACCGGAATCTCCTTCGGGCCGGAGGAGATGAGTTTTGCCCTGCGGCAGCTGAATCCGCTGCTTGTACTTACACTGGCAGTCTGTGTCATTGCGTCCTGTCCGGTGAGGCGCCTGAGAAACTGGATGCCGGAGCGCAGCAGAGAGGCTGTGGATTGCTTTTTCCAGCCGGGGTCTTATGTCTGCACGATCGTTCTTCTGGTATTATGCATGCTGAGTTTGTCCGGAGGTACTTATAATCCGTTTATCTATTTCCGGTTTTAGAAAGGGAATGAAGTGAATGAGACGATGAAAAAGAAAATCTGGTATCTGATCTATATAGCGGCTGTTCTGATCTTTGTCCTCATTCCGTTTGCGGGAATGAGTGTGGCAGCCACAAATGAAACAACGGAGAATAAAGAACTGGTGGAATTTCCGGAGCTTCGGACAGACGGTACATGGAATCCACATTTCCTGGGAGACCTGGGTGTGTATTTTGAAGAACATTTTGCATTCCGTCAGGAACTGGTGGCGGCTAATGCGCTGCTGAGGGGACGGCTTCTGGGCGTGTCAGCCTCGGACCAGGTATTGGTGGGGAAGGATGGCTGGCTCTATTACACAGGGACATTGGATGATTATCTGGGAGAGAACCAGATGTCGGAAAAAGGACTTTTGAATGCAGTCAGTAATATCGGTCTGATGCAGCAGCATATTGAGAACAGGGGAAGCAGATTTGTACTAACCATTGCTCCTAATAAAAACTCCTTGTATGACAGCAATATGCCTTCGAATTATCTGCGGGGCAAAGACAATAACCATACCCGTATCACCTCGCTTCTGGAAAAGGCGGGGATTCACTATGTTGATCTGTATGAGGCATTTGAAGAATCGGAGGAATGCCTGTATTTGAAAGGCGATTCCCACTGGAATAACAAGGGCGCGCTGCTGGCCTGTAGAAAACTGCTGGACGGGCTTGGCAGGGAGTACGATACCTCCTCTTATTCGGCTTATGAGGTTCGGAAAGAGCATACCGGGGATCTGGCTGAGATGCTTTATTCCGTGGCGGTGGAGCCGGAAGATAATATTTATTATGACCAGCTTCCAATTTATGCATATGTAAACGATGTGGAAGACGTGGAAGAGGACTGGATCGAGACGATCAATCCGAATGGACAGGGGACGCTTTTGATGTTCCGGGATTCTTTCGGAAATTCCATGCTCCCCATTCTGGCAAATGAATTTGAACACGGATATTTTTCGCGCCTGGTTCCCTACAATCTGGGGAATCTGGATCAGTATCATCCGGAGTATGTGATCGTGGAGCGGGTGGAGAGAAGGCTTTCCTTTTTTGCGGAACAGCCCCCGGTCATGGAAGGTCCGGTCCGGGTACCGGAGAATCTGACCGCGGCGGCAACCGATACAACGGTCTCTCTGAAAGAAGACGGCTCCTGGTATGTGATAGAGGGCAAATTGGATCCGGATTTTACAGAACTGGATTCGAGAATCTATGTGTCTGTCAGGACGGCTGATGGGACAGCCGTGACGTATGAGGCATTCCGTACTTCAACAGTGGAGGAAGAGGGATGGAATGATGACGGTTACAAGTTATATCTGAAAAAGACTTCCCTGCCCCAAGGGGCAGTGCATATGGATATTATTCTTGTGAACGGCGATGCACAGACACTCGTACAGACAGAAGAATTTCAAATCCCCTGACAGGGAAGAGGGCATTGAATTTAGCTGTGTTTCGGAGCAGGTAAAATACTTCGGCCATAGTTGAATGATAAAAAGAATGAGACATCAGAAAGGAAGAAATATTTATGAAGAAATCAGTGATGACAAAAATTCTGGTAATTGGGGCAGCCTGCCTGGTTCTGGGATGTGGTAAAAAGGAAGAAGAAACAAAGGAACCAAAAGAACCGGAAACAGAGATGAGTGAAGATAAGGAGGTGGAAAAGGAAGAAGAGTACAAGACCATAGGAAAGGAATCTGAGGATGCGTACAAATTATTGCTGACGAATCATACAGGCGATAAGATCACGGGTTTTACAGTTAAGGCATCGAAGGCAGAAGAGGCTTCTCAGAATCTGCTTGAATCAGGGATGATAATTGAAAACGAAGAAATCGTTTGTGTGTACTATACGCCTGAGGATGTGGAGGCTGAGGCCGGATCAGAGCAGCAGCTAACCTATGATTTCAGTCTGGCTTATGAGGATGGGCATACTGTAGAGATTACTGGTCTTGGGCTGGATGATATAGAAGAGGCAGAGCTGTGGTTTGAAGATGAAGTTGGATTTGTAAAATATAAGAGTGCTGATTCTGGAAAAGAAGTCAGCACAAAAGAAACTGCCCTTGCACTGAAAGCACAGAAGCAGGCAGAGGCCGCGGCTGCAGAGCAGGCAAAGAAAGAGGAAGCCGAGCGTGCTGCAGCTGAGGCGGCAGCCGCACAGGCACAGGCAGAGGCTGCGGCTGTTCAGGAACAGTACGAACAGCAGTATTACGAACAGCCGACATATGAGCAGCCGACATACGAGCAGCCGGTATATGACCAACCTGTATACGAACAGCCGGCTGATTCCGGCGGACAGGATCAGGATGTCAGCCAATCCGGGGAGAGCTGTCTTGGCGGACAGGGCGTACTTCGGTATTAATTGACCGCCGTGGTTTTCGGCAGCCGATCCGGCAGAATACAAATACACCAGAAAGTGTAAAAACTGATATAGGAGGGAGAATAAAAATGAAAAAGACAAAGATTGTATGTACTATGGGTCCGAGTACGGACGACAAAGAAGTATTGCGCAGCATCATCCGGGGCGGGATGGATGTGGCACGTTTTAATTTTTCCCACGGTACCCATCCGGAACAGAAAGCAAGGATGGACATGCTTAAGCTGGTTCGGGAGGAGGAGCATTCTAATACGGCGATCCTGCTCGATACGAAGGGACCGGAGATCCGTACCGGTGTATTGAAGGACGGCAAAAAGGTAAAACTGGAGGCAGGGGGGATGATCACGCTGACTCCGGAAGATATTGTGGGGGATGCACAGAAAGTATCGATCACATATGACGGTTTGGCAGAGGATGTGGACAAGGGAAAGAAGATCCTGATCGACGACGGCCTGATCGAGCTGGAAGTGGTGAAAAAGGACGGAAAGGATATCATGTGCCGGGTCATCAACGGAGGCGAGCTGGGAGAGCGCAAAGGGATCAATGTACCTAACGTTCCGGTACGGCTTCCGGCAATTACGGAAAAGGACAAGGAAGACATCAAGTTCGGAGTAGAGCAGGACATTGACTTTATAGCGGCTTCCTTTGTGCGGAATGCGGAATGCATCCTGGAGATCAAAGCATATCTGAAATCCCTGCACGCACAGTATATTCCGATCATTGCCAAGATTGAGAACGCGGAAGGCATCCGCAACATTGATGAGATCATCCGCGCGGCGGACGGGATCATGGTAGCCAGAGGCGACCTGGGCGTGGAAATTCCGGCAGAAGAGCTTCCCTACCTGCAGAAAATGCTGATTCAGAAATGCAACAATAATTTTAAGACTGTTATTACGGCGACACAGATGCTGGATTCTATGATCCGAAATCCCCGTCCTACCCGTGCGGAAGTGACGGATGTTGCCAATGCGGTTTATGACGGCACGGATGCGGTGATGCTTTCGGGCGAGACAGCGGCAGGAAAATACCCCATTGAAGCATTGAAGATGATGGTTCATATCGTGGAGAATGCGGAAGGGCACCTGGATTATGATCTGCTGCTTTCACAGGCAGGAGACAACCTGAAGTCCAGTGTGTCTACGGCAATCGGATATTCTTCCGTGCTGGCGGCATCCAATCTGAATGCAAAATGTATCATCACGCCGTCTGTGTCCGGCGCGACAACACGGTATGTATCAAATATGAAACCCCGGCAGGAGATCCTGGGTGTAACGCCCAGCGACCGGGCGCTCCGCAGGATGTCCATTTACTGGGGAGTCACTCCGCTGAAATCTCTGGAATTCAGCACAACGGATGATGTCTGTAACGGTGCGATTGAACTTGCACAGGTAAAACAGTTTGTGGACACGGGAGATATTGTGGTCCTTACGGCAGGTATGCCGTCACCGAATGTACGGGAAGAGATCGGCGGGGTAAGTAATATGATGCGGATTGCCACGATAGAGTAAAGGCAGGAAAAATCCTCTGAGTTCCCCGTCTGGCGGGGGAGTCAGAGGATTTTATGCGCGATTCGGGAGCAACCGGAAGAAATGAGGTGAAACATGAAGGGACTGCGGTGGATTGCAGGCGGAGCGGCTTCTATTGCAGCGGTGGTCATTCTGCTGATCTCTAGTTTTCAGGCGGCAATGTATCTGGATTTCGGTATCTATGAGAAGGAATATACAAAATATCAGGTGCTGCGGGCGTTGGATATGGAGATGGAGGACGCGATGTATGTGACCCGGGAGATGATGGCATATCTGAAAGGGGACAGAGAGCGTTTAAGCGTGGTGACTACGGTAGAAGGTAAAGAGCAGGATTTTTTTAATGAACAGGACCGGCTGCACATGGAGGACGTGCAGGGACTCTTTCTCGGCGGCCTTGCCATGAGAAGATGGGCGTTTGCTGTTCTTGCGGCAGCCCTTGTAATTCTTGCGGCAGTATGCAGGAAGGAGATGTGGAAGACTCTGGCCGGCAGCTTTCAGGCGGCGCTGGGGATTCTTGCGGCTTTGATCCTGTTTTTGGGAATTGCCATGGCGAGGAATTTTAATGCAGTATTTACGAAATTCCACGAGATTTTTTTTGACAATGACCTCTGGATCTTTGACCCGGCAGAAGATTATATGATACGGATGCTGCCGGAAGGTCTGTTTTTTGATATGATGATCCGGATCGGGGGATTTTTCCTGGCAGGGCTGACCGTGCTTCTGATCCTCAGTATCGTGTATACAGTCAGGAGCAGAAAGGCAGGAGACGGCAGGATTTTGGCAGAATAGGAAAGGCGCAGGTAGATTTTCTGGAACTGTCTAGAACAGATGGGATTTCTTAATGATTAAAGGAGGAGAACTGATATGGGTAATGTAAAGCGGGTATATGTGGAGAAAAAGGCAGACTTTGCCGTACAGGCAAAGGAGTTGAGGCATGAGATCAGACATTATCTTGGAATCGGGACGGTGACAGGGGTACGGATGCTGATCCGCTATGATGTGGAAAATGTTTCCGATGATTCTTTTGAGAAAGCATGCAGCGGCGTGTTTGCCGAGCCGCCGGTAGATCTTTTGTACCGGGAGGAGGTTCCGGTACAGGAGGGGGACAGAGTCTTTTCCATAGAGTTCCTTCCGGGACAGTTCGACCAGAGGGCGGATTCTGCGGAGCAGTGTATACAATTTATCAAAGAAGACGAAAAGCCGGTTATACGCACGGCAGTCACTTACGTGATCCAGGGTTCTGTGACAGAGGAGGAGTTTGCGGCCATCAAGAGCCACTGCATCAACCCGGTGGATTCCCGGGAGACCGGGCTTGAAAAGCCGGATACTCTGGTGTCGGTATTTGAGGAGCCGGAGGATGTGAAGATCTTTGACGGATTCCAGGATATGCCGGAGGCAGAACTAAAGGCCTTGTATGATTCACTGGGGCTGGCTATGACGTTTCAGGATTTTCTGCATATTCAGAACTATTTTCATGGGGAAGAGAAGCGGGATCCGTCTATGACAGAGATCCGGGTGCTGGATACCTACTGGTCTGATCACTGCCGTCATACCACCTTCTCTACGGAGCTGAAAAATGTGTCCTTCGGTGAAGGGGATTACAGGGAACCGATCGAGAATACCTACAGGCAATACTTAAAGGATCACAGTGAGATCTTTGCCGGCAGGGAAGACAAGTTTGTCTGCCTGATGGATCTGGCGCTGATGGCCATGCGGAAGCTGAAAAAGGAAGGGAAGCTTGCAGACCAGGAGGAGTCCGAAGAGATCAATGCCTGCAGCATCGTAGTTCCCATCAAAGTGGACGGCGCAGAGGAGGAGTGGCTCATCAACTTTAAAAATGAGACTCATAACCACCCTACGGAGATCGAGCCCTTCGGAGGGGCGGCTACCTGCCTGGGCGGCGCGATCCGCGATCCGCTTTCCGGACGCGGTTATGTGTATCAGGCCATGCGGGTTACGGGGGCAGCTGACCCTACGGTGCCGGTGGCGGATACGTTGAAGGGCAAATTGTCCCAGAAGAAACTGGTGCGCGGGGCGGCCAGCGGATATTCTTCCTACGGGAATCAGATCGGTCTGGCGACGGGACTGGTGAAGGAGATCTACCATCCCGATTATGTGGCGAAAAGGATGGAGATCGGTGCGGTTATGGGTGCGGCGCCGCGGAAGAATGTGATCCGTGAGACTTCCGATCCGGATGATGTGATCATTCTCTTAGGCGGCAGGACGGGACGTGACGGCTGCGGCGGCGCCACGGGATCTTCCAAGGTACATACGGAAAGCTCCATCGAGACCTGCGGTGCCGAAGTGCAGAAGGGAAATGCGCCCACGGAGCGTAAGATCCAAAGATTGTTCCGTCGGGAGGAAGTGAGCAGGCTGATCAAGAAGTGTAACGATTTCGGCGCCGGCGGTGTGTCGGTGGCTATCGGGGAGCTGGCGGACGGTCTGGTGGTGGATCTGGATAAGGTGCCGAAGAAATATGCGGGTCTGGACGGCACGGAGCTGGCCATCTCCGAATCTCAGGAGCGTATGGCGGTGGTGGTTGCGCCGAAGGATGTGGAGGCCTTCCTGAGCTATGCCGCGGAGGAGAATCTGGAGGCTGTGGAAGTTGCGGTGGTGACGAAGGAGCCGCGGCTGGTGCTTAAGTGGCGCGGCAGAGAGATCGTGAATATCGCACGCGCTTTTCTGGATACCAACGGAGCCCATCAGGAGACGGCCGTCAGTGTGGATATGCCAAAGGAGAAGGAAAACTACCTGCGCAAGATCGCTGTGCCGGCGGTGGCACAGGCTGTTGCAGAGGGCGATGTGAAGAAGGCATGGCTCTCCTTATTGAGCGATTTGAATGTCTGTTCGCAAAAGGGGCTGGTGGAGATGTTCGACGCATCCATCGGAGCCGGCAGTGTTTATATGCCTTACGGCGGTAAATACCAGTTGACGGAGACCCAGGCGATGGTTGCCAAACTGCCTGTTTTAAAAGGGAAGACCGATACCGTGACGATGATGAGTTACGGTTTTGATCCCTGTCTGTCCAGCTGGAGTCCGTACCACGGTGCAATCTATGCGGTGACGGAATCCATGGCAAAGATCGTGGCAAACGGTGGGGATTATAAGAAGATCCGCTTTACTTTCCAGGAATATTTCCGGCGGATGAGTGAGGAACCCGGTCGCTGGAGCCAGCCTTTTGCAGCGCTTTTAGGTGCTTATGATGCGCAGATGGGGTATGGACTGCCTTCCATTGGCGGTAAGGATTCCATGTCCGGCACGTTCAATGATATTGATGTGCCGCCCACGCTCGTTTCCTTTGCGGTGGATATCAGCAGACAGAAAGATATAGTGACGCCGGAATTGAAGAAGGCCGGTGATAAACTGGTACGTTTCTCTATCAGGAAAGATCAGTATGACCTGCCGGTCTATGAAAATGTGATGCGGGTTTATGACAGCATCCTTAAGCTGATGGCCGAGAAGAAGATCACAGCGGCCTATGCGCTGGATGGGAAAGGCGTGGCGGCGGCGCTTGCAAAGATGGCTTTCGGTAATAAGTTGGGTGTGACGGTGGAAAGCAGTCTTGCAGCGGAGTCACTTTTTGATAACGGTCTTGGGGAGATTCTGGCGGAGATGCCTGCAGCGGCTGCGGAAGAGTTGTCTGCGATGGCGGCTGCGTTGAAATCGGATACGGCATCTGTAGCAGAAGCGGCAGGGGCAGGCCGGACGGCAGAAACTGCGACAGCACAGAAAGAGGCAGGATTCGATTTTGCGGTGGTCGGAACAGTCACGGAAGAACCCGTATTCCAATACGCAGATGTGCAGATCACCATGGAGGAGGCGCTGGAGGCGTGGACCGGGAAGCTGGATAAGGTATTCCCGTATACGGCCGGCAAGGATAAGAGCGGTGTGGCTTCCGATCTGTATGAAGCAAAAGATATCTATGTATGTAAACATAAAGTCGCAAGACCGACCGTATTTATTCCGGTATTTCCGGGCACCAACTGTGAGTATGACAGCGCGGCGGCCTTTGAGCGGGCAGGTGCTGACGTGATCACCAAGGTGTTTAAGAACCTGACGGCAGAGGATATCCGGGAGAGTGTGGATGTGTTTGAGAAAGCCATTGCGCAGGCACAGATCATTATGTTCCCGGGCGGTTTCTCGGCGGGTGATGAGCCGGATGGTTCGGCCAAGTTTTTTGCCACTGCCTTTCAGAATGAAAAGATGAAAGAAGCTGTCACACGTCTGCTGCAGGAACGGGACGGTTTGGCGCTGGGCATTTGTAACGGGTTCCAGGCGCTCATCAAGCTGGGACTGGTGCCTTACGGTGAGATCAGAGGGCAGAAAGCGGATTCGCCGACCCTGACTTTTAATACAATAAACCGTCATATCTCCAAGATGGTATATCTGAAGGTGGTTTCCAACAAGTCACCCTGGCTGCAGGGAGCGACTCTGGGGAATACTTATGTAAACCCGGCATCCCACGGGGAGGGACGCTTCGTTGCACCGCAGGAGTGGCTTGATAAGTTGTTCGCAAATGGACAGGTGGCGACACAGTACGCGGATCCGGAGGGTAATGTTTCCATGGACGAGGAGTGGAATATCAACGGTTCCTATGCTTCGATCGAGGGTATTACTTCTCCCGACGGACGCTGCTTTGGTAAGATGGCGCATTCGGAGCGAAGAGGAGAAGGCGTGGCTGTCAACATTTACGGCGAACAGGATATGAAGATTTTTGAATCAGGGGTGGGGTATTTTAGATGAAGCCTTTGTGCGGTTATTAACGGCCGTTTGTAGTGGTTGGGGAAAGGACTGGATATATTGAGGACAGTTGGGATTGGTAGACAGGATTTCGAGAAGATCAGAGTGCATCATAATTTCTATGTGGATAAGACTGATCTGATCAGACAGTGGTGGGAGGCGGATGATGATGTGACGCTGGTCACCAGGCCGCGGCGTTTCGGAAAGACACTGAACATGAGTATGCTGGAGAAATTTTTCTCTTTGGAATATGCGGGCAGGAGTGAGCTTTTTGAGGGATTGTTTATTTGGCAGGAGGAAAAGTATCGCAGACTGCAGGGAACCTATCCTGTCCTTTTTATGAGCTTTGCCAATGTGAAGGAGACAGATTTTGCTTCGGCTCGCAGGAAAATCTGTCAACTGATCGCCGATGTATATGCCCGGTATTCTTTTCTGCTGGAAGAGGGCGGTCTGGCCGGAGCGGAAAGAGAGACTTTTCTCAGAAAAAATGTGAATATGGATGATGTGGATGCCACATTGGCTCTTGGGCAGCTTTCTCATTATCTGTCCCGCTATTATGGCAGAAATGTGATCCTACTGCTGGATGAGTATGACACGCCTATGCAGGAAGCGTATGTTAATGGTTACTGGGAGGAACTGATCAGCTTTATCAGAAATCTGTTTAATGCTACTTTCAAAACAAATCCCTGTTTTGAGCGTGCTTTTATGACAGGAATTGCCAGGGTGAGTAAAGAATCTTTCTTTTCTGATCCGAATAATCTTGAGGTCATAACGACAACCTCTGACAAATATGCGGATTGCTTTGGTTTCACGGAGGAGGAAGTATGAAATCTACCTTTGAAAAATTGATTCAGGGGGAGTCTTTTCGAACCGAGTTAGATGAACAGATCGTATATGAGTTGATAGACCGTAATGAGCAGGCGGTATGGAGTCTGCTGCTTGCCAGTGGATGCCTTAAAGTAAAAAGATATAATGAGTATATGTCACAATTCGGGGAGTGGAAGCAGGAGTACGAACTGGAACTGACTAACTTTGAAGTGAAGACGATGTTCCGTGGTATGATCAGAAAATGGTTTCATGATGTGAGATCTGATTATAATGATTTCATCAAAGCGTTGTTGAGTGATGATGTGCGCATGATGAATACGTACATGAACAAAATAACACTGGAAATGTTCAGTTATTTTGATACAGGGAAGAGGGCTTCCGGGGCAGAACCGGAGCGCTTCTACCATGATTTTGTTCTGGGACTGATGGTGGACCTGGCAGACAGATATATGATTACGTCAAACCGGGAAAGTGGTTTCGGTCGGTATGACATTATGCTGGAACCCAGGACAGGGCAGCCCTGCACATATGATGCTGTTATCATAGAGTTTAAGGTACAGGCCGAGGAGGAAAAGGAGCTTTCAGATACCGTACAGGAAGCGTTACGGCAGATATGGGAACGGAATTATAATGCGGAGCTGACGGCAAAAGGCATTCCGGAAGCAAAGATACGAAACTATGGGTTTGCCTTTTGTGGAAAGCAGGTATTGATTGGCGGAGGAAAGATCCTTTGCAGGAGGTCTTTTGCCTTTTGAAAAAGTTGTTATGGAAGCGTTATATTTAATAGGTATATATAGGAATTGTTTGAAACGTCATTTATAAGAGACATGTAGAAGGTTACCGCGGAGGACGGCTATGGATACGGAAAGAGAAGGAGCAGCGATTGAGATGACACAGCAGGAAGCGGCTGAGAAGAATACGGCGGAAAACAGAGAGGATTCCATACGCAGGGAATATGGGTTTGCGCCGGACGTAAAGTTGAAAGAGTGTAGATTTTGTTGTGTGATGATACCGAAGAAGGCCAAAGTCTGTCCGAACTGCAGGATGAGTCTGAAACGGCACTGGTTCCGTAATCTGGTGGCGGCGGTCTTTGCGGTGGCGGTGATCGGGGGTGGCGGGTATTACCTGTCAGAGCACTGGGGTATTATGAAAGATGCCGTAGCGTCGGTATGGAGAGCACAGAACGGGTCGGCAGTGCCGGTCATGTCGGTGACCACCGTAGATACTGCAGAGATGGCGGCCAATGCGGCTGCTGTGGGGCCTGCTGAAGTAACAAGTCTGTCGGAAGCTGAATTGGGTCAGACAGTGGATTTGGTTCAGGCAGCGGAAAGCACCGGGAATCAGACAGATCATGAGTCAAAGACGGCAAATGCAGTAAATACGGAAAATACGGGAAACCAGACAGAAGCATTGGCAGGGAAAGCGGAGCAGGCGGCAGGTACAGAGGGTAAGGAAGAGCCTGAAAGTAGTACGGATGCGGAGAGCAGCGTAAGTACAGATCGTAAGACAGATGCAGAACGTATGACAGAAACAGAGGACGGTGCGGATCCGGAGAGCAGCCTGGACGCAGAGACAGCAAACAGCCGCAAATCTGCAACGGACGGGGGCGACGGGAAGTCGACAGAAGCAGCTGCTGGCGGCGCAGAGGATGAAAAAGATGCCGGAACCAGAGAAGATTCCGAAGACAGAATAGAGTCTGAAACCAGAAAAGATACAGAGAATGCAGACCGGGCAGAAGAGCAGAAGGACGTAGAAGACAAGACAGATCACTCTGCAGAAGAAGAGACGGCAGCAGAAAACGAAGCAGTAAGCAGTGCGGCGCAAAAGGCTGAGAAAAAGGGCGCAGAAGCCGACGATGAAGCAGACAGAAACGGTACAGCCGATAGCCGTTCGAAAGAGAATACGGCAAAAAAGGACGGCGGTCTGACAGAAGAAGAGGCAGCAGACACCGAGAAGCAGGAGACTGCCGTTTCGGCAAAGGACATGGACAGGCAGGAACAGGAGTATCGTGAGGAATGTACCACAGTGAGCTACAAAGCGATGCTCAGAGATACAGAGAGCTGTCTGGATACGGCGCTTACCATGGAGGTACAGGTAGTTTGTCAGGTGAATGGCGGATTGTTTGATGATAACATCTACTATTTATGTAAGGCGGAAGATGGAAATAATATCACACGTTATTATATTGTCAGGGATGACAGGGAAGCGGACGATACGCTTATTCTGGAAGGGGACATGCTTACCGTGTTTGGACAGCTGTTTGGAACCTGCAAGATTCCGGCGGATCTGATCGAAACGAGACCTGTTGTACCGGCTGTTTCGATGCTGTATTATGATCTGACAGGTGAATAACACAAAAAGATTTTTCTGTGGTTTCCACGGAACACGCTCCGGTCAGAAAAGAAAGAATTGAACGAGTGAAACTCCTGTGCTATAATGAAGCGATTATGCGAAGAATAGTAAGATTTTAGATATCGTTTGAGAGGAAACAGGTGACAGGATGAAAGCTTTCTTAATTTTGGAAGACGGGACTCTTTTTGAAGGAATCCACATCGGCGCTGAGAAGGAGATCGTCAGTGAGATCGTGTTCAACACGTCGATGGCTGGATATCTGGAAGTGCTGACGGATCCGTCTTATGCCGGACAGGCTGTCTGCATGACGTATCCGTTGATCGGTAATTACGGCATCTGTAAGGATGACATGGAGTCGGGCAGGCCCTGGCCGGACGGGTTTATCGTTCGGGAATTGAGCCGTATTCCCAGTAATTTCCGGTGTGACATGACGATTCAGCAGTTTCTTGAAGAAAACGGTATTCCCGGTATCGCGGGGATCGACACGAGGGCGCTTACCAGGATCCTTCGGGAAAAAGGTACGATGAACGGCATGATCACCACCAACGAGAAATATGATCTGGAAGATATCCTTCCGAAACTAAAGGCGTATACGACCGGCAAGGTAGTTGATCTTGTGACCTGCCGGGAGAAATATACGTTGTCTGCCGCACAGGACTTATCAGATAATGGTCCGGTCTCCGGAAGTTCCCAATTTAAAAAAGAAGCATATGAGAGTGGTATACGGGAGAAGAAGCCCAGCATGGTCCGTGAACTGACGGGCAGGGGGTTAAAAGTCGCGCTGTTGGATCTGGGTGCGAAGGATAATATCGCCAGGTCTTTGGCTGCCAGAGGGTGTGAAGTGACGGTCTATCCGGCTTTTACGACGGCCCAGGAGATCATTGACGCGAAACCGGACGGCATTATGCTGAGCAATGGCCCGGGTGACCCGAAGGAGTGCACGGAGGTAATCGAGCAGATCAAGAAGCTGTATGATACGGATATCACGATCTTTGCGATCTGCCTTGGGCATCAGCTGATGGCGCTGGCCACCGGAGCGGATACTTATAAGATGAAATACGGCCACAGAGGCGGCAATCATCCGGTGAAGGATTTGGAGACAGGCAGGGTCTATATTTCCTCTCAGAATCATGGCTATGTGGTGGATATGAAGAAGTTGGATCCCAGGGTGGCGGTGCCTGCTTTTGTGAATGTCAATGACGGGACCAACGAGGGACTTTCCTACACCGGCAAGCATATCTTTACGGTGCAGTTTCATCCGGAAGCATGCCCGGGACCCCAGGATTCCGGAGAGTTGTTTGAACGGTTTATCAAAATGATGCGGAGGGGTAAGGCTGAATAAATTCTCTGAAAGAGCAATTTAGTTCAGCAAACTGAACAAGTTCAGTTAGAGTTTGTGCCGGAGCGTCACAAACTCCTTGATCGCAGAGCAGAATTTTAAATTCTGCTCGCGTTCTCAGCGTAAAACGCTTCGGAATGGAGGAAAGAATGCCTAAGAATCCGAATGTAAAAAGAGTACTCGTAATCGGCTCGGGTCCTATTGTGATCGGGCAGG
>OFFP01001408.1_pt1 | contig 16370 bp, 15 predicted proteins | sample 1521431 | NCBI WGS metagenome assembly OFFP01 (sample SAMEA3504104, study PRJEB24116) | mouse gut metagenome | biome: mouse gut; feature: mouse-associated habitat; material: faeces | place: Denmark | collected 2011
AAAAATTCCAGCATCATTTCCTGATATCCCCGCAGGGTAGCAAGCGGTGTGCGGATATCATGGGCTATAGCTGCACGAAGCATCTTTTCTGCTTCCACCATACGCCACATCTTCCGGTTATTTGATACCAGTTCTGTACGCATCTTCTCAAATTCCGCACATAATTGTCCCAGTTCATCATGATTCTCATAGTTGATATGAAAGTCCAGGTTATTCTCCTCAATCTGCCTTGAGGCAGCCTTTAACTCCTGCAAAGGCTTCTGTATCTTGTTACGGTAAAACAACAGTACAGCGATCACGATTCCGGGGACAGAGAATACCAGAAATCCATATACAAGAATAAAATCACACAGTTCTAAGAGAAACCTGCTCTGCTCTGACCTGATATATAAATCCGGTCTGGCAGGCAGATTCCCATCATAATATACGGAATCGTCACTGATTTCCTTTGCAGACTGCACCTGAACTACGAAAGTTGCTGCTCCATAAGCTGCTATCCACAGCAGAAGGCTCACTAAAAGGCTGATAAAAATATATAGGATGACAGACTTTCTGATTGACAGGTTTCTTAATTTATCCATTTATAGCCCACTCCCCAAACCGTTTCAATATAATCCCTCTCTGTATGCTCCGCCAGCTTTTTCCGAATCCGCCGTACTAACTCCGTAACACTGCGGCTGTCACCCTCTGCATCGCAGCCGCAGATTCTCTCATAAATCTGTTCTCTGTCAAATACCTGCCTCGGATGCATGGACAAAAATTCAATAATAGCATACTCTGTCTTTGTAAGTTCTATTGTCCTGCCTTCTACTTCTACCTCTCTGGCAGTATAATCTATCATCATTCCATTGTGTGAGTAATATTTTGTATTCCGCTGCCGGCGTTCTTCCCGGTTCAGATGGGCTGTTATCCTTGCTTCCAGTTCCTTCAAACTAAACGGTTTTAATATATAGTCATCCCCGCCGGACAGCAAACCGTTTACCCTGTCCTGCTCCTCCACTCTTGCCGTGAGAAAAAGAATCGGACAGGATACCTTATTCCGGATCTGTCTGCATACTTCCAGTCCGTCCATATCCGGCATGTTGATATCCAACAAGATCAAGTCCACTCTGTCACGGCATTTCTCTAATGCCTCTACGCCAGTAGCAGCACTCCGCACATCATAGTTCTTCATGGTAAAATAATTCTCCAGCATTTTCACTAATGCCTTGTCATCATCTACGATCAAAAGTTTATACTGCATGTTTTCCTCCTCTATATATATTTATATCGAAGATTTTTCTGCTAAGTATAGACAGTATTCCCGATGTACAGATTCTTCTGCACTGCCATTTATCATGGGATAATAACCCAGTCATCTACGTTTGCTATCCGCTCTGCACATAAAACCTCCATGGCATTCACACAGGTACTAAATTCAATAGCAGGAATCTTATTTACTGCAACCTCCTTATGATACATATGGTCTATGTCTAAAACATAATAGGTATCTCCAATAATTCCTATCGTGTTGTTATTATTGAATCCCAATATCAATGGTGTTTCTTCACTTGTCAAATCTATCATTACATTTAATTCATTGACTAAATAAGGCGAACCCTGCATAGTAATTTCCTGATTCTCTAACTCACACACCTGATACCCATCCACAATGACACCGTTTAAAATAACGGGATAGTATATAATCCTATTGATTGGTGTTTCGTCGTCGAGGGCAAACATTTCGATACCCTGTCCCAGATAAACAGAATCACTCTGCTCCTGTGTCCAGTCCCCGTCACAATAGTTTGGAAAGTTTTCTTGTGCATAAGCATCAAACCGCTCTATATCTGATGAAGATACAACATAGAAAGATTTATTCCAATCAGCCTCAGATACCCATTCCGGAATTTGATTGCCAATTTTCTCTCTATCCCCTATTTCAGTAAGTTCTCCAAGTGTCAATAAACTGGCACTATGAAGTTGTTCCCCCAGCTCCCCGTTTTGACTGCATCCAACCGCTGTGAGTGCCAAAACTACTGCCAAAATGATTGCTGTACATTTTTTCATGTGAGTTGCTGCCTCCCTCTGTACGCATTGTATCCATCTTATCGCACAAATCTCAAAAAGTATAATTGATTTCCACCTTTTGGTGCTTTGTTTGGGAATTGATACTGCGGTATAGTTACTGTACCCGTTTATATTATACATGGTCTGGCGGTATATGAAAAACTGTAATTCCCGACGTACAGATTTTTTCCCCGAAAGACAGATAAAAGACCGAGGAAGGCACTTGATAACCTTCCCCGACCTTATTTGTTTTGCTAATCATGCTTCTACTTTTAACCTTGCTTCATATCGCAGTCTGTTATAGTCATTTCTCTCAATACGTCGTGCCTGAATACTATTTAGCAAAATATTATACTCTATTAAGCCACCGGAATATCCAAAATAAATAACATCATATTTATCTCTATACTCATTTAAGACCTCATCAAAGTAGTTTTTTAATTCTTCAAGGCGTACAGGTATTGGTGGTTCATCATAAAAAACAAATAATCCTACTTTCTCAAAACCCTGCCGCCTATACGATGCTAACTTTTCCATTTTCTTTCTTACGGCATCCTGAAAAATCAATTTTTCACTATCACTATTTTTCACTGGATATGTTAAACCCAGCTCATCAACCTTTGCACCATTATTTTCAATTATCTGTTTTCTACGCTCTTTCTCTTCTAAACTACTTTCCAAACGATATTTTACAAATACGCCCTCTATCTGTGCTTCTTCCTTTGTAACCGCTTCTGTAACCTCTATTCCGATCAATCTATTCTCATCACTGATATCCGGCGCATCATGCACATCAAATCCAGCATATATATCGCCATAGCAATATTGTAAAACACTTAACGCAAGAACCTCCACATATTTTTTTCTATACCGGGACGTCAGCGGCTTTTTGAATGAAAACATCCCTTTAAGCAAATCTTCGCTATTTATTTCAACTTTTCCCAAAGCCTCTTTATCACTAATCATCACAATCCTCCATATACGGCGACATCCCCATTTCTTCCCATGTGACCCCATAAGGCGCACCACCAGAAGTATAACCTGCTATATAATAAAATCTGTCATCCTGTTCCAGATAATCTGCTATATCACTTTTTTGCATCTTGCGTTGTTCACGAAGTCTTTTCCTTTTTGCCTTTTTAGCCTTCTGTATATCCTGATAGGCTTTTACTGCCGCCTTTTCCCTGTCAATCTGCTCCTTTGTTAAAGAAACGCCTAACATCTGCAACTCCGCAACAGCCTTCATGCGGTCTACGGCAAATTTATCATTATTTTCACATAAGGAACCCGTTACGTCATATTTATGGTCGCAGGCCTCTCCTTCCCTGCCCAGCACCGTGATATGATGATATGCGCCGTACATGGCGGGCCGCATCAGATTTACCGCACATGCGTCAACTCCCAGATATTCTTTGTGTGTATGTTTCTGGTGAATGACTTTGGTGACCAAATGTCCGTAGGGACCCATCATAAAGCGTCCAAGCTCCGTATAAACAGCCACATCACCCATTCCCGCGCTTCCCAGAATCTCCTCGTACGCCTCCCTGACCTTTTCCCCGATCAGACGGATGTCATTGGGCTCCTGGTCAGGCGTATAGGGAATGCCGATTCCCCCGGAAAGATTTACAAAAGAAATATGGGCTCCTGTCTGCCGCTGCAGTTCCACGGCCAGTTCAAACAACTGCCTTGCCAGCACCGGATAGTACTCGTTGGTAACCGTATTGCTGGCCAGAAATGCATGAATTCCGAAATGCTCCACGCCCTTTGCTTTCAGAATCCGGAATCCTTCAAACATCTGTTCTCTTGTGAAGCCGTACTTGGCGTCCCCGGGATTGTCCATGATATCCGTACCCATGGAAAAATATCCTCCCGGATTAAACCGGCAGCTTAATGTCTTCGGTAGATATCCCAGTGTTTTTTCCAGGAAATCAATGTGCGTAATATCGTCCAGATTGATAATTGCACCAAGTTCTGCTGCCAGCAGAAACTCTTCTGCCGGCGTGTCATTGGAGGAAAACATAATGTCCTCCCCTTTTATCCCCACCGCATTGCTGAGCATCAGTTCCGTGTACGACGAACAGTCGCAGCCGCAGCCGTACTCCTTCAGGATCCGGATCAAAAAGGGATTCGGTGTCGCTTTTACGGCAAAAAATTCCTTATATCCCGGATTCCAGGAAAAAGCCTCCCGCAATGCTTCCGCATTCTCACGAATCCCCCTCTCATCATAAATATGAAAGGGGGTTGGATATGTCTTTGTGATCTCTTCCACCAGTTCCCTGGTGACAAAAGCCTTTTTCTCCATCTGAATTCTGTTCTCCATTCCAGTTTCGCTATCTGTCTCTGCAGATACTGTTTTCCGTCTCCCCGGCAGCTTTTTGTGAAAAAACAGTTTTGTGTCTTTCCTATCTGTTTTCAATCTGCCAGTCTATGGGCTCCAGACCGTTTTCCTCCAGAAACCGGTTTGTCTGGCTGAAGGGCCTGCTGCCGAAAAATCCGTTGTGGGCAGACAGCGGACTCGGATGTGCCGCCTGCAGTATCAGGTGCCTGGGATTGTTCAGCATCTTCTTTTTCATCTGGGCAGGCCGCCCCCAGAGAATAAACACTATGGGCCTGTCCTGCTTGTTCAGGGCGCGGATGGCAGCGTCCGTAAATTCTTCCCAGCCCTTCCCTCTGTGGGAATTTGCCATATGGGCGCGCACCGTCAGCACGGTGTTCAGCATGAGAATTCCCTGGCTGGCCCATTTCACCAGATATCCGTTGTTGGGAATATAGCATCCCAGATCCTCATGAAGTTCCTTATAAATATTGACCAGGGAAGGCGGAATTCTCACATCCGGCTTCACGGAAAAACAGAGTCCGTGCGCCTGTCCCACATCATGGTAAGGGTCCTGCCCCAGAATGACCACTTTCACATCACTTAAAGGTGTCAGATGAAACGCATTGAAAATGTCATCCGCAGGCGGAAATACCTGGTTCGTATTATATTCCGTTTTTACAAATTCATACAATGTCTTGTAATACGGTTTCTGAAATTCCTCTCCCAGCTCTTCAAGCCAGTCATTTTGAATCATCCCCATCTCTTTCGTCCATCCTTTCCGCTGTCCTTTGTCCTATGTTTTCCGTTCTTCTGCCGCAGTACGGTCTGTCCGGACATATCTTACACAACTCCGGACATACCCGCCTGGGGCGGCACAACCCCCCAGGTTTTCACCCTGTTCTCACGCTCAGGCCCCTTTCCCGCAAATAAGCCTTCACCTGCGGGATTTCCAGCTCTTTATAGTGAAACAGGGAGGCCGCCAGCACCGCGTCCGCACCTGCCTCCGCCAATGCCTCATAAAAATGTTCCTGGCATCCTGCGCCCCCGGAGGCAATCACAGGTATATCCACCGCCGCCGTCACGGCCCTGGTCAGTTCCAGGTCATATCCCGCCTTGGTGCCATCCCGGTCCATACTGGTCAGCAGAATTTCTCCCGCCCCCCGTCTCTGCGCCTCCGCGGCCCATTCCACGGCATCCAGCCCGGTATCCGCACGGCCGCCGTTTTTATAAATATTCCAGCCCCGTTCCCCGGGCCGTCTTCTGGCGTCGATTGCCACCACCACGCACTGACTGCCAAATTTGTCCGCCGCGTCCGATATCAGCCGGGGATTCATAATGGCGGCGGAATTGACAGATATTTTGTCCGCCCCTTCCCTCAGAATATCCCGGAAATCATCCACCGTGCGGATGCCTCCCCCCACCGTGAAAGGGACAAACAACTTCCCCGCCACCTGTCTGACCCATTCCAGCTGTGTGGAACGGCTGTCCGAAGATGCCGTGATGTCCAGAAAAACCACTTCGTCGGCCCCGGCCCGGTCATAAGCTGCCGCCACGTCCGCCGGATCCCCGGCGTCCCGCAGGTTTACGAAATTGACACCCTTAACCACCCTTCCGTCCTTAATATCCAGACAGGGAATCACTCTCTTTGTGTGCATCTTACCCTCCAGACCGGCCTTGCGGCCGGCATTTCACTTTCTGCCATTCATTTTTTGTTTTGAGTGGAAATGGAAACGAAATTCCGCAATATCCGCAGGCCTGACTCAGAACTTTTCTCCGGATGAAACTGACATGCAAACAGATTCTCTTTCTCCACGGAAGCATGGATTGTGACACCGTACTGAGTCGTTGCCGTCACGATACTTTCATCTGCGGCCTGCAGATAATAAGAATGTACAAAATAGACATAACTGCCCTGGGGAATGCCTGCAAACAGCCGTCCCTCTCCCGGAAATGCCAGGTCATTCCAGCCGATATGCGGCACCTTGAGCCCATTCCCGGAGGGAATCCGCAAAATCTTTCCCTCCAGTATGCCAAGCCCCTCCACACCCGGGCTTTCCTCACTGCTCTCAAACAAAAGCTGCAGGCCCAGGCAGATACCCAGCAGGGGAATTTTTTCTGCCGCGCTTTTTCTGATCACTTCCACAAGCCCGTAGGAGTGCAGCTTTTCCATGGCATCCCCGAAAGAGCCCACGCCGGGCAGTATCACCCCACGGGCTCCCAGAATCTTCTCCGGATCCCTTGTGACAACCGCCTCCTGCCCTAAATAAAGCAGGGCTTTTTCCACACTTTTGATATTTCCAGCATCATAATCAATAATTGCGATCATAGCCATCCCGTCTTAGTTCCGAAGCCGCCTTTCGTCTATTCTTCTCCTGCGGCCGAACCGTTATCCACAAAATTTTCGGAGTCAAGTTCCGTCTCTTCCGGCAGCTCATCCGGCTGTCCTTCCTGCCCGCTGTCCTGGTTCTCCTCCTCGGCCGGAAGCGAATCCTCTGCCGGCTCCGTTCCCTGGAGTTTTCCCTCCGCCAGGGCCGTTACGATACGCGTGTATGAAATATTGCTCTTCAGGTTGCCGATTTCCCGTGCCCGTTCCTCCGTAACCCCGAATTTCTCATTCATGGCGCCCACCAGGATGGCGTATACCGCCTCAATATCCTCCGTGGCGTCGCACAGCACCGCTCTTTCATACAGCGTGGGATAGTCATGTACTGTCTGGATCAGGCTGTCCAGTATCCTAACCGGATCCCCTTCCTTTTCCAGCAGGATATATTCCTGATGCCACATTCTCATGTAAAGAATGCACTCGGATTTGAGGTACATCCGCTCCTCTTCCTCCGTCCGTTCCCTGCCGTACAGATTTGCATAACAGACCTGGTAATCACCGTTTTCAAAGGCCTCCTGTGCCGTCTGTTTCACAGTATAATCCGCAGATAATTGCGAGAAAATAAACACCACAGCGCCGAAGGATATTCCCAGAAGCAGAACCGGCAGCATCTTCTTGAATGTAAGCTTTTTCCCGGGGACATAGGGCTCCTCCTCCCGCGGTTTTTTCTCTTTCTTTGGCTTGGGCGGTTTCGGCGCCTTGGGTTTCTCTTTCTTCTTCTCCTTCTTCTTGGCAGCCTTTTTGCTTTTCTTCTTTTTTACTTTCTCTGCCTGTTCCTTATCCAGCTCCTTGATAATATCCTGATTTTCTTCCGAGATGGGCACATCCTCGTTTTCCGGCTCCTCTTCCATCAGGAATTCCACAAACTTTGAAATCAGTCCCTTTTTCTTTCCGTTTTCTTCCCTGGGAGCCTGGGTAATGTCGGGAATAAAGTCATCCACCTCATCCAGGTCAAGGGCGATAATGCCGGAATCCTCCTGGGATGCGCCCGGCTCCTCGTCATAGGGAACTTCCTGGCTGACATCATATCCTCTCTGGGCCTCCATGGCAGCGGCCAGTTCCATCAGATCCACCGGCTCTGATTCCTCAGGCTCTTCTGCCCTTGCCGGTTCTGCGGCTCTTACAGGTTCCGCTGCCCTTGCAGGCGCCTGTTCCATCTGTCCTGCCCCGGAGACAATGCTGTCCAGCAGATCTTTGTCCAGAAGTACGTCATATTCCTGCGGCTGGCCGTCCTGTCCGCCGGACTCCTGCCTGCTTCCCTTTTTACGGCCGCGCTTTGCTTTCTTCTCCGCTTTTGCTGCCGCCCTGGCCGCTTTCTTCTCCGCCGCGGCCTGCGCTTTTTTCCGCTTCTTCTCCAAAGCTTTTTCTTTTCTGCTGTCTGCCGTGTTTCCTGCCACTTCCGTCTCCCCAGCCCTCTCTATATCCGCGAATAATCTGTCTGCCGGACCTTCTCCCTGCAAACCGGTATCCGGACCTGTTCCTTCTCCCGCAATCGCTTCCTTCCTGTCGGATTTTTTCAGCAAGTCCTGTATTTCCTCCAGGTCTCTTCCGCCTCCGGCCATGCCCAGGACATCCTCCTCGGACATTTCCCGCCCTGCTGCGGCCTCTGCTTTCTCCCCGCCCGCAGACAAGAACTCCTGGATCTTCTCCTCGGACATCCCGGCAATATCTTCCAGCCCGGGTGCCGGGCCATTCCCCTGTCTGACACTATCCTCTTCCCGCTGCGCGGACATTTCCTTCAGCAATGCATCCAGACTATCTTCCTGTGAAGGCATATTATCTCCTCCAATTTCCTATTCTCATGAACCCAGTATTATCTCTGATATCCCTATACAGTTTATCACAGCTGCTCCAGCCAATCAATTGCATTCTGGGCAATTCCACAGCCTTTTTCATCCAATTCTTTCGTCAATTGGTACAATTTTTCATTTATCCTGTAAAACCAGGCCTTCTGGTTAAAAAAAGCCACTTTCTCAAAGGGCCATCTGATCACGGTCGGAAAGCGCATCCCCACGCCAAGTTCCAGAATCACAATCCTCCGGTTCAAAGTTCCCTGCAGCCATTTCGTGTACTTTTTCCACTGTTCCAGATAACCCTTTTCATTATAATTTTCCGCATAAATATTGTTGAATATAAGTTTCCCGCCGCACTCCGGGCAGGTTCCCAGCTCCGGCCCGCTTCCGTCACAGTCCCCTGCGGACAGTTTCCGGAAAAAAGCCTCTGTCTTTTCCCTGTCCCCGGCCGTCACTTCCTCCGGCACATCCCCGCAGCCCTTCTCACACTGTTTCCGCAGCACGGACCCGCAGGGCATCACCACCCGCTCTTCCCTGAAAATACTCCTGCTGCAGGAAACCGACACCGCATACCAGTTCTTTCCCTCCAGAAGGGAAAAAAGCCTGTTCACGGCCTCTGCGGTTCTGCCATCCCCCGACTGTTCCCCAAAGTATTCATTCCACCCGGGAATCAGCCAGTGGAGTCCCCTCTCTTCCAGGATTTTTCGTCCTTTTATATATCCTGGTTCCCGGGAAAGGCTCCTGCTAATGTCAAAATCCTCCCCCAGCCCTGCCAGAACCATCTGGGACTGTTCTATTTTTTCCAGAATCTCCTGTCTGTTCATTTCCCCTGTTCCACCCGTCTTTACTTCCCGGCACATTCTTTTATGTAAATATGTCAGGATCGAAAGATGCTTTCCGCACCGTTCGGATTCCCTTGTGACAACGGAATTTTCCATAAGGTAAAAAGCTGGGGGTATCCCAGCTTTTTAAGACCATTAAATATTCAAATGCCTCTCTTCAACAAGCTGATCTATTATTTTTACCAGATTCCCGATCTCGGGTTTGGATAACTGCGCATCTGCCCCCAGTGATTCCCCTTTTCTCCGCATTTCCTCATTCACAAGGGAAGAGAACAGAACCACGGGAATATGTGCAGTTGCCTCATCTGTCTTGACCAGTTTGGTCAGTCTGTGTCCGTCCATCTCGGGCATCTCTATATCGGAAATGATCACACGCACTTTGTCATGCAATGTCCCATGTGACTTGCAGTAGCTGATAATATCATAGGCCTGCCTGCCGTTTTCCGTATGTGTCAGGTTCTCGTATCCCGCCCTCTTCAGGCAGTCCACAATCAGCTTATTCAGCAGGGGAGAATCCTCGGCAATGAGAATTGGCACCTGGCTCCTGTCCCTCTCTCCCAGCTCATTGATGTCTGACATCTTCAGTCCCGTCTCCGGATTAATGTCGGTGACAATCTTCTCAAAGTCCAGAATGATGATCAGTTTGTCGTCTTTCTTGACGATACCGATGGCAACGCCTTCCTCTGCGGCAGAAATTGTAACTTCCGGTTTAATGATTTCGCTCCAGGATACCGTATGAATACCCAGCACATTGTCCACATGGAACGCAATATCCAGTTTGTTGAAATTTGTGATAATGAACAATCCCTTAGATTCCGACTGTCCCCGTCCGAGACAGTTTTTCAGGTCAATCGCCGTAATCATCACGTCACGGGGCATGAACACTCCCTCAATACTCGGGTGTGAATTTGGAACAGGGGTAACCGGCACATACTTTGTGATCTCCCTGATCTTCGCCACATTGATGCCATAATAATTGTCACCCACCTGAAACTCCAGAATCATCAATTCATTTGTTCCGTTTTCCAGCAATATTTTACTATCCATCTTTAACCATATCCTTTCCTGCCCGGAGCTTTTCCCAAGTAGGAATCGTTCCCCGCTATTTTATATGATAGACGAAGTCACCGCCTTACCTGCCTATTTTATCATATCCGGCCGGAAAAGAAAACCATAATCTTGAAACTTGTCAAAATAATTTAGGGCTCCCGGCAACGGTTCAGTTCAGTGTTCCCGGAACCGTTGCGCCCCCACGTTCAGATATTCTCATTCTGGATTGTCTCAATAATATTCCTCTTTTTTATTTTACTCATGGAATAGTGCATAATCACATACAGCAGAAGCACTACTGCCAAAATTGACATGAGAATCCCCAGCCAGGGGAAAATAAATTCTGTTACAATCCCCCTTTCAAATGCCCTGTTGAAGCAGAAGGAAAGCAAAATGCCCAGCGGAATCCCGATTATAAGGGCTTTTCCCCCGTAAAACATTCCCTCCAGCCAGATCATGCGCCGGAATTCCCTCTTTGTCATTCCCACCGACTGCAGCATGGCAAACTCCGGCGCCCGAAGTTCCATGTTCGTGGTTATGGTATTGAAAATATTGGTTATGCCGATAAGCGCCACCACCGTGATAAAGCCGTACAGGAAAATGGCAATCAGCAGCCGCATACTCTGGTCTGCCCTGCGCTGTTCTTCATAATTTGTCACTGTAAAATGCTGCAGACCGATGTCATACCGGATGATTTGTTCTATCTCATACGCATCCTCGCATTTCACGCAGACTTCAATATTGTCGTACCGCTTCAGCTGCGGATGGGCATCCATCCACTGGTCACTGACCACCAGAACAATTCTGTTGGTGCTGCCGTTATTATAATACATAGGCCCTTCTTTCCTTTGGGCCAGCACCTCTATCTCCACATCTTCCGCGTCACCCGTTCCACGGAGCACGTCCCCCTTTTGAAATTCGGCTATCGTTCCGTCACCCACATACCTTTTTCCGTCCTCGTCGTAGGAATCCCATTCATACTCTGCCAGGACAATTGCCTTATCCCTGGCCTCCTCCACAGACACCCCGGATTTCTCGCAGAACCGGACATAGCCTTCCTCTCCCAGGGAGCATACCCTGATTTCATCCACCACCCCGAAAGTGCGGATGTAGTCCTCCGTATAGTCAATCTCATCCGTTTCTACCTTCATGGACGCCTGTCGGACCACCTCTGCCTCCTGCACGCCATCCAGTCCTGCGATCCTCAGGGCTTCCTGGTAGAAATCCCATTGATAGATGCTGGCCCGGAGCTGATAAGCCATATTTTCATAATACATGTCGGCGCCGTTATCCAGCAGCTGCACAAAGGTGGACATGCCGATAAAAACTGCCACGCTGATCACAATGGATACCACCGTGGTGCGGTATTTGACCCTTGCCCTTCTTAAGTTTTTATATGCGATCCTGCCGCCGATTCCAAACATTTTTTCCACAAAACCCGGACAGCGCAGTTCCTTCCTGCCGATTTTCACGGTATCATTGGACCGTATGGCATTGATGGGGGAAATTTTCGCCGCCCGTCTGGCCGACCGGGATGCCGACAGAAAAATTGTCACCACGGACAGCAGGGCCGCCAGCAGAACCGCGGACCAGGAAATCCCGAACACCAGGGCAACCCCCATGGCCCGCTCCATCAGGATACTTGTCAGGCTTACCAGAATCGCAGTGGCGGCAATTCCGGAACATATTCCCAGGGGAATTCCCACCAGTCCCAGAAAGGAGGCCTCATAATAGACCATTTTCCGCTGCTGCTTTCCCGTGGTTCCCACGGAAGAAAGTCTGCCGTACAGTTTCATTTTCTCCGTCAGGGATATGGTAAAACTATTGTGAATGCAGAACACGCTCGTAACAATAATAATCGTAATTGCCACTGCGGACATACTGTACATCATATTCATGATACCGGACGAAAAGATCAGAAGTTCCCATTTCAGCAGCCAGTAATTCTCCGTCACACGGAAAGCCACTCTCTGCACCTGTGCGATTTCCTTCTCCGTGCAATTCATATAAGTGTCCGTGTAATACTTGCTGTACAGATTCTCCGATATTCCCAGAATGCCCGCATTCACCTGCTCTGCCTGTTTCAGACCTTTTTTGGTGTAAGAGGCATACACATCCAGCTTTTTTGCCTTCTCCGGTTCTTCCAGTCTGGTAAACACGGAATATCCCGGTGCGATCCTGGGCTCCACCACCTGATTGGGACGTTCCGCAATTCCCACCACGGTATAGGTTCTCTCCTTCCTGTTTTCCAGAACCTCTTCCCCGGGCAGATACGGGGTCTCCTGGGTCAGTTCAAACCCTTCTGACTGTCTGTCTCCCACGGAAAGCGTCAGCCTGTCCCCCACTTTCCAGTCCACTAAGGCATTGCTGCGGATATGCCTGGAGATCAGAAGCTCCGTGTCGTCTTGGGGCATACGCCCCTCCGTAAGCTGCAGGGACATGGCTTCCCGGGCATTTTCGTCCATTGCGGAAATATACACATACGGTTTGTCCTTATTCCTGCTTCCCTCCAGCATGGCATATCCGATACAATCCGTCAGTCCGTATTTTTCTACATATTGATTATTTTCAAACAGTCTCAGATACTGCGGGTCCACCCCCGTAAACTGATAATGGAAATCCCCGCTGTGTTTTTTTTCATAGGCCACCATGCTGGCCCGGAAACTGACTACCACGCAGGCCACTGCAGTGATCAGGGCAGTGGCCAGAATAATTCCCACAATGGTCACCACCGTGCGTTTGGGATTCTCCTTCAGGGAGCGATAACAGCATTTTTTCAGCACATTCATTCTTCCATTCCCCTCCCTCCGTCAAATACAAATCCATCCTCTATACGCAGGATCCTGTCCGCCTGCCTGGCAAGTTCCAGGTTGTGGGTGATCATAATCACCGTCTGCTTATACCTTCTGTTTGAAACTTTTAACAGCTCCATGATCTCATTGCCGGCCCGGGTGTCCAGATTTCCGGTAGGCTCGTCTGCCAGCAGAATCGCCGGTCTCGTGATCAGCGCCCTGCCGATGGCCACCCTCTGCTGCTGTCCCCCGGACAGCTCATTGGGCAGATGCCCCAGTCTCTTTCGCAGCCCCAGGACCCCGGCCAGATCCTGCACCAGCTGGGGATCCGGTTTTACGCCGTCCAGCTCGCAGGGAAGGGTCAGATTTTCCTCCACGTTGAGCACCGGTATCAGATTATAAAACTGATAGATCAGGCCCACTTGCCGCCTCCGGAAAATGGCCAGCCTGTCGTCATTCATTTTGTAGATGTCGTTTCCCTCTATCAGCACCCTGCCGGATGTAGGTCTGTCCACGCCTCCCAGCATATGCATCAAGGTAGACTTTCCGCTGCCGGAACTCCCCACAATGGCCACAAATTCCCCCTGCTCCACCGACAGGTTCACGTCATTCACCGCAATGATCTCGTTATTTCCCTTCCCATACCGCTTTAACAAATGTTCCGTCCTTAAAATTTCCATAAGACTCCTCTCCGCCTCTGTTTCTTTTTGTTACAGTATAAAAAAGGAAAATGACATTTTCGTGACATTTTCCCTTTTTTTAAAATCTATTGTCTACTGTTTCAAAAAGCGTATCCGAAATACCGTACCTCCCCCCGGCCGGGAGTCCAGGGATATGGTGCCCGACTGCTTCTCCACGATCTCCCTGGCAAGTGCCAGACCGATTCCCACACTGTCCTCCCTGGCAAGGGAGCCTTTGTAAAACCGCCGGAACAAGTTTTCCTGCTCTTCCCGGGTTATGCCGCCTCCCTGGTCCCTGACCGCGATCTGTGTATATACCTCGTTTTCCTCCCCTGATATTTCCACGGTTCCCCCTGCAGGACTGTGTTCCACGGCATTTTTTACGATATTCATCAGACCTTCCACAGTCCATTTTCTATCTGCGTATATTTCCGCGTCTGCCGGAATATTCACACGGAAACACACCTGGCGCCATTCTGCCGCCATTTCCAGCCGCGTCAGTACTTCCTGTACCATTTCATTCACACCCGTCCTTGCGCGTTCCAGTTCCACCACTCCCGCATCCAGTCTGGACAATTTCAGCATTGTTCCAATCAGCCAGGACATCCCAGTCACCTGGCATGTGAGTTCCGACAGAAAATGCCCTCTTGTAGCCTTGTCCATATCCGGATTTTCGGACAGATTATCCAGAAGGACCGTTATGGAAGTCAGGGGCGTCTTTAATTGATGGGAAATATTTGTGACCGAATCTGCCAGCGCCTGTCTGCGCTCCACAGCCTGGTCCGCCTTTTCTTTCAGAAAAACCGTCAGCTTATATATTTCATTCCGCAGGCCGCTGAGCTCATCATCCCCGTTATCTTCCATATCCAGCCTATATCTGTCGCGGTTTATTTCCTGCATATAATCTGTCAGCCCGCGGATTTTAATCTGGCGCCTTTTCAGATAGAAAAATACCGTAACAGCAAATAGTATAAAAAAAGAGACTGTAAATATATTGGAAAAAACCCCCAGGAACCAAAGCTGTTTTTCCTGCACCGCAAAAGAACTGCTGCCGTAGGACTCAAAGATACCGTATCCCGCCAGTACCTGCCTGCCAAGCGTTTCCCCGCCCTGCCCGCTGAGTGTCAGGACCAGTTCCTCCTCCGACACATCCGGATAGGCAGACAGCACATTGCCCAAAATGCAGGCCAGCATATGATTATATTCCTTCCGCACCTGATTGCCATAGATGCCCACCCAGAGATTGACGGCACAGATACCGGCCAGCAGAATTGCCGTCAATCCTGCCGCAAGTTTTTTCAGTTCCCCGTTCCAGACAATTCCCATAATGCATCCATCCTTTTTATGTCATCTTTCCATCCTGTATCCCATGCCCCGCACGGTCCTGATCACTGTTCCCTCAGAATCCCCCAGTTTTTCCCGCAGTCTCTTCATGGTCACGGATAAAGTGTTATCATTCACAAAATTCCCGGATATGTCCCAGATGTCTTCCAGAATCCGGTCCCTGGTAAAAAGTTTTCCGGGACATGACATCATATTGCTCAAAATCTTATATTCCAGTCTGGTCAGGGAAATCTCCACGTCACCCCGTTTTACTTTTCCCGTTCCGGCGTCTAAAACAATATCCCCGCAACGCAATATCGCACTTCCTTTGCCGTTTCTCCGCAATGCTCCCTTAATGCGGGATACTAACTCCCTGTTGCGAAATGGCTTGATTACATAATCATCCGCCCCAAGGTCCAGCCCCCTCACCACATCCGCTTCCTCCTCCCTGGCTGTCAGGAAAATCACCGGAATCTGCGCCTTTTCCTTTATCTGCCTGCAGATGGCAAAACCATCCCCGTCCGGAAGCGCAATATCCAGCAGCACCAGGTCACAGTCTTCCTTCTTCATCAGACCTTCCGCCTGGACCGCAGTTCTGGCTGTCACCACCTGGAAACCTTCCTGGGAAAGCAGGTATTCCAGACCCATTATGATCGCTTCATTATCTTCCACCAACATAATCTTCATAATAGTTCACACTTTCCTGGATTCTATATGAGTCTCTTCCTTACGCGCCCCTGTGCAGTCGAGTAGGGGAACGTCCTTCCCCCCTGCTCGCCGCGCGGCCCGTACGCCGCTTTAGCGGCATAATTCCTCTGTACGGGCCTGCGCATAAAAAAAGAAGTAGTCATCCTACTCCTTCTCCTAAGCTGTTTCTTATGATAAATGTCTTTCGGTCCATACCCTCAAAACCGAACACTGATGTATCCAGAACCCGGCATGCCACATCCCCGCATGCCTTCCTTCCTCTTTCTCCTGGTTAAGCCTTCGTCCGATTAGTAGGCGTCAGCTGTGCATGTTGCCATGCCTGCACCCCGCCCCTATCTACCCCGTGCTCTCCGGGGGGACTTGCGGTTTCCCGCGGACACCCCATCTTGAGGGGGGCTTCACGCTTAGATGCCTTCAGCGTTTATCCCTTCCG
>OFFP01001413.1_pt1 | contig 16321 bp, 12 predicted proteins | sample 1521431 | NCBI WGS metagenome assembly OFFP01 (sample SAMEA3504104, study PRJEB24116) | mouse gut metagenome | biome: mouse gut; feature: mouse-associated habitat; material: faeces | place: Denmark | collected 2011
GCTCGCCATAGGGCGGGTTCGTCACCAGCTGCCCGTATTCGCCGCCGCGGCGGAATTTCCCCGCGTCCGCCTTCTCAAAGCGCACGCAGTCCTCCACCCCCGCCAGGGCCGCGTTGTGCCGGGCCAGCTCCACCGCCGCTGGGTCAATATCCCCGCCCCAGATGTCGTAATGCCCGTGAAACTCCTTATCCTGAGCTTCCTCCGCCGCATCCATCCAGAGCTTGGGGTCCATGGATTTCCACTTCTGGGCGGCAAAGCGCCGGTCCAGGCCCGGGGCCCGGTTCTTGGCGATGAGCGCCGCCTCAATGGGGATGGTGCCGGAGCCGCAGAAGGGGTCGCAGAAGGGGTCCTTCCCCCGGTAGCGGCTGAGAATCACCATAGCCGCCGCCAGCGTCTCCCGCAGGGGGGCTTCCACGCCTACCGCCCGGTAGCCCCGCTTGTGCAGGCCGGGACCGGTGGTGTCCAAGTACAGCGTACACCGGTCCTTCATAATGGCAAATTGGATTTGATATTTTGCCCCCGTTTCCGGCAGGCGGCTCAGGCCGTAAACCCGGCCCAGCCGCTCTGCGGCGGCTTTTTTGACGATCTTCTGGCAGTCCGGCACCGAGTGGAGCTGCGAGTCCAGAGCGTGCCCCTTGACCGGGAACTGTCCGTCCCGTGGGACAAAGTCCTCCCAGGGCACCGCCGCCGCTCCCTGGAACAGAGCCTCGAAGCTCCGGGCGGAAAACTCCGCCAGCCGGAGCAGTACCCGTTCCCCGCAGCGCAGATTCAGATTGAGCCGGGGCAGGTCCGCCCCGGTCCCCCGGCACAGGACCCGGCCGTTCTCCACCTGGACGTCCTCCAGACCCAAACGGCGGACCTCATCGCCCACCAGCCCCTCCAGGCCAAACAGGCAGGGGATCACGTATGTGAATGGTTTCATATTTTCCCTCATGCTCTCAGAAGAAGCAAAGCCCTCTGCAAGAGCTTCGCGCCCCCAGGCGCAAAATAAATTTTAATCGTTTTTCCAAGGACATGCGCCTTGGAAAAGCTCTCTGCGCGAAGCGAGCGTCGAACCATCCGCCGCCGGCGGATGGTGAGGCGCAGAGCGCAGTGAAACCCCTTATTTTGGAAAGAAGCGGCTTCGCCGCTTCTTTCCAAAAGTAAAGTGCCCCGCAGCGGCCGTGTGAGTCCTGTTATAACCTGCACATGAGTAGCAGGTGGGTTGCCTGCACCGCCCTTTACTGCTTCCAACTTCCAACCGCGAGAGTGGCAGCCGGGAGGCCTGCAAACCAGACGATGAACCAGCATCCCTTATAACAAAATGTGGGTTAATGAAAGACTCATCACGCACCCCGCAGGGCACCTTTATTTCATTGCGTATCTGCCGCCGCAGAAGGAGCGGTCACTCCTCCTCGTCCTGGAAAAGAAGCTCCATGAACAGGTCGTAGACCTCCGTCAGCTCCTCCTCGCTGTCCAGCGTGGAAAGCAGCTCCTCGCCGTTTTCATGGATGGACTTGAGGATCACCATGCCGTAATCTTCACTGTCCTCATCGGTCTCATCCTCCGGTACCGCGGGGAAGAACGCCATATAGGTCTGCCCCTTGTGTTCCAGCACGTCCAGCAGCTCCAGCTCTATGTCGTTGCCGTCCTCGTCCGTCACCGTGATAAAATCCGGACCGAACTCCTCGCTCATGGCTCTGTCCTCCCTGCTCGTTTCTCACGCATCGGGAGCCCTCGCTCCCTGCCCCTATAGTGTAACCGTTTTTTCTCTAAATTGCAAGAGGATTTCGATATGACATTTTGACGATTTCAGCACCGCCTTTTTTGTATTTTATGAAGAAATTTGTCTGACCATGCAGAATACTGGGTAAAATCCTCGAAAATTCCCTCTTTCTTTAGTTGACAAGCTGTGTTATACTATAAATTGGTATATCGTATGGGTTGCCCTAAAGCCTTTTGCGAATGCCGTCCCCTGTTTCTTTAACCCCGAAAAAGGAGGTATTTTTACCCAATTATGGATCAAAATTATAATGGAAGGCCGGAAGAGCGCCCTTCCTCCGAATCCCCTGCCCGGCACAAGAAGAAAAAAAAGCGCTCCGTTGGCCGCATAATCGCCAAGACGGTCGGATGGATCTTTTTGACAGTGTTCACCATCTGTGTCATCGGCATATTGACCGCCGGTATTTTCGCCAAAATCTTTATGACCTATGTGGACACCACCCTCATCCCCTCCCTGGGAGAGGTTACGTCGGAGGAGATGAAGCTGGCTCTGGCCTCCACCATCTACGACAAGAACGGGACCCCCATGCTCACCCTCTATGACAACAGCGATGACACCGGCGGCAACCGGGAGCTGGTGAAGTACAGCGAGATTCCCCGGCACCTCATCGACGCGCTGGTCTCCATTGAGGACCACCGGTTCTGGGAGCATCACGGCGTGGACTGGGTGGGCACCGTCGCCTCCATCCGGGACACCCTGCTCTACGGAAACACCCGGGGCGGCTCCACCATCACCCAGCAGCTGCTGCGGAAGATGTACGATGACACAGACGTCACCGTGCGCCGGAAGTTCCGGGAGATCTGCCGGGCCCTGGAGTACGAGAAGAGCGTGGGCAAGGAGGACATCATCACCGACTACCTGAACACGGTCTATTTCGGCGCGGGGGCCTACGGCATCCAGACCGCCGCCAAGACTTATTTCGGCAAGGACGTCAGCGAGCTGAGCGTGGCGGAGAGCGCCGCCATCGTAGGCATCACCAACAACCCATCCCTCTATGATCCCTTCCTTAAGAAAGAGTTTGAGCAGGATGACGGCAGCATCAAGACGCCCCGGGACTTCAACAAAATGCGGCAGGAACTCATCCTGAAAGAGATGAAGGAGTACGGCTATCTCACCGAGGCTGAGTACGCCGCCGCCAAGGCGGAAAAACTCATTTTCACCGACACCGACGAGTACAAGGCTCTCCATGGCATCGAGGTCCCCGAGGAGACGGACGACGAGAAGCCCGTGGATCTCAGCAAGATCTACACATGGTTTGAGGATGAGGCCATCAACGAGGCCATCACCCTGCTGGCGGAGCAGTACGGCTATGCCCGGGAGTACGCCTCCAAGCTGCTCTACCGGGGCGGATTCCACATCTACACCACCCTGGACCCGCAGGTGCAGGCCGTAGTGGACGAGGTGTTTCAGGATACGTCCAACTTTGACTATCCCTCCAAGAAGGGCACGCCCATCAACGCGGCCATCACGGTTATCGACCCCTACACCGGCGAGGTGAAGGCCATCGCCGGTGACGTGGGCGTGAAGACGGTCAACCGTGCCAAGAGCCTGGCGACCACGCCGCGTATGCCGGGAAGCTCCATCAAGCCTGTGGCGGTATACGCCCCGGCCATTGACGCCGACGTGGTGAGTCCCGCCAGCGTCATTGACGACTACCCCATCAACAATACCCTCCGGGAAAAGGGCTATCCCCGCAACTCCAATGGGCGCTACCGGGGATATACGACCGTGGCGCGGGGCTTGCAGAACTCCACCAACACCATCTCCTCCCGGACACTGCAAAAGCTGGGGTACGCCCAATCCTTTGAATTCATGCAGAACAACCTGGGCTTCCAGCTGAATGTCAACGACATCGACCTGGCCCCTCTGGCTATGGGCGGACTGACCTATGGCGTGACCACCATGGAAATGGCGGCTGCCTACGGCGCCTTCGTTAACCGGGGGACCTATATTGAGCCCCATCTCATTACCCGCATTGAGAGCAACGACCACAAGGAGACTGTGATCGACAACACAATCCCTAAGTCCTGGCCTGCTATGAAGGAAACCACCGCCTACCTGATGAACAAGCTGCTGCGCCGGGTGGTCACCAGCGGTACCGGCGGGGACGCCGCCTTCAGCGGTATGACCATCGCCGGTAAGACCGGTACCACCACCGATAACTGCGACCGGTACTTCGCGGGCTATACCCCCTATTACTCCGCCGCCGTGTGGATGGGCTACAAGGACAAGCCTGAGAAGATCTTTGTCAAGCATGGGGAAAACCCTTCCGCCGTGGTCTGGAAACTGGTGATGGAGAAGCTCCACGAGGGGCTGGAGGACAAGGGCTTCTTTGAGCGGCCCGAGGGCATCACCTCCGTCACCGTCTGCGCGGACTGCGGCCTGAAGGCCACCGATCTGTGCCGCCAGGACTACCGGGGCGACCGGACGGTCAGCGAGGAAATTCAGGCCAGCGCCGCCCCCAAGGAGAGCTGCACCTGCCACATCGAGGTCCAGGTCTGCATCCTCCCGGAGTCGGAGGACGTCTACCTGGCAAACGAGTATTGTCCGGAGGACACGGTCACCACTCGGGTCATGCTGGTAGGACGGCAGTTCCTGGGCGAGCCGGGGTCCTACATCCTGGCGGAGGACAGCGACGCCCACAAGACCTATCTGGAGAGCAAGGGCCCCTGTCCCCTCCATGATGAGAACTACGTCCCCGATCCCACCTTGCCGGAGGAGGGGGAGCCCCTGCCCGGCGACCCGGATTACCAGTGGCCGGTGGGTCCCTTTGACCCGGACAGCGTACTGCCCGGATGGGACAACCCAAGCGTCTGGACGCCGCCGGATAATCAGGAGCCCGGGACTGGAGATCCTGAGACTGGGGAGCCTCCCGTTGTGGACCCTGGCGCCGCCGCCGATTCTGGAGAGGAAGCTGCCGGCCAGCTCCCCCAGGAGCCTGAAGACCCTATGCTGCCAGAGGAGCCGGTACTGCCATAAGGCACAAGTGCCATCACGCTCCCGGAACACCTGCGCGTGTTCCGGGAGCTTTTTGCTGCGGGTGATCGGAAAAAAGAACAACGCAGCGGGAGCTTTCCGGCAAAACCCTGTTGAAACCTCCCAATGTTTCCTGTATACTTGGACTATCAACATAGACGCCACAGCGCCTCGATGGAGGAAGTACGACAGAAGGAGAACCACAATGGCTACATTTGTTGTGAACGGGAAAACCGTCACTACCGAAAAAAATCAGAAGCTCATCCGCTTCCTGCGGGACGAGCTGCGCCTGACCAGTGTGAAGGACGGGTGCAGCGAGGGCGCCTGCGGCACCTGCACCGTCCTGGTGGACGGCAAGGCTGCAAGAGCCTGCATCCTTACGACGGATAAGATGGAGGGCAAAAGCATTCTCACCGTGGAGGGCCTCAGCGATTTTGAGAAGGAGGCCTACACCTATGGCTTCGGCGAAGCGGGGGCCGTTCAGTGCGGCTTCTGCATCCCCGGCATGGTCATGGCGGCCAAGGGCCTGCTGGACGTCAGCCCGGACCCCACTGTGGAGGAGATCCGGTTCGCCCTGCGGACCAACATCTGCCGGTGTACCGGATACGTGAAGATCATCGAGGGCGTGCGCCTGACGGCCAAGATCCTCCGGGAGGGACGCATCCCCGATGAGGAGGAGGGCCGGTCCTGGAAGCTGGGCAGCCGGGTCCACCGCATCGACGTGGCGGAGAAGGTCCAGGGCACCGGGATTTATCCCGACGATATATATATGGAGGGCATGATCTGCGCCTCCGCCGTCCGCTCCGCCCATCCCCGGGCCCTGGTGAAGGCCATCCGCACGGAGAAGGCCAAGGCCCTTCCGGGGGTGGTGGGCGTGTTCACCGCCGCAGATATCCCCGGGCAGAACAAGGTGGGCCATCTGGTGAAGGACTGGGACACCATGATCGCCGTGGGCAGCACCACCCACTATCTGGGAGACGCCATCTGCATCGTTGCCGCCGAGACCCAGGAGATTCTGGAGGAGGCCAAGAAACTGGTGGAGGTGGACTACGAGGTGCTGGAGCCCGTCCGCTCTCCCAAGGAGGCCATGCTGCCGGATGCGCCCCTGGTTCACAAGAGCGGCAACCTCATGGCCCACAAGCACATCCAGCGGGGCAACGCCGCATTTGCCATCGCCAAAAGCAAGCATGTGCTGACCCGGCAGTTCTATACGCCATACACGGAGCATGCCTTTCTGGAACCGGAGTGCGCCGTAGCTTACCCGGACGGGGACGGCGTGATGATTCTCTCCACGGACCAGAGCGCCTACGATACCCAGCACGAGACTGCCCCCATGCTGGGCCTGCCTATGGAGAAGGTGAAGGTGAAGAACCTGCTGGTGGGCGGCGGCTTCGGCGGCAAGGAGGACGTCACCGTCCAGCACCACGCCGCCCTGGTGGCCTATCTCACCAAGCGTCCTGTAAAATGCAGGCTCACCCGTGCGGAAAGCATCCTCATCCATCCCAAGCGGCACCCCATGGAGATGGAGTTCGCCATGGGCTGTGACGAGAACGGCATCATCCAGGGCGTAGCCGCCAACGTCATTGCCGACACCGGAGCCTACGCCTCCCTGGGCGGGCCGGTGCTGGAGCGGGCCTGTACCCACGCGGCGGGCCCCTACCACTACGAGAATTTCCAGATCGACGGCTACGCCTACTACACCAACAATCCACCGGCTGGAGCTTTCCGGGGCTTCGGCGTCACCCAGACCTGTTTCGGGCTGGAGACTATGCTCAATGAGATGGCGGACCTGGTGGGCATCTCCCCCTGGGAGATCCGATACCGCAACGCTATCCGCCCCGGACAGGCCCTGCCCAACGGGCAGATCGTAGGCCCGGAGACCGGATTGGTGGAGACGCTGGAGGCGGTGAAGCCCTACTTTGACAAGGCAAAATATGTGGGTGTAGCCTGCGCCATGAAGAACGCCGGCGTGGGCGTGGGCATCCCCGACACCGGGCGGTGCCGCCTGACGGTGGAGGACGGGAAGGTTCACATCCGGGCCGGGGCATCCTGCATCGGGCAGGGGCTGGGCACGGTGCTGGTGCAGATGTGCTGTGACCAGCTGGGCCTGAAACAGCAGGATATCGTCTACGAGCGGTCCAACACCTTCGAGGCCCCGGATTCCGGCACCACCTCCGGCTCCCGGCAGACCCTCATCACCGGCGAGGCCTGCCGCCGGGCCTGTGCGGAACTGAGGAAAACCCTGGAGGGGAAAGTCCTCTCCGATTTAAATGGCACGGAATATTACGGAGAGTATCTGGCGAAGACGGACCCCCTGGGGGCTCCGGTGCCCAACCCGGTAAGCCACGTGGCCTACGGCTACGCCACCCAGCTGTGCGAGCTGGACGAGGACGGGAAGGTCAAGCTGCTGGCAGCCGCCCACGATGTAGGTAAGGCGGTGAACCCCCTGTCCTGCGAGGGCCAGATCGAGGGCGGCGTGGTGATGAGCATGGGCTTCGCTCTGACGGAGCAGTATCCCCTGGAGGACTGCAGACCTGCCGCCAAATACGGCACCCTGGGCCTGCTCAAGGCCAATCAGGTGCCGGAAATCAAGGCCATCGTGGTGGAGAAGCCGGGATTGGATCTGGCCTGCGGGGCCATCGGCATCGGAGAGATCACCTCCATCCCCACCGCGCCCGCTATCGCGGATGCCTACTTCCGCTACGACGGGAAGCGGCGGTATGCGCTGCCGCTGGAGGACACGCCCTACAGCAGGAAGAAGAAATAAGGTCCGCAGCAAAATATTTTTGATCCTGCACATCGTATTTCCCCGCCCCTTTGACCCCCGCGCCGTAATTTCCGGCGCGGGGGTCTTGTTACCGAACTGTAACTTGCCTTTTCTAATATACAGTCGTATAATAAAGTCAAGTTACACAACTGTATAACATATCCATAGGAGGGAAACATATGAAGCGATTGGGCGATGCGGAGCTGGAGATCATGCTGGCGGTCTGGGCCGCGGGGGAGCCAGTACAGTCCACGTATGTGCAGGAAAAGCTGCGGGGAGGCCGGGACTGGGCCCTCCCGGCGGTCATCACGGCCCTGAACCGTCTGGTGGACAAGGGATATCTGGCCTGCGAAAAGAAGGGCAGGGGGAATCTGTACCGTGCGCTGATCGGCGAGGAGGAGTACAAGGCCGCCGAGGGCAGGGGCATCCTGGACCGTCTCTACGGCGGCAGCTTCACCGGCATGGTGGCCTCCCTGTGCAATGGGAAGGCCATCGGAAAGGACGACCTTGCCGAGCTGCGGCAGTATCTGGACGCGTTGGAGGATGAGTAAATGGAAATGATGCTGAGCCTTTTGAAATGGAGCGTCATCGTGGGGGCGGCGGCGCTGCTCCTGACGCTGTTCAAGCCCCTGCTGGACAGGCGGTACAGCGCCAAGTGGCGCTGGGGGGCGTGGCTGGTCATGGCGGTATTCCTGCTGCTGGCCCCTGTGCGGTGGGAGAGCTTCGCGCCCCGGACCACCGCCGCGCCGCCGGTGGTGATCGAGGTGCCCAGAGTAGAGGTATCCGTCAGCCGGCAGGAGGGCATCTCCTTCCAGCGGCCTCAGGGGACGGTCCTTCCGCCGGACGGGATTGCCGCGAAGCCCGGCGGCGCGGCGGGAGCGCAGGTCCGGAACCGGACCTTTCCGCTGGAGGAGCTGCTGATGACCCTGTGGATCGCCGGAGCGGCGCTGTTCCTCCTGTATCACGGGCTGGGGACCTGGTTCTTTACCCGGAAAGCCCGGCGGTGGAGCCGGAGCGCCGGAGAGAAGACCCTGCGGGTCTATGGAGAGGTGTGCCGGGAGATGGGCGTGAGGCGGCCCCCGGTGCTGCGGGTCAGTCCGGAGGCGGGGTCCCCCATGATGATGGGGCTGCTGCGGCCCAGGCTGATGCTGCCAACCGAGGATATCGGGGAGCGGGAGCTGGCGTTCGTCCTCCGGCACGAGCTGACCCACCACCGGCGGCATGACCTTTGGTACAAGCTGGCGCTGCTGCTGGCCAACGGGATGCACTGGTTCAATCCTCTGATCTTCCTGCTGCGGCGGGAGGCGGAGCGCGATCTGGAGCTGACCTGCGACGACGCGGTGGTAGCCCGGGCGGACGCGGAGACCCGGCGGGCCTACAGCGAGACCCTGCTGGCCTCCGTCCACCGGCAGAAGGGGCTGAGCCGGGCGGTGCTGTCCACCCACTTTTACGGAGGAAAAGAAGTTATGAAGGAACGTTTTCGGAATATTCTGGGCAAGCGGGGCCGCAAATGGGGCGGACTGGCGCTGGCGCTGGTGCTGCTGGGCACGGTGGCGGCGGCGTGTACCTTCGGGGTGAAGGCGTCCCAGGACGGGGCGCTGAGCGCTGAGGAGCTGGCCGAGTGGCAGGAGAAGGTAAACGCGCCGGAGTTTCTGGAGCAGTATCTCTGGTGTATGTATACCGATGTGAGTCAGATCCCGTCGGAGGAATGTATTGAGATCGACAACGATCTCCAGCGCCTGCTCCAATATCAGATGCCTGCCGACGTCAAGGTCCTCAGCGGGACGAAAAAAGGAGACACGGTGGCGCTGGAGCTGGAGGGAGATTTTCCCACCGGGTTGACCAACGGGACGCTGACACTGGCGGAGGAAAAGCCGGTGAGCTTCACCACCCCGCTGTATACTGCCGTGGAGACGGTGGCCCGGGAGTGGATGGAGCGCGATGCGGAGACCTGCATTGCCATGGCAAAAGAATATGGCGCAAAGGATCTGGTGTTTACCGAAAAATATATCACCAGCCTGTCCTGCACCGAGAGTCTCACCTTTGACGGCAAGACCTACTATATCTGGGAATTTTTCTACCGCATGAAGCCCAACCACATTGACAACGTCCTGTTTGTTGGCGGTATGGCCGATGAAAACGAGTGGGTCACCGAGCAGCAATCCGTGGGAAGGCCCATCATCATTGCCAGCGTGGACGAGGACGGCAAGATCGTCATGGAGGAGCAGATCTGGAGCAGCTCCGTCGATGAAACGCACTACACCTGGGAGGAGTATGTCTACTGCCATACCCATCTTGGCATGGATGGGATGTACGCGGGAGTACTGAACGGCTGGCCGGAGCTGAATACTCCCTTCCTGGAGTCCCTCCGGGACGGCCACGACACCTGGGCGCTGGACTGGCAGGACGTGGCGATATCCTACCTGAGTGAAATTTATGATATTTACTCCGGCAGCGGCTTTACCAGCCTGCGGACGTTTACGGCGGATGAAGACCATAATTCCCACGATCAGGCCGTACTGGCCCAGGCGGAGTGCGGAGACCGGACGGTAACGCTGCTGCTGGCGCAGGTTGCCTACCCGGTGGAGGTCTGGGACTCCACCATACGCTTCTGGCAGGTGGTCGGAGAGAAGTGGGAGCCGGACCGGCCCCAGACAGTCAAGGAGCGGGACGCGCTTCCCATAGGGGAGCTGACAGCGGGGGAGTTGGACGCTATTACCGACTACTTCAATGAACGGGAACACAACGGCCTGCTGCGGTATCCCTACACCAGTCTCGGTCAGGGCAGGGAGTATATGGGTGTCCTGTTTTACGACCTGGGCAAATCCGTGACGGATGAGGAGGAACGGGAGACTCTGGCGGAGTCGTTCTTTGATGGGGAGATGCCCGACACTGACTGCCTCAAGCTGACCAGAGACTTCATTCAAGAGTATTTGGAGCAGAATTTTGGATCTACAGGCAACCGTGCCGTTGATCATCTCCTCTCGGACATCTGGATGGTCTTTGATACGTTAAAAAGAACGGGCTCACTGCCCTATCTGGAGAACTACGATGCGTATTATATGGTCCACGGAGACACAATGATGTCTAATTACACCTTCGACCGGGCCGAACGGGACGAGGAAGGCGTGGTGAGCCTGTACTACACCACGGACCTGTGGCAGTACAACGATGAAGGGGAGCTGGATATCCTCTGGGATCAGCCCATGCGCGCCAAGATGATACCGGGAGAGGACGGCGGGTGGAAGATGCTGTCCAATCAGATTATTGAATAAGGAGAAGCGCCAGCCGGGAAACCGGCTGGCGCATTTTTTGCGGCGCGGGGGTGGTTGCAGTCCGGAGAAAAGTGTGATACACTATGCTGGAAACCCTGCCCGGTCCCGCCCGGGGCCGGAGAAACGAGGATCATGCGATGAGAATGCTTTTCAAACAGCGGCTTTTCTCCTGGTTCGACAGCTATGACATCTACGATGAGTCCGGCGCTGTGCTGTTCACCGTAGAGGGCAAGCTCAGCTGGGGCCACTGCCTTCATATCCTGGACGCTGCCGGACAGCATATCGGCACCGTGCAGGAGCGGGTGCTGACTTTCCTGCCCCAGTTCGAGCTGTACGCCTACGGGGACTATCTGGGATGCCTGAAAAAGGAGTTCACCCTCTTCACGCCCCGGTTCGTGTTCGACTGCAGCGACTGGCAGGTGGAGGGCAGCTGGACGGAGTGGGACTACGCCATCACCAGCCCCAGCCAGGGACTGGTGGCCGCCATCGGCAAGGAGCTGTTCAACTGGACGGACACCTACGTCATCGACGTGGAGGACCAGTCCAACGCCCTGTGCGCCCTGATGGTGGTGCTGGCCATCGACGCAGAGAAGTGCGGCAAAGGTTAGGAGGTATGAAAGATGAAGATTCCGCCCATTGAGACGGAGCGCCTGTACCTGCGGGGCTTTACGCCGGAGGACGCCCGCTTTGCTCTAAGCATCTGGAACGACCCGGAAATGGGGGAGTACCTGATGGACGAGGCCATGGAGACCATTGACGAAGAGTACCTGCGGATGGTCGAGAAGCTGGGCGAGGACGGGGAATGCTGTTACCTCATCGCCGTGGACAAGGACGCGGGGACGCGGATCGGCACCTGCAGCTTTCTTCCGGAGGGGGATGTGTACGACATCGCCTACTGCGTCCATAGGGACTTCTGGCGGCAGGGCTACGCCACCGAGATGGTGGGCGGCATGATCGGCCGGGCCAGGGAGCAGGGCGCGAAGAAGGTCACCATCCTCATATTCAGCGAGAACCCCGGCTCCAACGCCATCGCCCGGAAGTTCGGCTTCCGGATCGCGGAGACGAGGACCGTCAAAAAGCGGGGCACTGACAGGGAATTTCTGGAATACAAGTATGAGCTGGAACTGTAAGCGCCCCTCCATTCCCGCCATGACGAAAGGAGCGTGACCGCCATGGAGCATCCCTTAGCGGACCGCATCCGGCCCCAGAGTCTGGACGAGGTCGTCGGACAAAAGCATCTGCTGGGCGGGAACGCCCTGCTGCGCCGGTTCATCGAAAAGGGCACCGACGCCAACATGGTCTTCTACGGCCCCTCGGGCACCGGGAAGACTACCATCGCCAACATCATCGCCAAGCGCACCCACCGGACCCTCTACAAGCTCAACGCCACCACCGCCTCCCTCCAGGACGTGAAGGGCATCATCGGGGACGTGGGCACGCTGATGGCTCCCGGCGGCGTGCTGCTGTATCTGGATGAGATCCAGTACTTCAACAAAAAGCAGCAGCAGTCCCTGCTGGAATTCATGGAGAACGGCTCCATCACCCTCATCGCCTCCACCACGGAAAACCCCTACTTTTACGTCTATGCCGCCCTTCTCAGCCGCAGCACAGTATTCGAGTTCAAGCCCGTTACCGCCGCCGACGTGCGTCCCGCCGTGGACCGGGCGCTGGCGCTGGTGCGGTCGGAGAGCCCCCTGCCCCTCAGCTGGGAGGAGGACGTGCCGGACTACATCGCCCACGCCTGCGGCGGAGACGTGCGCAAGGCCATGAACGCGGTGGAGCTGCTCTACGAGGCGGCCCCGGCGGAGGACGGGGAGCTGGTACTGACCGTGGCGGACGCAGAGCAGGTCTCCCAGCGCAGCGCCATGCGCTACGACAGGGGGGGCGACGCCATGTACGATCTGGCGTCGGCGCTGATGAAGTCCCTCCGGGGCAGCGACCCGGACGCGGCGCTGCACTATCTGGCCCGTTTTCTGGAGGCGGGGGATCTCATCACCCCCTGCCGGCGCCTGCTTTGCTCCGCCAGCGAGGACGTGGGCATGGCCTACCCCCAGGCCATTTCCATCGTGAAGGCCTGTGTGGACACGGCCATGCAGCTGGGGCTTCCGGAGGCGCAGCTGCCGCTGGCCCAGGCGGCGGTGCTGCTGGCCACCGCCCCAAAGTCCAACAGCGTGGTGAACGCCATTGGCGCGGCCTGGGCGGACGTAAAGAAGGGACGGACCGGGTCCGTCCCCAGAGAATTGCAGAACGTCCACGCCGACACCACCGGCCAGGAGCGGGAACAGGGCTACCTCTACCCCCACGACTTCCCGGGCCATTGGGTGAAGCAGCAGTATCTCCCCGACGAGCTGGCGGGGGCCAGCTATTACCGGTACGGGGACAACAAGACCGAGCAGGCCGCCAGGACCTACTGGGAGAAGCTCAAGAGCGGTCAGTAACGCCAGTCTTCCACCGGCCCGTCGGTGATAAAGTACCGCAGCTCATCCGGTTCCCGGACAGGGCCTAGGTTCTGAATGATCTGGAGCTTGATTTTCCGGGTATCCGGCCGGATGGACTTTATGTAGACGGAGACGCGGTCCCCGGGAGAGACATCCCCCCGCCACTCCGCCAGACCGGACAGATTGGGGGTCAGCTCCACAAAGACGCCGTATTCCTTCACCCCCCTTACGATACCGGGAACGGCCTCGCCGGGGGCAAAGGACGCCGCGTTTTCCAGCCAGGTGCCCAGCAGTTCCTTGTGGGTCAGGTAGAACCGGCAGGCGGGGGCGTCGATGTCCGTCACCTCCGCCAGGATATCCTGCCCTACCCGGAGCCGGTCCGAGGGGTGGGAGACCCGGGAAACGGAGAGATTTTCCAGCGGAATCAGAGACGTGACGCCGCATCCCAGGTCCACAAAAGCGCCGAAGCTCTCCAGATGGGTCACTCTGGCGGGCAGAACTGCGCCGGGAGCGCTATGCTCCAGCAGCCAGGCAATCGCCTGCTCCTGGGCTGCCCGGCGGGAGAGGGTGAGACGGGGCCTCCCCCCGCCGTCCGCCGCCAGGCCGGTGATGGTGAAGCATGTGGGCCGTCCCACCCGGGAGAGGGCGGCGATGTCCCGCTCCGCGCCGCTGATGGCGGGATGGACCGCGTCCGGCCGGGGAATGGTTCCCTCCCAGCCGCCGAAGCGGACCGTCAGGTCCCGCCGCCCGTCGCAGCGGATGGCGACGCCCTCCAGTACCGTCTGGTCCTCCATGGCCTGCCGGAGGACGCCGATGGGTTGATCTTCCGGAAACAGAGGGCCTGCGCCCTCTGGCAGATATTTGTTCCTGCGCATATATGGCACCGTCCTTGCTTTTCCAGGGAAGGACTGATTAAATCGGCGCGCAGATTTATTCGGTGCTTCCCCTGATATAAGACAGTGTATGCACTGTGGTGCTTGACCGGTGAACAGGAGGGATAATTTCTTGATGGATCTGAAACTGAACGACCGGGTGGAGCTGAAAAAGCCCCACCCCTGCGGGTGCAAGCAGTTCCTGGTAACCAGGGCGGGGATGGACTTTAAAATCCAGTGCCAAAAGTGCGGGCATCTCATCGAGATCCCCCGCCTGAAGGCGGAAAAAAATATAAAGCGCGCTCTCCGGGAGGAGCCGGCCCAGGAATAAAAGGGGCCGGAAGGCTTAATGTAGAAAGGAGGGGGAACCGTGGCCGGATTTTTGGAGCAGCTTTCCGCCGTGGAGCTGCGGTACGAGGAGATGACCCACCTCCTCAGCCAGCCGGACGTGGCCGGCAACAACCAGCGGTACACCGCCCTGATGAAGGAATACACCGAGCTGACCCCCCTGGTGGAGTGCTGGCGGGCTTACCGGAAGGCGGAGGCCACCCACCGGGAGGCAAAGGAGCTTTTGGCCCAGGGGGGGCTGGAAAAGGACTTCCGGGAGATGGTGGAGGAGGAGCTGGAAGGCTCCCGCGCCGCCATGGAGGAGGGGGAGCGGCAGCTAAAGCTCCTCCTGCTGCCCAAGGACCCCAACGACCAAAAAAATGTCATCCTGGAGATACGGGCCGGCGCCGGGGGGGAGGAGGCCGCCCTCTTTGCCGGGAGCCTTTACCGGATGTACACCATGTACATTGAAAAGAAGGGCTTCACCTACAAGATTCTGGACTACCTGGACGGGGATGAGGCAGGCATCAAATCCGCCTCCATCCTGGTGGAGGGCCTTAACGCCTACGGCTACCTGAAGGCGGAGACCGGGGTCCACCGCCTGGTGCGTGTCTCCCCCTTTGACGCTTCCGGCCGCCGCCAAACCTCCTTCGCCTCCCTGGAGGTGATGCCGGAGATTACCGCCGATATGTCGGTGGAGATTCGGGAGGAGGACATCAAAATGGACGTCTACCGCTCCAGCGGCGCCGGCGGCCAGAAGGTAAACAAGACCTCCTCGGCGGTGCGCCTCACCCACCTGCCCACCGGCATTGTGGTGGCCTGCCAGGTGGAGCGCAGCCAGTTCCAGAACCGGGAGGTAGCCATGAATATGCTCCGCTCCAAGCTCATCGAGATAAAGGAGCGGGAGCACCTGGATAAGATAGAGGACATCAAGGGGGACCAGAAGGACATCGCCTGGGGCAGCCAGATACGCTCCTATGTCTTCATGCCCTACACCATGGTGAAGGACCACCGCACCGGCTTCGAGACCAGCAACGTCCAGGCGGTGATGGACGGGGATTTGGACGGCTTTGTCAACGAGTATTTAAAGCAGAAGAGCAGTGGGAAGATATGAAAGCGTACTGCGGACCGGGAGAAATTTTCGGCGCGCTTGAAATTGGCGGGGATGTCCCCAATGAGGAGACAAGAAAAGCCATGGAGGATGTTCAAAGAGGCATTGAGCTTAGCCGGGCTTTTTCTTCGGTGGAAGAGCTGATGGAGGAGTTGGAGACCAGTAATGAAACTCCCGCTGATTAACCCCCGACTGGCTGCTTATTTACCAAATTGACCAAAATGAGCTGATTTTGCACTTGACACGGACGGGGAGCCATAGCGATTTATTCCGATAAAAACCGGGGGGCCAGCTTGTTGGCTCCCCGGCTTTTGCGTACTACTGCTTTTTCTTCTCCATCTGCCGCAAAAAGCGGATATCCTCCCCGGTGAAGACGAAGCTGGTGCAGCCGCAGAGGATGCGGCTGGCGATGCGCTCGTTGTAGGTGGCGCTGATTTGCTCCAGGGTGAGGTTGGAGCTGAGGATTACCGGCAGACCGGCGGTGATGCGCTCGTTGAGGATGTTATAGAGCACCGACTGGGAGAAGGCGGTGGAAAATTCCGCCCCCAGGTCGTCGATAACCAGCAGGTCGCACCGGGGGGCCATCTGGGCGAACTCCCGGTCGTCGGGGGTGGGGCCGCGGTCGAAGCGCAGCCGCTCGTACCGGTCGATGATGGACTGGGCGGAGGCGTACAGCACCGTCGCCCCCTGCTTTGCCACCTGCCCGGCAATAGCCAGGGAAAGGTGGGTCTTGCCAAGGCCCGTCCGCCCCAAAAAGAGGAGGCTCCCGCTTTGTGCCCCAAAGTGGCAGGGG
>OFFP01001416.1_pt1 | contig 16317 bp, 16 predicted proteins | sample 1521431 | NCBI WGS metagenome assembly OFFP01 (sample SAMEA3504104, study PRJEB24116) | mouse gut metagenome | biome: mouse gut; feature: mouse-associated habitat; material: faeces | place: Denmark | collected 2011
CCCCAGCCAGGCACCAGATGTCCGCAAAGCTGCCGATCATAGCCGCCACCCTCCCGGGCGGCTCCAGGGCAAACGTCTGTCCCAGATCATCCGTAAAGGCCACCGCCCTTTCAGAAGGCGGCAGGTCTCCGGCCGGTTCCCCCGGCGCTCCACAGGCGGTCAGCGGCAGCAGCAGCGCAAGCAGCAGGTAAAGGCGTTTCATGGTTTTCCATTCTCCCATCAAACGGCAAAGGAGACGGACCCCAGGCCCGCCTCCTTTCCGTCAAAAATCGTATCAGGCGTACTTCGCCACAATGGCGTTCAAATCCTCCCGGTGGCTCTCGGACCACTGGTCCCAGCTCTGGCCCTGGGCCGCCGCCGCCCTTCCCAGCTCCACCAGCAGGGCGGGCAGGTCGGCCTCCAGGACGGTGCCCACCTCCTGGCCGAAGCGGGACGCGCCCAGCTCATCAGCGCCGCTGAGGAACATCTTAAAGGCGGGCTGGGGCTTCTTGTCCACCAGCTTCACGCCCCCCTGGAAGCCCATGGCCCCCGCCTGGTGGGCGGCGCAGCTGGAGGGACAGCCGGAGATACAGATTTTGGGCAGGGCCCCGTCGGGGATGCCGGCCTCCCGGACGGTCTTCACCAGGGTCTGGAGGACGCTCTGACTGTCCCGGACCCCCTGCTGACAGGTGGCCGCCCCAACGCAGGCCACGCTGTGTTCAAACTCGGTGGCGGCGCTGTCGCTGGTAGCGGCAATTACCTTCTCCGCCTCCGCGGCGGTGAGATTGATAATATACAGGGTCTCATTAGGGGCGATGCGAATCTCGGCCCCGGGGATATTTTTCAGCAGCTCATAGAGCTGGCGGGGCTTCTCCACCGGCAGCAGTCCCCCGACGGGGTGATACTTCACGGCGTACATGCCAACCTGCTTCTGGGGGATGGCCCGGGGGTGGTCCACCGTGCCGCTGTTGTCCCGGGCAATGCTGGCGGGGGCCTCCAGGTCTTTCAGCTCCAGGCCGCCCTCCGCCTTCCGGGCGGCCACGTTTTTCAGGAAGGCCTCCTTCAGGCCGTCGGGGCCCAGGGTGTCCTGCATATAGCGGGTGCGGGCCTTGGCCCGGTTCTCGTAGTTTCCGTGAGCGCAGAAGGTGTCCACCATGGCCCGGACGTAGTACAGGACCTCCCTGGGGTTCACATGCTCCTCCACCAGCACGCCCATGGAGGGCCGGGCCGCCCCCAGGCCGCCGGCGATGCGCAGGGCGAAGGTGCCGTCGGGCTGGGCCAGGAAGCCCATGTCCCGGAAGGCGCTGTGGACGCTGTCGTCCACCCCGTTGCAGAAGGCGATTTTCAGCTTGCGGGGCATCCTGATGTCCCGGCAGATGGACAGCAGATATTTGGTCACCGCCTCGGCGTAGGGAACCACGTCGAAGGCCTCGCCGGGCTGGACGCCGCTGAGGGGGCTGGACATCACGTTCCGGGGGTTGTCGCCGCCGCCCCCCTTGGTGTAGATCTCACAGCCCACCGCCTCGGCCATGAGGGCGGGCACCTGATTGGCATTCAGGTCGTGGAGCTGGATGGTTTCGCAGGTGGTCAGCTTCATCCGGCCCACCCGCTCCCGCTCCACCACCTCGGTGAGGAATTTCAGCCGCTCCAGGGTCAGCCGCCCGCCGGGCAGGCGCAGGCGGAGCATGTGTTTGGAGGCGTCCCGCTGGGCGTAGGAGCCCAGGCCGCCGGACACGCCCTTGTAGGCCTTCCGGTCGATCTCCCCCTGGTCGAAAGCGCGGATGGTCTCCTTAAAGTCCTCAATCTCTCCGCGCAAGGTATCGGTCCACTGCTTGTTCATATGGTTTTCCAGCCTTTCCCTAATTTAGTCTGTGATTCCCCGGGATGCCTCCGGCGGATTATAGATTAGTTTTCCTCATTATACCAAAAGCAAAACCGGGATACAATCCCCGAGATATATTTTTGACAGCTGTTTTTTGCACAAAACCGCCTGTCCGGACATAGGCTGAGGCGTAAAATTGTTAATATGGAGGGTCGCTTATGACTGCTTTGCCACATATTGAATATTTCCTGGGGGCCAACTCCCCCACCGGCTTTTACTCCCTGTATGACCACCTGCTCCCCCCGGAACAGGCCAGGGCTATATACATTTTAAAGGGCGGACCCGGCTGCGGCAAGTCCACCCTGATGCGTAAGGTGGCCGCCTGGGCCCAGGAGGCCGGGCTGGAGACCGAGTACATTTTATGCTCCGGCGACCCGGATTCCCTGGACGCCGTCGTCTTCCCTGACAAGGCCGCCGCTATTGTGGATGGGACCGCGCCCCATGTGGTTGTACCGTAAGTACATTACGGGGGCTTTGTTCCTTTTCTTGGAAGAAAAGGAACCGAAAAGAACTTTGGCGAAAAACTTCGTTTTTCTTCCAGTTTTATTTTAGAACTTCCAGAAAACTTTGACCTCCTGCTGGCCTGTCGCTGGATTTTTCTCTCCGATTTCAATTTGCTCCACCAGCCCGACAACCAGCTCCCGTGGAACGGTCTCCAGCTTCAAAAGCTCCCGCGCCCGCTCCATCAGGTCGTCCTGGTCCTCGAAACGGTCCCGCTCCGCAAGTTCTTCCTCGATGACCGACAGCCGCCGCTCCAGGCGGCTTTTTTCTTGCAGAAAAGACTGGTTCAGCTCCACGAACTGCTCCTCGCTGAGGATTCCGGCCACCTTGTCCAGATACAGGGCTTTCAGCGCCTGACTGCGCTTCTCCAGCTGGACGGACAGGCTCTTTTGTTCCTGCTCCAGCGCCTCCCGGCGGGTGTCCCGCTGGGGCTGGAGGTCTGCCGGGTCCAGCTGGTAGTAGGTCTGGACGTAGTACCGGATACGGTCGGAGATCAGGTCGATCAGCCGGTCCAACCTCACCGAGTGCCGGGTACACAGCTTTTCTCTGCCGCTGTCGGCGTACAGCTTGCAGCGGAGGTAGCTTCGCTTGCCGTTGGAGCACTTGCTCATGGTGGAGCCGCAGTCGGCGCACTTCACCAGCCCGGACAGCAGGTGGGCCTCGCCTGTACCATCTGTCCGGGTGCGCAGCCTCAAGCCCCGCTGAACCGCCTCAAAGGTTGTTCGGTCAATGATGGCCTCGTGGGTGCCCTCCACCCGGTACCACTCGTTTTCCGGGGTGTCGATGACGGTCTTGGATTTGTAGCTCACCTTTTTCCGCCGCCCCTGGATCATCACGCCGGTGTACATCTCGTTGGTGAGGATGCGGCCCACCGTCACCTTGTTCCACAGGCCCAGGTCGTTTTTCATGGGGTGGTGGCTGGCCCAGCCCCGCTCCGCCTTGTAGCGGGTAGGGTTGGGGATGCCCTGCTGGTTGAGCAGATAGGCGATGTTTTGGCGGCCGTGGCCCTCCAGGGACCACTGGAAAATCTGCCGCACCACCTCCGCCGCCTCGGGATCGGGGACCAAGTGGTTTTTGTCCGCCGGGTCCTTCCGGTAGCCGTAGATGGGGAAGCCACCGATGTACTTGCCCTCCCGCCGTTTTAGGTCGAACACCATGCGGACATTTTCGGACAGGTCCTCCAGATACCACTCGTTCACCAGGCCGTTGATCTGGCGGGCTTTTTTGTTGCCCTTCACCTCGGTGTCGGCGTTGTCCGCCACGGCGATGAAGCGGATGCCCCAAATGGGGAACAGGCCGTGGAGATACTTTTCCACCAGCTCCATGTCCCGGGTGAAGCGGGATTGGGATTTGCAGAGGATGATTTGAAATTTCTGTTGTCTGGCGGCTTGGAGCATACGGTTGAAGCTGGGGCGATCGCTGTCGATGCCGGAGAAGTCCTCGTCGCAGTAGATGGCGTAGATGTCCCAGCCGTGGTCCATGGCGTAGCGGGCCAGCAGGTTTTTTTGGTTTTGGATGCTCTCGGATTCGGGCTGGTGTTTGTCCTCGTCCTCCTTGCTCAGGCGTGTATAGATCGCGCAGAGGATTTGCTGCACCTCCTTTCGGGTATAGCTGCCCGGTACTGCGGGAGCAACCGGGCCGCAGGGATTTTCTTGAACCGCCCAGGCAAAAGTCCGTCCAAACGGCAGGCGTTCCGGTGCGCTGGGCGCGGGTGTCATTGGCGGAGGGCTTTGGCGAGCCAAGCGGCGACGGCTTTGCGGATGGCCTCTTCCGGTGGGGAAGCGGCACGCGGGCGGCTTTCGGTGACGGTCAGAGCAGGGAGCTTCATAGAATCGCCTCCGCATAAAGCTATGCGGCGATTCCAGCCCACATTCGGGTTTTCCGGGCCGTCCATGAAAAAACCATGGGGCGTTGTCCTTCCGGCAATTCCCCATGGCTTAAACCCGTTACTTCACAAATCAAACGGCCCCACAGCGCGTTTTTCAAGTCAGCTTTTGATCGCGGATCAGCGTCAGCAATGTCCGCCGCTCATTCCGGATCTCCCCGCTCAGCACCCGGTCCAGCAGCCCTTCCAGCACCCGCCCCACTTCCGGCCCCGGTTCGACCCCGGCGGCAATCACATCCCGTCCGTCCACCTCCAGGTCCTTCAATGTGAGACACTGCCGTTCCGCCAAAATCTGTTCCGCCTTGGCCTTGATCTCCTCCAACTCCGCCAGACGATCCCGCACCTTTTCCGGATCCTGCCCCATGCCGTCCGCCCGCTTGACCTCCAGGAGCTGAAAAAACGCCTCCGGTCCCAGCCGCCCCAGCCAGCGGCGGATCGCCTGGCTCCTGGGCGGCAGCTGCGCGTCGTGCCGCTCCACCAGCAGCACCACCCGCTCCCGGGTCTTGTTGTCGAATTTCAGCTCCCGGAGCATCTGATCCGCCAGCTGGACACTGACGGCGGGATGGCCGTAGAAGTGGTCAATTCCCTTTTCGTCGGTGGACTTGCAGGCGGGCTTGCCGATGTCGTGGAGCAGCATGGCCAGCCGCAGGATCGCGTCGGCGGGCGCGGCCTCCACCGCGCGGATCGTATGCTCCCAGCCGCCCCAGCGGTGCCAGGGATTGTTTTGCTCCAGCGTGACCAGCGGGCCCAGCTGGGGCCAGAACTGGCAGAACACGTCCGGATACTGCCGCAAAACCTCCCCAGCGTTTTTGCCCGCCAGCAGCTTGCGCAGCTCCGCGCTGATCCGCTCCGCCGCCACCCGGTCCAGCATGGCCCGGTTTTCGTGGACGGCCCGGGCGGTGCGCCGCTCAATCTCGCAGCCAAAGCAGGCCGCGAACCGCAACGCCCGCATCACCCGCAGGCCGTCCTCCTGGAAACGCTGGTCCGGCTCGCCCACGCAGCGGATCAGTCCGGCCCTGATATCCTCCGCGCCGCCGAAGGGGTCGTGCAGATTGCCCCGCAAATCCATGGCGATGGCGTTCATGGTGAAATCCCGGCGGGCCAGATCCTCCGTCAAATCAGGCACAAAGCGCACATAGTCCGGCCGGCGGCGGTCGGAATAAGGGCCCTCCGTGCGGTAGGTGGTGATCTCGTAAGGCTCGCCCTCCGCCAGCACGGTGACAGTGCCATGCTTCAATCCCGTCTCAATGATCCGCTGTCCGGCAAAGCGGCGTTCCGTCTCCTCCGGGCAGGCGGAGGTGCAGATGTCCCAGTCGTGGGGAGCCACCCCCCGCAGCAGATCCCGCACGCAGCCGCCCACCAGGTAGGCTTCGTGGCCCGCCCCGTTCAGCGTTTGGAGGATGTGCGCCGCTCCGGCGGGAACGTCAAATTTCACCCCGCACCACCCTTTCGTTTACCTCCATCTGGAACGCCTTAATGGCAGCCATGTCAGGCGTCTCCGGGAGGGATGTATGCTTTGCGGCGTAGTCCAACCGCCGCTCCAGGTCGCTCAGCAACTCGTAAAAATCGGCATGGAAGGTATGATCCGTTTTCTGATAACGTCCGTTTCGGATATCCATGAGAAGTGCGTGATCCGCCTCCCGGAAGGTGACAATTTCCTCCTTCTCCAAAATGTCCAGGCACATGAGGTAGAGCCGGATCAGGTGCATGGCGTGCTTGTTCAGGTGGGCATCGTCCTTCTTTTTGTTCCGGTGGTGAATTTTGTCGTAATTCCGGGTGATCTCCACCAGCTCGCTCATCATCCCAGTGAAGGCCCGAAGGGGAATCTGCTCCATGGCAATGTCCGCCACCACCTGGGGCCCGTCCGTCCACCTGGGCCACGGACAGGTGGATCTGCCCTGGAGCAAAGGCGCGGTATCGTTCCGGAAAGGTGCGTATGGCGTTTTCGCAGGAACCTTTTATGTGTCGCTCTTTGCTTTCAGCGGGATAGGCGTCGTGGGCCAGGGCATTCTCCAGCCGCCGGAGCTGCTGTCCTGCGTAACCGCCAAAGGAGCTGATCGCCCGCCGGGAGAGGAACAGCTTGCGCCGCTCAAGAAGCTGCCGCCCGATGGGGGTAAGTACAAGATAGTGATCCGGTTTACAGCCCAACAGCTCAATGGTGTTGGGGTTGCAGTTGATGAGCAGGGTGAGAAGCTTGTTGAAAGAGTACACGGTAGTGTCCGTCTCCGTGTCCACCACCTGTTCGAAATCGTCTATGCCAAGCAGGTCTGCTTTGCTGTTCAGGGCACAGCCCCGTAGGTCGATGTCGGAACCCTCCATGTTGGTACCGTAGGCGTAGCTGCCGCCGTAGGTGAGAAAAATGATGTTCTTCCCCAGGTACGGGTCGTTTTTCAGAAAACTGTATTCCGGTTTGTCAAGAAGGTTCAATGCGGCCGCCTCCCACGGTTTGATTTTCTTAAACCATAGCTGATTGGCTGAAGATTGTCAAGGCAGGAGCGTAAAGTGCGTTGCTCACCCGGGACGCAGGCATCCTGCGGCTAAATTTTTCAGCGTCTCCAGGCTTGTTTTATGTCCCAGGTGGGCGCGAGGCTGGCTGTCTGGATTGACGCATAGTTCCACCTGTTTACTTGCGGATCACCGTTTTGGAACGTCCAAGCCGCAAAATTTCCAGAGGGTATAAAAACGCCTGCCTGTAGCCCAAAGGCCATAGGCAGGCGTCTTTTTCCTGTTTGCGTTCTATACTTCGCGCCCCGGCAGAGATTAGATGACAGGCCCCAAACAGAACACGTCCATGGAGCCAAAATAGCTCAGAGCCTCATTTTTGGTCATCTGGCCGGACAGAACCCGCAGCATCAGGGCAAAGGCCTCCTCGCCCACCTCCTCGATGGTGGCTTCCCCGGCAATGATGCGTCCGGCATTGAGATCCATGTCGTGCCGCATCCGCGCATAGGTATTGGGATTGCCGCAGATCTTGATCACCGGCATGGATGGGAAGCCCTGAGGGGCACCGCGTCCAGTGGAAAACAGCATCACCTGCGCCCCGGTAGCGGCCATCCCGGTGAGTATTTCAGGCTCACGGCCCGGAGCGTCCTTGATCCACAGCCCCTTTTGCCCGTCAATGCGGTCACAGTAATCCAAGACACCCTGGATGGGGCGGCTCCCGGACTTGACAATGGCCCCGAGGCTCTTTTCCTCAATGCTGGAAAGGCCGCCGGCGATGTTGCCGGGGGTGGGCTGGCCGCCCCGCATATCCTCTCCAACGGATTTTGCCCGGGCCTCCATGCGGTTGACAATCTCGTAGATCTTCCGGCCTACGGGGGAGTTCTCGCCGCCTACGGCGCGCTTGGCCAGAATGTGCTCACCGCCCAGAAATTCGGTGGTTTCCCCAAAAACCACCGTGGCCCCCAGATCCACCAGCTTGTCGGCCATGTATCCGATGACGCAGTTGGAAGCCATGCCGGAGGTGGTGTCGGACGCGCCGCATTTGATGGACATGATCAGGTTGGAGATGTCCGCCGGTTCCCGCTGAAGTCCGGAGATCTGCTGCACAAGGCTCTGTGCTGCGTCGATTCCCGCCTGGATGGCGCGGGACGTGCCCCCGAGCTCCTGAATATGAATGATCTCCACGGGCTTGCCGGCGGCCCGGATCTCCTCCACGATCCGCTGGTGATCGGTGCCCTCACACCCGAGGCTGACGACCAGCGCGGCACCCACATTGGGGCTCTGCCCCAGGTTGGACAAAACATCGGTGACCCGTTTCAGATCAACGGGCAGCTGACAGCAGCCCTGATGGTGGAAATAACCGACGGTGCCCTGCACCTGACGGCAGATAGCCTGCGCCACGTCATTGGCGCAGATGACGCTGGGAATGACTGCGGTCAGGTTTCGTGCGCCGAATTTGCCGTTTGCCCGGCGATACCCCTGAAAGCTATGTTCCATTGTTTCATTCTCCTTATAAGTCGCCGCGGCCGCGCATGGCGTCCAGATTGTGGATATGGACATAGTCCCCTGCCCAGATCTCCCGGCTGGCAGTCCCGATGGACTGACCGTATTTGACGATCGCTTCACCCTGCGCAATATCCTTCAACGCGATCTTGTGCCCATAGGGCACGTCGCCGTGGACGTGCACTGTCTGGGTGTGTCCCCTCTTGTCGCGGACCTCTACCTGCGAGCCGTCCGCAATTCCCGTGGCAAAGATAGTCGCCACATTGTCCAGGTCGTCCACCTTCAATGCGAAGTTCTGTTCCATGGCATGTTCCCCCTTATGTCTCTTTTACGGCCAGGACAGCCACGCCGTCCGGGATCACCACGACCTGGGCGTCTCTGCCCACCCGTTCATATGCCAGCGCGAGTGCCTCGTCCGGCGTTGAGGCTGGGATCATATTGGCTCTACGGATCAGCTCGTGATCCAGGTAGGAGGTGACCAAAATCACCGTATGCCGCTTCAGAATACGGGCATAGATCTGTGCGCACCACTGCTCGGCAATCGTCTCCTTGGGCGGAATCTGGGACAGGTACCCGTCGATCTCGTCCACGCTGCCCCGGGTGATCAGCTGCTCAAAGTTGGAACCGCCCATGCCGTCAACGCAGGAGGCACACAGGATGATCACACCGCCGTCCCTGCAACACGCCTGGGCAGTGGCGGCGGCCTTGGGGCTCTGGTACAGGTTCTGATCCAGAGGATAGCCGCCGTTGGAGGTGATCACGATATCGCCGCTCACGCCGGGACACTGGGCAAGGCTGCGGACAAAGGCGACGCCCTCTGCGTGGGCTGCCTCCAAGTCCCCCGCAAAGGCGGCGATAACCTTTTTTTCGCTGTTGAGGGCCACATTCAGAATAAACTGGACATTGGCGGCCCGGGCCGCGCAGACCATATCCTCGTGAATGGGGTTGTGCTCCAGCACGCCGGTGATGGCGTATGGGCTGGAGACCGCCTGGTAGGAGTGGTTTTCGTTGACGGTGGCCGCGTTGCAAATACCAGGCAGGATGCTCTTGCGACCTCCGGAGAAGCCGGCAAAGAAGTGGGGCTCAATAAAGCCCTCGGTGATCAACAGGTCGCAGTCCAGGGCCAGCCGATTGACCCACAGCTCCGCACCGGATGGGAGGGTGCGCAGGAAGGAAAAGTCCTCGTCCCGGAAAGCGTTATTAATGGCGATTTTCTCCTGATCCACGATGGTGTCGCCAAACATACGGCGTAGCTCCTCCTGCGTAGGTGCGCGGTGCAATCCGGTTGCGATGAGGATTGTGACGTCGGCCGCCGGATTTCCGGCGCGGATCTCTCGCAGCAGGATGGGGAGCGTCAGGCTGCTGGGAACGGCGCGGGTGTGATCGCTGGTGACAATTACCACCCGGCTCCGTCCTTGGGCCAGCTCCCGCAGGGGAGGCGTTCCAATGGGATTGGCCAAGGCGTCCTCCACCAGCTCCGCCTCGCTCTTTCCGCTTTGGTAGGCATCCGTTCTGGACGTGAGGACGGCCAATAGGTTCTTTTCGTCGACATGCAGATCCAAGGACGCCGTGTAGTAGGGGATGGGAATTGTTTTCATGGGCCTTACCTCCAGAAAATCCGTTCGTTGCACCTTGTATACAGTATACGATTTTAGGAGGGCACTGTCAATGGTATACTCCACAAAGATGCGTGCTGTCTTTTGGTGAAATACACCAACCTGGCTCGCGCCGTCCCAACTTGCAGACAGAAAAAACGACCGTGCGGCCCTCCTGGGAGGACTGCACGGTCGTCTATCCGCCGACACGCCGGTCAAATAACCGGATCGCTGTACAGTATTTTTTGGATGTACTGGCTGGCCTGGGTGGAGTGTTTACGGATGGCGGCCAGTGCCAGCTTGCAGTTGCCCTCCAGCAGGGCATCGATCAGGGCGACCCGCTCCTGAACCGCTTCCTCAAAGCTGCCTTGCTCCATACTCATGACCAGGTCGCTGAAGTTGTTCATCATGGTATATATCTTGATGTAGTCGTTTTCGATAATGCGGTTGTCGCACATACGAACCAGCTCAATGGACAGATCCTGCTCCAAAGCCTGATACCGCTTATAATCCGTGGTCTGGAGTATACTTTCTCGGAGCTTTTCCAGCTTGCGCCTGTTTTGCTCCGTGAGACCCCTAGAAATCTGGCTGATGGCGTACTCCTCAAAGAGGCTCCGCACAACCTGCATATCCTCCATCTCTTTGGCTGTCGGAACCTTGACGTGGACGCCGTGGTTCGTCACATTGACCACCAGACCATCCCCGGTGAGCTGCTTGATGGCCTCCCGCACGGGGGAGCGGCTCACATTAAACCGGGTGGCAATGTTCTGCTCCACCAGCTTTTCCCCGGACTTCAGCTTACCGTTGATGATCTCCTCTTTTAAAATCTGGTAAATTTGATCCTTGATCGATGTAACTTGAATCTTTTGAATTCCCATATCGTTACTCCCAGCATTTCTATGAAATAGCGTTCTTATCACAGATTTTTCCAAGACGCTACGATTAATATCTATTATATATGATTTTCGCCATAAAGGAAAGACCTTACTGCAAATTTGTGAAAAATTTAGAGCATTGGCGGAGCCTGAAGCATAAACTGCCCGCGGTACAGAGAAAAAGCGGATCGAATCCAGATGAAACCCCGCAGACATCGCCTGTGATCTGGGATGTTTTTGTCGAAATCACTAAAACGGAGGCTCCTCTTTATCCCAATCTGACAAAGATTTTACTGACCCTTGACACAGGGCGAAGGGAGATGCTATACTCAAATTGTATACAGTGTACATTTATTTTTTCTTATTTTACTGTATACAGAATACAATATGTAAAAGGAGATGCTGTTATGGCCGCCAAACTGCACACCATTATTTTAAACAAGGACGAGGACGTCACAGCCGGAATTCACAGGTTCCTTATGGACAAAACGTGGAAGGCCGGGATTATTGTCGCCGCCGTAGGCTCCATCTATGACGTTACCGTGGGCAACCCCGGTTCCTACGAGATGCCGCCCAAGATGCTGCAGACCACCGTCAACGAGCCCTGCGAGATCGTGTCCTTCATGGGCGAGATCACGCCCAAGCGCGACGCCCCCGCCGGTTTGCCCTGCCAGGTCACCGACACCCCCTCCGACTACATCGTGCACATTCACATGTCCTTCTCCCATGGCGAAAACGCCACCGTCAACGGCGGAGGCTTCCGCAAGGCCACCGTGCTGCGCGCCATCAATATCTACGCGCTGGAAATTCAGGACTGAGCTCTGCCCGGTAATCCAGTGAAAAAGGAGCATCATCATGAGCTATACGTATGAGTTCAACACAATCGTGGATCGAAGCGGGGAACGCTCCAAGACCTGGGACCCCCGCACGGTAAAGCCCGGCCAGCTTCCCATGAACGGAGCCGAAATGCATTTCGCCTGCCCCATTCCCGTGCTGGACGCGGTTCGGGCCGTCAGCCAGTGTCAGGTCTACGGCTACCCCTACTTCACCGATGACTTTGCCAAGGCTGCCGCCGGTTGGATGAAGCGCCGCCACGGCTGGGACGCGGAGGATCGGTGGGTGGAGTTTGCCGGCGGCATCGTGCCCGCCATCGCCTACACCATGCAGGCTGTGTCCACGGTGGGGGAGGGCGTGATCATCAATACCCCCGCCTATGCCCCGTTCCGGGACATGATCCGCGACAACGAGCGGGTCCTGGTGGAATCTCCCCTGGTGATTCATTCGGACAGCGGCACCGTGGAGTTTGACTGGGCCGATATGGAGCGGAGGTTTTCCGACCCGAACAACACCGTCTTTATCCTCTGCGATCCCCATAACCCCACCGGAAAATGCTGCATCTTCGAGGAGCTGAAAAAGCTGGAGGCACTCTCCGAGAAATACGGTGTGTTTGTCATCATCGACGAGGTACACGCGGATTTCGTCTTTGACGGCGGCCGGCATATCTGCTATCCCACCGTTGGGGAGTACGCCAAAAACCACTCCGCAGTTACCATTAACCCCAGCAAAACCTTTAACACGGCGGGCTTCCGAACTGCGGCGGTTATCATCCCGAACCAGGAGGTTCACGACAAAACCAACGTAAAAATTGCCGCCGTCAAGGGCTACAGCCGAACCATCACCGGCGTGGCCGCCTTTGAGGCCGCCTATGGCGGAGCGTGCGACGACTTTGCGGATCAGGCCTGCGCCTACATTTCGGATATGCGGAACAAGATGTGCGCGTTCTTTGCCGAGAACATCCCGGAGATGAAGATCATCAAGCCCCAGGCCAGCTTTGTCTGCTGGTGCGACTGCCGGGGCCTGGGGTTCCAGGAGCAGGACGAGATGATGCGCTTCTTTGCCGACGCCGGCGTACTGCTCAGCGACGGGCTGGAATACGACAAAACGCTGGGCAAAGGGTTTGTCCGGATCGCCTACGGCTTCCCGGAGATCCAGCTCATGCCCGCCCTGGTGAAACTGGCGGTGGCCGTCAAGGCTCTCCGCGGAAAGTGAGGCACGGCCATGGCAGCTGAGCTCAATATCATTTCCACCTCTGCCGCCCCTGCGGCCAAGGGTCCCTACAGCCAGGGCGCGGTTCATGGCGATTACGTCTTTGTGGCGGGACAGCTCCCCCTGGATCCCGCCACCGGAGAGGTGGTCCCCGGCGATTTTCAGGATCATGTCCGTCAGGCCCTGCGCAACGTGGAGGCGGTGCTCAAAGCGGGGGGTTCCGATCTGGAGCACGTTGTCCGGGTCAACGTCTATCTCACCGATCCCGCTCAATTTCCCCTGCTCAACGAGGTCTATTCTACGGTGATGAACCCCCCCTTCCCGCCCAGAACGGCCCGGGCGGTGGCTCTGGGGCCCTACGATGTGGAGATTGACGCGGTGGGCGTGGTCGTCCACAGGGATTGAACCATTATTTCATATTTGGAGGAAGGAACTTATGGGTTACAAGATTTACGCGCCCAAGCCCATGGCCGACGAGGCCATGCAGATGCTGAAAGACAAGGGCTTCGAGATTATCGGCGAGTGGGAGGATTCCCCCGAGGCCATGAAAAAATATATGGCCCAGGCCGATGTGGCCATTGCCCGGGTCCACTTCTTTTCCGATGAACTGCTGGCCGTTGCGGAGCACCTGAAGCTCCTCCAGGTGCATGGCGTGGGCTACCAGGATCACGTCGTCTGCCAGGACGCGGCCAAGCGGGGCATCTACGTCGCCTACAGCCCTTATGGCAACCACGAAACCGTGGCCGAGGGCGCGGTGGGCCTCACCATTGCCCTGACCAAGCACATCTGTGAGTATAACACCAAGGTTCGCACACCCGAGGGGATCAAGGCCAAGATGGCGATTGAACTGGGCGGTGCCACTGTGGGCGTCCTGGGGCTGGGGAATATCGCCCGATCCTATGTCCACAAAATGCACTATGGCATGGACTGCCACATTATCGCCTATGATCCCTTTATCGACCCCGCCCTGGTCCCCCCCTTCATTCGCACGGTGGATACCATGGAGGAGGTATTTGCCCAGGCCGATATCGTGTCCCTGCACATCCCCGGGGAGCGTTACAACAAGGACATCATCAATCAGAAGCATTTCCGGCTGATGAAGCCCACCGCCTACTTCATCAACACCGCGCGGGATATCCTGGTTAACAACGACGATCTGTATGACGCCCTGAAAAACGGCCTGATTGCCGGCGCGGCCGCCGATGTCAATTATGAGGAGTTCCCCGAGGGCAAAAAGCTGCTGGAGCTGGAGAACTTCATCAATACCCCCCACGCCATGGCCTTCTCCGACGCATCCCTGCTCCGCTCCGGCCTGAACTGCGTCCGGGAGATCTGCCAGGTCATGTTGGACGGCAAGGAGCCGAAATACTGGGTCAATCAGAAGGGATTCGTGCCCAAGAAGTGAACCGGTCCCGATATGGTTCAGAGACAGCCCTCCTGGGTTTCTTTCACACTATCTTCCTTCCCGTCACCGGAACAGAAGCGGCTTTTTCAACAGTCTCAGACAGCCGGCGGTTGCCGGCTGTCTGCTTTGCCTCCGGACACAGCTGCATTCGCAGCAGAGGAGCGTATCCCCCGGGCCAGCGGCCCGGGGGATATTCTCGCTGAGGCACATCAAAGAGAGAGGGGAATCATCATGTTATCCTTCGCCTGCGGGAGCGGCACCAGCGGCCAGGTACTTGCGCTTGTGGAAATAGCGCGTCACCAGCACCACGGCGGCGGCGGGAATCTCGATCAGCAGATTGGGAACGATGAGGCATATTGCGCAAGCGACAAACAGGACCCGGTAGCCAAGGCTGATTTTTCGATAGGTGAAGCCCTGCATGGTCCAGGCGATGGGAATGGCCGCCACCAGCGTGAGCAGGGCGGAGAGGACGCATTCCACGCCGGTGGCCAGGGTGGAGAAGTCCATCATGATGACGCCGGGAGTCAGGCAGAAGGCGTAGGGGATGAGGAATGCCACGATACCCAGGCGAACCGCCTCCCAGCCCACCTTGCTGGGATTGGCCTCCGCCAGGGCGGCACCGGCATAGGAGGCGATGGCCACAGGCGGGGTGATGCAGGACAGGGACGCGAAATAGAACAGGAACAGGTGGGCGCACAGCGGGGGCAGGCCCAGCTTGAGCAGAGAGGGCGCGATGGTGCTGGCCGTAATGATATAGGCCGCGGTGGTGGGGAGGCCCATGCCCAGGATAATGGAGACGATCATGGAGAAGAACAGACACAGCACAAGATTCTGTCCGCCCAGGGAGAGAATGAAGTTGGAGAACTTCAGACCAAGTCCGGTAAGGGACAGCATGGCGATGACGATGCCGGAGGACGCGCAAGCTGCCACGATCTGGGCGGACCCGATGGCCGCGCTTTTGAACGCATCGATCAGGTTCTGGAGAGTGAACTTGCTGTACTTATCCAGCACGGCGCAGATCACCACCGCCGCCATGGCGTAAAGGGCGCAGCGCATGGGGGTGATATTGAACACCACCAGGGTCACGATCAACACCACAACGGGGATAATGAGCTTCGCGCTCCGCTTGAGTACCGGGAGCAAGGCGGGAATATCCTTTTCATCCATGCCGTGAAGGTCGTTCTTGATGGCCTCCACGTCCACCATAATAAATACGCTGATGTAGTAGAGGAAAGCCGGGATGGCGGCGGCCACGCAGACGGTGGCGTAGCTGATTCCCGTCATTTCCGAAAGGATAAAGGCCGCCGCGCCCATGATGGGGGGCATAAGCTGGCCTCCAGTGGAGGATACGGCCTCTACCGCCCCGGAAAACTCGCCCCGGTATCCGGTGCGCTTCATCATGGGAATGGTAAAGGTGCCTGTGCTCACCACGTTGGCCACCGCGCTTCCCGAAATCGTTCCGAAAATGCCGGAGGCGATGATGGCAATTTTCGCCGGCCCGCCCCGCTTCTTGCCCGCGATAGAGGTGGCCAGATCCCGGAAAATAATGTCGGCTCCGCAGACGTTGAGAAACGCGCCGAACAGCAAAAACAAGAACACCGTGTTGGCGGAAACGCCGATGGGCTGTCCGAAAATACCCTGCTGGCTGAAAATGGTTTTGATCACGCGGGAAAAGCTGTACCCCTTATTCCCAATCAGGTTGGGGAGATATTGCCCAAACAGCGCGTAGAGAATGGCGATCAGGGCAATGGCCGGCAGGGAGGGGCCGGTCAGCCGGCGGCAGCCCTCCAACACGATGACGGTGCAGACGGCACCCATGACGATATCGGCGGAGCTGGGCGACATATCAATTCGGAGCAGGAACGCGTCGATGTCCCGCAGAATATAGACGCATACCGCAACCACGCCCAGAGCCAGGATGATATCGAAACTTTTTGCCGGGCCGTGGAAAAACTCCTTCTTTCCTTTGTAGTCATAGACCAGGAAGCACATCAGCATACCAAATAAGAAATGTGCGACAAAAAACTGGGAGCTTTTCAAGAACGGATAGATCACGTTGGCAATCTGCATGGTGCACATGGCGATGCAGAGGGCGGTCACAATATGGCGGTATACCGTTTGGCCGGTATGCTCTTTGGCTACAGCAGCATTGTCAGACATACGTACCTCCTTTTAACGAGAGCTGCCGGCCGCCGGGTTGCCCG
>OFFP01001417.1_pt1 | contig 16317 bp, 15 predicted proteins | sample 1521431 | NCBI WGS metagenome assembly OFFP01 (sample SAMEA3504104, study PRJEB24116) | mouse gut metagenome | biome: mouse gut; feature: mouse-associated habitat; material: faeces | place: Denmark | collected 2011
AGCGTCCGTTGGAACGGATCGCCGATAATGGCGGAGCATTTATCACCAGAGGCGTCAGCGTGGATTCTCTGGATCAGGAGAAGCTGTGGGAGACACATATCACGGTGGCTGCGGGTGATCCGGTTCACGGCGGGACGGTGATCGCAGAGGTGCAGGAGACGCAGGCGATCCTTCACAAATGTATGGCGCCGCCGGATGTGGAAGGTACGGTTGTATCTGTGGTTCCGGACGGGGAGTATACGATCTCGGACGTACTGGTGACCCTGGAACTACCGGACGGCAGCAGGAAGGAGCTTACGATGACCCAGCGGTGGCCGATCCGTGTGCCAAGGCCGGTATCGCAGCGTTTCCCGGCAAGTGTGCCGCTTGTGACAGGACAGCGTATCCTTGACACGATGTTTCCTATTGCAAAGGGCGGGACAGCGGCGATCCCGGGCGGTTTCGGAACTGGAAAGACTATGACGCAGCATCAGATCGCCAAGTGGGCGGATGCGGATATTATCATATATATTGGCTGCGGTGAGCGCGGAAATGAGATGACACAGGTCCTGGAGGAATTCTCGGAGCTGGTAGACCCGAAATCCGGCAATCCGCTGATGGATAGGACGACGCTGATCGCGAACACCTCGAATATGCCGGTTGCAGCCCGTGAGGCTTCGATCTATACGGGGCTTACGCTGGCGGAGTATTACCGGGATATGGGGTATGATGTGGCGATCATGGCGGATTCCACATCCCGATGGGCGGAGGCGCTCCGTGAGCTGTCCGGCAGACTGGAGGAGATGCCGGCGGAGGAAGGCTTCCCGGCTTATCTTGCGTCCAGGCTGTCAGCCTTCTATGAGAGGGCGGGCATGATGCAGACGCTGAACGGCGAGAGCGGGTCTGTGTCGATCATCGGCGCGGTATCCCCTCAGGGGGGAGATTTCTCCGAGCCGGTGACGCAGAATACGAAGCGTTTCGTGCGCTGCTTCTGGGGACTGGATAAGTCGCTGGCGTATTCCAGGCATTTCCCCGCGATCCACTGGCTGTCCAGTTACAGCGAGTATCTGAATGATTTAAGCGGATGGTATGCAGACCATGTGTCGCCGAAGTTCGTGGATTACAGGAACCGGATGATGGCGATCTTGAACCAGGAGAGCAGCCTGATGGAGATCGTGAAGCTGATCGGCGGGGATGTCCTGCCGGATGATCAGAAACTGGTCTTAGAGATCGCGAAGGTGATCCGTCTGGGCTTCTTGCAGCAGAATGCATTTCACAAGGATGATACCTGCGTCTCTATGGAGAAGCAGTTCAAGATGATGGATGTGATCCTGCATCTCTACCGGACGGCGAGGCATCTGGTGGCGATGGGGCAGCCGATGTCTGTGCTGAAGGCGGAAGGCATTTTTGAAAAAGTCATTGCGATCAAGTATGACGTGGCAAACGACAATCTGCAGATGCTGGATCTGTATAAGAAAGATATTGATGAATTCTATAACAGCGTGATCGCAAAGAATGCGTAAGGAGGGAACCGTACATGGCAATAGAATATCTGGGACTCAGTAATATCAACGGACCTCTGGTAGTGTTAGAAGGGCTTCAGGGTGCGTTCTTTGATGAGATCGTAGAGTTTGTGGTAGACGGTAATACGAAGAAGATGGGACGTATTATCGAGTTATATGAAGATAAGGCGATCATACAGGTGTTCGAGGGGACGGAGAATATGTCTCTTCGCAATACCCATACGAAGCTGACCGGCCATCCCATGGAGGTGGCGGTATCCCCGGAAGTGCTGGGGCGTACCTTCAATGGCGTGGGCGTGCCCATCGACGGTCTTGGAAGGATCATCGGAGCAGAGAAGCGGGATGTGAACGGGCTTCCGCTGAATCCGGTGCGAAGAGAATATCCAAGGAACTATATCCGCACGGGAATCTCGGCGATCGACGGCTTGACGACGCTGATCCGCGGACAGAAGCTTCCGATCTTCTCCGGAAATGGCCTTCCCCACGACCAGCTTGCGGCGCAGATCGTAAAGCAGGCGTCATTGGGCGACGGGGCGAATGAGAATTTCGCGGTTGTGTTCGGGGCGATGGGCGTCAAGCATGACGTGGCAGAGTTCTTCCGCAAGACCTTCGAGGAGAGCGGTGTGTCCGACCATGTGTGCATGTTCCTGAACCTGGCGAACGATCCGGTGGTGGAGCGTCTGATCACGCCGAAGGTTGCGCTTACGGTGGCGGAATATCTGGCATTTGAGTGCAATATGCATATCTTGGTCATCCTGACGGATATGACTTCATTTGCGGAGGCTATGCGTGAGGTATCTTCCTCCAAGGGAGAGATCCCGTCCAGAAAGGGATATCCGGGATACCTTTACAGTGAACTTGCGACGCTTTATGAGCGTGCAGGGATCGTCGTGGGCTCCAATGGATCGGTGACGCAGCTTCCGATCCTGACTATGCCGAATGATGATATCACACATCCGATCCCTGACCTGACAGGATATATTACAGAGGGACAGGTGGTGCTCGACCGGAATCTGCACGGGCAGGCGGTCTATCCGCCCATCAGTATCCTGCCGTCCCTGTCGCGTCTGATGAAGGACGGTATCGGAGAAGGATACACGAGAGAAGACCATCAGGGGCTTGCCAATCAGCTGTTCTCGGCTTATGCGAAGGTGGGAGAGGCAAGGAACCTGGCGTCTGTTATCGGTGAAGACGAGTTGTCGCCGCTTGACAAGAAGTATCTGAAGTTTGGTGAAGAATTTGAGAAGCATTATATCGGACAGGGACCGACAGAGAATCGTTCTATCCAGGATACGCTGGATCTGGGGTGGCATCTTCTGGGCTATCTGCCGAAGGAAGAGCTTGACAGGATTGATACGAAGCTGATCGATAAATATTATCCAAAAGAAGAAGGCCAGCTTCAGATTTAACGATTTAACGGTGTAATGGTGTATCGGTGTATCGGCCGGGATACGGCGGGGAATGATTTGGGTAGATAAGGAGGTCTGCATATGGATCCGAGAGAATTTCCTACCAAGGGAAATCTGATGCTTGCCAAGAATTCTCTTGCGCTTGCCCATCAGGGGTATGACCTGATGGATAAGAAGCGGAATATCCTTCTCAAGGAATTGATGGAGCTGATCGACGAGGCGAAGAATATACAGAAAGAGATCGATACGACGTTTACAAGGGCGTATGTGTGCCTTCAGCGTGCGAATATCGAGCAGGGGATCAGTAAGGTGCAGGAGCTTGCGTTTACGGTTCCTATCGAGGAATCCATCCGTATCCAGACCAGGAGTATCATGGGCACGGAGATTCCGCATATCAAGTATGACGACAAGCAGAATGATCTGACTTATGCGTTTGGTACGACGAAGGAGTCTATAGATATCGCCAGGGAGGCGTTCCGGCAGGTTAAGAACTTGACGATCAAGCTGGCGGAGGTTGAGAATGCGGCGTACCGGCTTGCGGCGAATATCAAGAAGACGCAGAAGCGGGCGAATGCGCTTAAGAATATCACGATTCCGATGTACAGTAATCTGGTGTATACGATCAATAATGCATTGGAGGAGAAGGAACGAGAAGAATTCACGAGGCTTAAGGTCATTAAGCGGATGCAGGGGAAGTAAGCGGTATACGTGGGTGACACAAGGTTATGTGAGAATAAGGTTGTAGGGAACAGGCTGTGCTCTGGTGAGGAACTGGGGGACAGCCTGTTTTTGACTGTATGGGAAACGTGTGGGCGCATGTTTCTTCCTCAACTGTACAGGCGGCATATTTTTGAAGTTGACAGTCGAAGACAGGTTACGGTAAGATTGTATTATGAAAGTCTGCCGTCTGTAGAAGCGGTTTGCTAAAGTTTCGGGAATTTATACGGGAAGGAAGGTGAGCGTATGAAAAAAGTATTTAATGTGACTGCGGATTGTAAACCGGAGGAACATTATATGGTCAATCTTGACGAGAGGTTGTCTAAGGTAAAAGAACTGGTCGATATGGGAAAATACTTTACGATCAACAGGGCAAGACAATATGGAAAGACCACCATGCTGCGTGCTTTGAGAAGATATCTGCAAGATGATTATTATGTGGTATTAATGGATTTCCAGACCTTTGGAGATGCAAAGTTTAAAGATGAACATACTTTTTCGGTCTCTTTTGCCTCTTCTTTCCTGCGGCTGCTTGGAAGAAACCATCTGGCGATGTCTGAGAAGATGAAAGAAGCAATTGCGGCATTGAGAAAATGTGCCGATGACAAGCCGGAGGGGTTCGAGCAGAAAGAGCTGTTTGAAAATCTTGGCGATATCTGTGATGCATCGGATAAACAGATTGTGCTGATGATAGATGAGGCGGACAGTGCGTCTAACAATCAGGTTTTCCTGGATTTTCTGTCGCAGCTTCGTGCCGGCTATATCGACAGGGATATCCAGCCGACGTTTTGGTCAGTCATTCTGGCGGGTGTGTATGATGTGAAGAATCTGAAAAGGAAGCTTCGTCCGGAAGACGGTCACAGAGCGAATAGCCCGTGGAACATTGCGGCAGATTTTAACGTGAAAATGAGCTTCTCTAAGGAGGATATTAAGGGAATGCTGGAGGAATATGCGGCGGACCGTCATATAGATCTGAATCTGAATGAGATTGCCGGATTAATCCGTGATTATACTTCCGGTTATCCGTTCCTGGTGTCGAAGCTGTGCAAAATGATGGATGAAGGGATTCCGGGATCAAAAAAATCCTATTCCGGAAACGAAGCTTGGACAAAGGAGGGAGTCCGTGAAGCTGTCCGGATTATTTTATCCGAGAAAAATACTCTGTTTGAATCTATGATTGGTAAATTGAATGATTATCCGGAATTAAATGAGATGCTCAAAGAATTGTTGTTTACCGGGAAGAGTATTGCATATAATGCAGACGATCCGGCGGTTGATATGGCAGAAATGTTCGGGTTTATCAGAAATCATCAGGGAGTGATCGCGGTGGCAAACCGAATCTTTGAGACAAGGCTTTATAATCTTTATCTGTCGACGGCAAAGATGCAGGGGCTTGATATCTATAAGGCGTCTCTTCAGGATAAGAATCAGTTTGTTGTCGATGGACATCTGGATATGCGCCGGATTCTGGAACGGTTTGTGGTTCATTTTAATGACCTTTATCATGACAGCGCAGAACCATTTGTTGAAGAAGAGGGAAGAAAATATTTTCTTCTTTATCTCAGGCCGATTATCAATGGAACGGGAAATTATTATATTGAATCGCGGACCAGGAACTTAAGACGTACCGATGTGATCGTGGATTATAACGGGGAACAGTATGTGGTCGAGATGAAAATATGGAGGGGTAATGAGTATCATACCCGCGGGGAAGAGCAGTTGGTCGGGTATCTGGATGATTATCATATAAAGAAAGGGTATATGATTAGTTTTAATTTTAATAAAAGGAAACAGAGCGGCGTCCGGGAGATTATTGTTGGGGATAAAGTACTTGTGGAGGCTGTTGTATAGCTCTGGTACACGGTTACAGTCATGCGTTTTCGTTTTATCTAAAGATGTGCCTGTATGAAAAAAGAGAAGAATAAGGAGATGCTTCATGGATCGGGGAGAACAAATAGGGTAGATGATACCAGACGGAGCACAGGAGATGAGGCACTCGGACAATGTCGATGTTATAGTGGCTAATTTCTGACAGATGTGGTAGACTATAAGAATAAAAGAAACATTTAGAAGTGAAGCAGCAGGAGGGATGATGATGTGCCAGATAGTGTTCAGCGTACCAGATGAAGTCCTTTTCGATACAAAAATGAACCGAGAACAAGCGAATCAGTTTGCAAGAAGATATGCAGCCTTGGGATTTTATAATCAAAACGGAGTTTCTATAGGATACTGTTCACAAATTGCCGGAATGACAGAAGAAGAATTTATAAAATACTTAGGGCAGAATGAGATTTCCGTCTTCCAATTCGACGATAAGGAAGAATTTTTGGAGGAATTGGAACATGCGTAAAGTAATTGTCAACTCAACGCCGTTGATTGTTCTTTGTGGAATTGGGAAGTTGAATATTCTAAAAGAACTGTATAAGGAAATTGTAATTCCATCTGCAGTATACACGGAAGTAACAGCAAAAGCTGATTCTGCGTGTATTCAGCTTCAGTTGGCAGGAGATTGGATTCGTGTAGAACAAATTAAGGATCACAGCGAGAAGAAAATGTATAAGGCAAAACTTCACAATGGAGAAGTTAGGACTATCCGTTACTGGAACATTAGGTGTTTTAGTGAAAGCAAAACGGCAAGGGATCATAAAAGAAGTACGTCCGCTTTTGTCGGAAATGAGACAAAACGGTTTTTATGTCAGCAATGCAGTTGAAGAGATGGTTTTAGAACAGGCAGGCGAATAGAAACAAAATAATATTATAATCAAAAGATATGTAAAGAAATTATTTGTCTTGGACTTATTATATGCAGAAAATAAAAATGAAACAATAAGCTGTACGATTGCAAAGAGAACTCTGATAGTTGGAATAATTTTTATAGTAACGGGAATATTCCTGGGTTATGCAGTTCCGCTCATATCCAGTTTTCTGTTCCATAAAGGGCTTCCGGGTGTTTGGAAAGCCACATATTTACTGGCTATAGCTGGAATTTATAAAGTTTTGGTTTATTGTATTTCATTTCACGAAAAAGGGCGTAATCTGGAAAATTATTATAAGAATATTATTGCATATAGTATGATGCGGTTTCAGGGAAGGCAGAACGTAAAAAGTATGTGTGTAATTGCACTTTTACTCTTTGGAGGCCTTTTTGCGGTTTACTATCCATTGGATTTGGTAACAGCAGGATTAAGCGCAGAAAATAAATCGGCTGATTTTTCAATTCCTTTCAGAACTGAAGATGATATATTTGATAAAGAGGAAATAGAGGCATTAGCATATAAATATGATGTAGGTATTACTGATTACAGAGAAAGTCATTTTGCTAATCTTCTGACCGGGATGATTGAAAGAGATTTGAACGAAAAAAAGGAACTGGTAAGCGAATTAGTCGAAAAAGATAAATATTGTGATTTTATAAATGTGAATCAGTATAACGAGGTATTTGGAAGCCGGCTGTCATTAGAACCAGGATGGTATTATACAATTGTAATGTCAGACAGTGGTGAGAGTTATTTTCAAAACTCGGATGATTTGAGATATGTTTATGATGCACATGGAAATCGAAAAGAAGTTGCTTTTAAAGGCGAAGTAGAGAATGATGATTTGTTAGGGGCTGGTTTGGGGGATGCAAAATATATTCTAAGCGAGGCGGATTATCAGAGCGTTGCTGTAGATCTTAGTCCGGAAAATATGATAAGCAGTATCATATTCAATATGGATGATGAAGGAAAACAACATGATTTTTCACTGGAGATTTATCGGACCATACTTTCGAGAACTTCTGAGGATGCGGCAGTAAACAGCGAATATGACCGGTATCAGGAAGAAAAGGCCAGACAAAAGGGTGAAGAATATTTCAATTCAGAGAAGCTGGAAATGAGTGTGGATAACGCGGATCTTATGAATGACTGGAAGTATTATCCTCTTATAACTGAAATCTATTCAAGTGCCTTATTTCAGTATGCGGCTGTTCTCTTGTTCCTTTTTTCCTATATTGCAATTATCTGTTTGATAGCGGTTATGGTGATATTGTATACAAGAGCTATGACATTGGGTATCAATAACCGCCATATTTATTTGGATCTGTATAAATTAGGCGCTTCAGAAGAATATGTGGAGTCTTGTGTCAGGGGACAGTTGAAGAGTCTTTTCGCAGTAACCACAGGAATTGGTTGTCTAACAAGTGTATTGCTAAAAGGAAGTTTTTTTTGGGGAAATGATTTATATATATCCCAAACAGAAATATCAACGTTTTTTTTCATGATACTGACAATTTTGTGTGTTTTTGGGTTAATGTATGTAGTCTATAAAGTGACTGTTAAAAACTTAATGGCTGTAATAAATGAAAGGAGAAACAAATGAAAGATAAAAAATATACAGAAAGAGAAAATTTAAAAGGAGAAAAAAAGAATATAGCTGATGTGGAGAGAACGGAAGATATTGAGGGTTTTTCATATTGTTCTTCATCAAGACAGAAGTGTATGACTGATTGTTCTGGCAATCCGGTTATATCGACTTTATCATAAAGGAGAGAGACATGGAATGTACATTATATTTAACAGATAGCTGTAACCTAAGGTGCAGTTATTGTTATGAAGCTGATAAAAAAAATAAGAGTTTTTTAAATGAAACGGTGTTGCGGTCTGCATTAGAGTTTATTATCAATAACAATTTGCCTGGCGATAATATTGAATTAATTTTTTTAGGAGGCGAGCCATTGCTGAATAAAAAAATGCTTTATAAAGCAATTGACATTATCAATAAAGAATATGTGGCATTCCAATCTTTATTTCATTACCATATCACAACCAACGGCATTCTTCTTGATAAGAAGACTGTTGATTTTCTGGTGGAAAATAATTTTGATATTTCTATTAGTATAGACGGTAATTTGGAAACTCATAATCTGAATAGAACAAGTGTGGATGGAAGAGACTATTATCAACAGATTATCAGTAATATGAAATATATGGTTGATAATAAGATTAATTTTTTTGTAAGGATGACTCTGACAGCAAATAATGTTCATTTGCTTTTTGATAATGTCCTGTTTTTCTATAGAATGGGTGTGCAGAATATACATATAGGTATAGATTATTTGGGTAAATGGGATGCTGAAACCCTTACGGTATTTGACAGTCAGATGGAGAAACTGGACGCTTATTATCTGAATGAACTATGTCATAAAGAAAAGGGCATCTTGACGATATATGATTATAAATTTAGTATCTTTATCGCAAAAAGGGAGCCGCAATATTGTTCGGCAGGGTCAAAGGGGCATCTTGTCATATCCAGCAAAGGTGACTTCTACCCATGTGGATATGTAGCAAATGATAGTAAGTGGTTAGTGGGTAATATAAGGAATGGATTAGATGAAAAAGGATGTTTTAATTCTATAAGAAGTTCTGTACTCAAAAAATCTTCGTGTGAAAATTGTAAGATTGCTTTTACATGTAACGGTGCGAAATGTGGTTTTATGAATTATGTACATACCGGTTTTTTGAATCAGAATAGTTCTACAACATGTGAGCTTGAGAAGATATTGTACCGTCATGATAGAAAAGTTATTAAATCATTGTATAGGAATCAGGTGAAAAGGTTTATGAACTACTGTAGGATGGCATATCAAAACAAAATATATATAAGTGATGAAATGCAGCAAATAATATCCGAAGTAAATAACGAGGAGGTAGATAAATGTACACAATGACTTTGGAAATAAACCAGAAATGCAATTTGAATTGCAAATATTGCTATCTGGGTGAAAAAAGCGGAGCGATAATGAGTGAAGAGACTGCGTTCAAAAGCATAGATTATGCCTTTGAAAAGGCAAAGCAACATAAGGACAGAGTGCTGTGGTTTGATTTTGTTGGTGGTGAAGCGTTGTTAGACTTTAATAAGATTCAAACTTTAGTAAAATATATTGAAGAGAAAAATATCTCTTTGAGTTTCAATCTTATTTACTCTGTGACGACGAATGCAACTGTTTTTACAGAAGAAATCATGAACTTTTTAAAAAAATACAGGTTCAGTTTAAAAGTCAGTATTGACGGTCGTAAAGAGATCAACGATGAGAATCGTGTATCATATTCTGGTTATAGTGTACATGATAAGATTCTTAAGAATCTATGGATGGTGAAAGACTATGAAAAGAAAACCGGAAAGTTTGTGCAAGTGAGCAATGTGATTACAAGCAATAATTATATGCACTTCTACGATACTTTACGTTATCTTACTGAAGAATTGGAATTTAAGGTGATTGACACGGCAATTGATTCAGAAATCGTATGGCGCCGTAATGAGATCGCGATCATCAATGAGCAAATAGAAAAATCGTTACAATACTTTTTTGAGCGTTATGATGCGGGAAAAGCTTTTATGTGGAACTATATTATTAAGCTAAACAATGTAAATTGCAGGCATAAATGGTTTTACCAATGTGGTGCGGGTATTGTCAGTACATATATCAGAACAGACGGAAGAATTTTTGCATGTCCTGGAAATTTAAATGATAATGTGGTGTTAGGTCATATTGATACAGATATAAAACCGGAGAGATACAGATTCCTGAAAAATATCAAAGGTATTGAAAATAAAGAATGTCAATTATGTGAGTTGAATGGAAAATGTTCAGCACAGGGTTGTATCATGCAGAGCCTGGCAAAGAACGGGAGATATGATATTCCTGACGCTACTATGTGCCAAATGGAAAAATTTCTTTTTGATCTTTACATGAGAAATAAAGAGAGAATAGATGCATTGCATCTAGAAAGGTAGGGATGTAGATGAATGAACCATATACAAAATATGAGGATAATAATAAAATCGTAATTATGAATCCCTATAGTCAGAGTTGGATTAGATTGTCCAAAGGAAGATATTTGTATTACCAGAATCATCAGGATGAATTTAAAGCGCAGCTAGAAAAACATGGTATGCTTTTAGATAAAAAATTATTGGATAAAGTCGATATAAAAAGTATTTATTTTGCTGTCACCAGAAAATGTAATATGTCCTGTAAGTTTTGTACTATGGATTCAGGACCAGATGTTTCAACAGAGAATGATTTGACAATAAGCGAAATTAAAGAGATATTAATTCCACAAATTGTAAAATTGAATCCAAATAAAATTGTAGTTACTGGTGGTGAACCCCTGATAAGGAATGATATTGAAGATATCTTAAAAATATTGGCAGATAGTTTTGAAACACGCAAAATAATTCTTCAAACAAATGGATTGTTGTTAAATAAAGAAAAATTGGATTTTATAGCAAATTATATTGGTGTTTTGGAGATAAGCACAGAACATATATTTGAAAATCCTATTTTGTTTCATAAAATGGAGCCTGTTTTTGAAGCGTCAGATATGTATAGAGTATTACTTTCCCTTTCATTTGTTGTAGATGATAATAGTGTGAAATATTTACCCCAGGTCATTGATATATGTGAAAAGTATAATGCTGCACTAACGATCAGAATAGTTTCTTTACTTGGAAGAGCAAGGCTGGAAAATACAAATAACCAGGTATTAAAAGAGAAAAACATCTTAAAAACATATCTGAATGTCCTGGATTATATCATCGAAAAGGGTTATTACAATAGTAATGTTGCGAAAGCATTCATATCAACTCCGCATGTGGGCAGTTCGTGTGGAGCATTTGGGAAGGTTATATCCTTAAGGCAGGATGGGGATGTTTATATGTGTGCGAACTTTAAGGCACAGAGATATTGTGTGGGGAATATTCGGACAGAAACTTTGAGTAACATATTAACAAGGCTCCAGGATAATCTTGCTTTAGAGGATTATCAGAAAGAGTTCAATTGTACTTATAATGCGCAATGCAGAAACTGTGAAGTTTTTGGATTTTGTCCAGGTCCATGTGTGGCAGTCGTGGCAGAAAATGGTGAAAGCAGGGAAGACTGCATGTATAAAAAAGCATTGCTTAAGTTCAACTTGTTCTATTATGAATATGAAAAATCTATGGAATATAATATTAAGCTTTTTAGAAACTATTTGGCAGGGACATTGGAAAGAGTAGAAAAAAGAGAATGAATGAAAAAAATGTATATTATAAATTTCTAAAAGAATATGTTTTTTGTCAAAGAAGGATATTTGCCGCAGTCTGTATTATATTAACTTTACAGTCTGTGGCATCGCTTGTCATACCTTTTACATATCAGCAATTACTTGATAAGGCATTTCCAGAGAAGAATCAAAGATTGTTTATTATTATGCTTTTGGTTATGTTGGGGTGCTATTTTTTCAACAGTACATCAAATGTGTTTAAAGATTATTTTTTAGCAAAAATTGCGGAAAATTTAACGAGAACATTGCGAATTCATATCAATAATAAAATTTCCGTATTGCAGTATCATTATTTTGATGAACATAACCTCAGTGAAATAATATCAAAATATAATAAAGAGCTAGAGACAATAAAAGATAATTGTGGTTATATGCTTATAAAAGTTATTAGTAATATATTGTCTTTTATCTCCGCATCTATGATAATTGCAGTTATTGATTGGAAAATATTGATTATGTCCCTGCTATTATTAGCACTCTATTTCCTAAATGGGAAATACTGGGGGAAAAAGGTTGAAGCTTTATCTGAGAAAGCAATGCAATGTAACGAGGAGTCCATGAATGTGTTGACTGAAAATTATAGGAATGTACTCATTACAAAGTTGTATTCGGCATATGAGTTCGTAAATCAGAAGTTTAAAGAAAAATGTGATGCTCAGTATAGAACACAGGTAAATTTAGAACTGGTTTATTCTGTTAATATAAATTCAGGGAGTGCAATTATATATATCTTATCCGCTCTTATATGGTTTGTAGAGGGATTAGCTGTTTTCTGGGGAAAGCAAACCATCGGAACTATTACTGCGCTTATTAACTATCAAAGTATGCTGATTTCTCCGTTGGCATTTTTGGCAGAATTTAACAACAGCTATAAAGGTACTGTAGTCGCGATAAAACGAATCATGACTATTTTATGTTATAGGGAAGAAGAAGCTAAGGGTGCGGAGTTACAAGAGCAGATTGAAAGCATACAATATGCAGATGTAGATTTTAGCTACAAGACATCGAATGAAGCAGTCATTGAAGGTGTGAAGCTTTCATTTGAGAAAGGAACAATAAGTGGAATTATTGGGGGGAGTGGGTGTGGGAAATCGTCTCTTATAAAAATGTTGCCGCGTTTGTACCCTGTCAAGCAAGGGAAAATTTTTATCAATGACACGGATCTAAATAAGATATCCCTGCATAATCTTCGAAGAAAAATGGTCATTGTATCACAAGAATCATATTTTTATAGCGGTACAATAAGGGAGAACTTAAATTTTGGAAACAGCATAGATGAGATTGAACTGATAAAATATAGTAAAATGTTGGGACTGTATGAAGAGATAATGAAAATGCCAGATAAATGGGATACAGTTTTGAATGAAGGAGCAAGCAATTTGTCGGGAGGTCAGAAGAAGCGGTTGGATATTTTGCGTGCGTTGATCATGAATCCAGACATCATCATATTTGATGAAAGTACGGCTTCGATTGATCTGGAAAGGAGGAGAATGCTGTTTGACATTATCGAACAGATTAAAAATGAGAAAATCGTAATCATGGTAACCCATAATATTGAAGAATGTGAGAGGTGTGATAATATATTCGCTGTAAAAAATAAAAAAGTGTTTAAAGTGAATCCGAATGATATTGTTCAGGCATTTTGAAATGTTTTATTTGTATATAGGAAGCACAGTTTTACGGATAAAATGCCTACTTTTGCAGATATTGTTGAAAATATTAGAAAAACATGTTAAACAATATCTAAATGGAGGGACTATACATGATAGAAATGTTGTCCAAGAAGGTAGTGAGCGGATTATTAAAAAACCATGCAATATGTGAAGAGGAATGTGGTTTATATCGATATGGCTGTGAAATCTTTCTGACTATGACATTGAATACGTGTTTTATTTTCTTTCAGGGTATTTTAATGGACAGACTATTAGAAACGACTATTTTTATTACCTGTTTTATTCCTATAAGGATATATGCCGGCGGATACCATGCTTCGTCATTTTTCAGGTGTTTTATTTTGACAAATTGTATGTTTGCTATTGATTTTGGAGTAATATATCCGTTTCTGGAACATTATGAAAGCGGGAGTAAGATTATTTTAATTCTTACATGTGCTATAAGTTGGAAATTATCTCCCATTATTGATTGTGATGTGACATGGAAAAAAGAGGAAGACATGGAAGGATACAAAGAAAAGGCACGCTTTCTAATTATGATACTGCTTATAACAGTTCTGGCAGTTCAGCAGACAGGTCTGGGCTTTAACTATGAATTGCTTATTTCTGGGGCTGTTGCATCTTTGAATATTGTGTTATTATTATTTGCAGTGAATATTAAAAGATTGGTTAAGGCTGGCAGAATTAAGGATGCGGAGGTGTTGGGAGATTGATCGTAGTGGCTATATGTGATGATGAAGAAGTTTATGTGGAGTCCCTGGCAAAAGAATTGGAAAGATATTCAAGGGAACAGAATAAGGAAATAAAAATTGTTAAGTTTACAAAGGCATTGCATTTTCTTGATCAGACAAGGGATAATTACGATTTGATTTTTCTGGATATCAAAATGCCCCATGTAGATGGTATTGAAGCAGCTGAAGAAATAAGAAGAAGAGATGATAAGGTTTCCATTATGTTCCTGACCTCATATATGCAAAGGGCTGCTGATGGCTATGGTGTTGCCGCGGAAGCCTTTATTCAGAAACCAATTCAGTATAAACGTTTGAAAATGGAATTGGATAAATGGTATATCAAGCACATGCAGGTAGAAGAACCATATATAGTGTTACAAAATAGTGACGGGAAGTACAAGATATTTATTAAATCATTGAAGTATATAGAAACTAGCGGAAGAAACATATTGGTTCATACTACACAGAAAAATATTAGAATTGCTAAAAGTATGAAAGAAATACAAAGAGAACTGGAACCCATGGGTTTTTATAAATGTCATAATAGTTTTCTGGTAAATGTCAGGTTTGTAGATTATGTAAATAAGACAGAGGTCGGATTGATCAGTCATGAGATGCTGCCGGTGAGCAAAGCAAAACGAAAAACATTTGTAGATAGTGTAGCTGTATTTTGGGGGACCGGTTTATGATACTTGAGTCTATATACAAATATAGAGATATGATTTTTACATTTGTTGAAATGTTGTTCCTTACGTATTTGTTGAAGAGCACAGGACATGATATTAAGGTAAGAGACTATAAAAAAAGGATTTTACAAATATTGTCTATAGCAGTGTTATACTTCTTTGTCATCATTAGCAGTTATTACCAGTTAAATATGATTCTGAAAATATTGGGTCAAGTGATTTTGATTACAATTATTTCAGTAATAATATATCGGTATAAAATTCTGACAGGATTTGCATATGCTATTATTTATATAATGAGTTTTTTGTTCGGCGAGATAATTACAATGTTTATTTTTCAATTTATTGGAGTTGACGGCATAGTGTCAACCCAACAACATAATACTTTTAGTATATTTATGCTAATTGTATCAAAAATCCTTATTTTATTTTTTGTTATTTCCTTCAAAGCGATATTTGAAAGAAATTTTACAGGATGGAAAGATGGATGGTTGATCTGCATATCAAATTTTTCATATCTCATGGTTTTTATGAGCTTGGAATATACTATGGTTAGACAGAATGAAGTCCTTGGCGAAAGCTATAACAGTATAATGATTATAAGTTTTTTGTCATTAGTATTTGTACTGGCTTTAAATAATTTGTTGTGGAAATATTTTGTTAAAATAAAGAAACAAGAGAAACAAGAGGCATTAAAGCAAGATGAGTTACGTTTGAAAAGCGAATATTATTATGAAAAAGCTAAAAGTGATGAAGAGATCAGGGAAATATATCATGATTTAAGAAATCATTTATTGATGATAAAAAGAGAAGAATTCGAAGACCGATTTGTGTTAAAGTTGGAAGAGAAAATTAAGGAACATCAATGTTTTTTATGTACAGGGAATGAATATTTAGATATTCTGCTGAAAGATAAAATGGAAATAGCATTGTCAAAAGAAATTAAAGTTCATGTTGATGTGGATTTTCGTGAAACTGATTTTATTGAACCGTTAGATATTAGTTCAATATTTGGCAATATGTTTGACAATGCAATAGAAGCCTGTGGAAAATTAGAGAGTGAGCGTAAAATATGGGTAAAACTTGTCAGGGAGAAGCGGCAGTTTGTGCTTTCTATCCGGAATACGGTGTCTGAACCGGTTGACATTCAAGACGATGCAATCCCTACAAGTAAAGAAGATAAGAGAAAACATGGCATTGGCCTTAAAAATGTCCAAATGATACTGGATAAGTATCAGGGGATGGGAATGATGCGTTATGAAGAGGGATGTTTTTCGTACACTGCCGTGATACCTGAGATTAAAGCCTAGTATATTGGTACAGCATAAATAAAAATATAGATAAGTGTATGTTTTGTGCAAGGTTATGCTTTATGTAGCCTTGCTTTTTGTTTGGAAACAATACAATTAAGATCAATTAAGATGCCGCTATCAAAATGTGAAACTCGTTTACAAAACGGGAAGGTCGGGTTACATTCGAGCCATTTATTTTGTGAACGTATCTCTGATGCTGGGA